>JAEEGL016515725.1_pt1 | contig 13038 bp, 7 predicted proteins | sample 9134231 | NCBI WGS metagenome assembly JAEEGL01 (sample SAMN16246548, study PRJNA631951) | gut metagenome | biome: gut microbiome; feature: rumen; material: fiber-attached | host: Bos | place: Iran: Karaj | collected 2018-10 | reverse complement strand
TGATGCTCGGCTGCGAAATCGGCCGCCACGCCACATTCGACCGCAAGAACTACTTCTACCCGGACATGGCGAAGAACTACCAGATCTCCGAGAACATTGCGCCGCTCTGCATCGGCGGCGGCGTGACGATCCAGACGCCGGAAGGTTCGAAGTTCATCCGCATCAACCACATCCACCTCGAAGAGGACGCCGCGAAGATCAACCACTACGCGCGCCACAGCGGCGTCGACTTCAACCGCGGCGGAACCCCCCTCATGGAAATCGTCGGCGAGCCGGATCTCTCGTCAGCCGACGAGACGATGGCCTATCTCGCGGCCCTCAAGGAAATGCTCGTCTACGCCGGCGTCAGCGACTGCAACCTCGAAGAAGGGAACATGCGATCAGACGTCAACATCTCCGTCCGCCCGGAAGGGCAGGAGAAGCTCGGCACAAAGGTCGAGATCAAGAACATGAACACCTTCAAGGGCATCCACGCGGCAATCGAATACGAAGTCGCGCGCCAGATCGCCCTTCTCCGCGATGGCGGAATCGTCGTGCAGGAGACCCGCCGATGGGACGCCGATCTGGGCGAAACGCAGTCGATGCGCAACAAGGAAAACGCCCACGACTACCGCTATTTTCCCGAGCCGGACCTTGTCCCCGTGGAACTTTCGGAGGAGCTTCTCGCCGAGTGGCGAGCCGCGCTTCCGGAGCTTCCGGAGGCACGACGCGCCCGCATGGTGACGGACTACGGCATAACGGAGTACGACGCGGACGTCCTTGCGGCCGACAAGGCCAAGGCCGACTTTTTCGAACTGGCCGCGCGCGCGGCCAGCAAGCCCAAGGCCTTCTGCAACCTCTTCATGACCGACGTGATGGCCTGGCTCAACGAGAACGGGCGCGAAGTGGCGGGCGACTACGCGCGCGCCACGGCTCCCGCCCTCGCCGCCCTTTTCAATCTGAGTGCGGACGGGACGATCAACGGCCCGACGCTCAAGGAGCTTCTCCCCGAAATCCTGCTCGGCGAAATCGATGATCCTGCAAAGGTTGTCGCGGCGCGCGGTCTCGGCACCGTCAGCGACATGTCCGCGCTTGAGGCGTTCGTCGATCAGGCCATTGCCTCGAACCCGAAGTCCGTGGCCGACTACAAGGCCGGCAAGAAGGCCGCTGCCGGCTACTTTGTCGGACAGGTGATGAAGTTTTCGAAGGGCAAGGCCGATCCCAAGCTTGTCGGCCGTCTGGTGGCGGAGAAACTTGCCTCGCGGTAGGGCTGGCGTCTGCCTTTCGCCGTACGCAAGAAGGCTGGTGTCTCGTCCGAAGAATTCCGACCTCTTTGCGCAGGAATGGTTTCGTCAGGCGAGGAGGAGTCGCGCAGCGAACTTTCCCGCGTTGAACGACGAGGGCGGATCATGGCGGAATCAGGGCATGCAAAGGGGGCGGGACTTTTCGGACGGGACTCTGGCGCTTAGAATTCGCTTTCGCCACCTCTTTCGTGTCATCCGGCACCTACGGCGAATTCCGCTTCTTCCGCCCTTTGCCTTGCGCCGCAGCCGATCGATCTTCTCAGGCCTGACGGGGCGGGTGAATCCGTGCGTTTCCGCGCGGAGTGGGGAAGGACTGTTGCCTTCGAGCCACCTGCGCAAGCGTTCCAGACCGTCCTTCTGCACGTCGAATGGCTGGTCGCCCTATTCGGCCATGAGGTCTTCGATGATTTCGGCGAGTTCGTTCCAGCCCATTTTGGGGAGAAGACGGGCATGGGGGCCGTCAGGGTCGGGATGCCAGCCATTTGAACCGTCGTCATAGATGGCGATCTTGCCATGCTCGATGTCGAAGTAGTCGCCGGGGCCGCGGACGGCAGCGAGGACAGTCGTGTGATCCCAGCTCGGGCGGCCATCGGGGTCGCCCTGCGGCAGGGCGACGGCATAGGCGTCCTTGACAGGGTTGTCATCGCCCGAGCGGGAAATGAGCTTCGTGCCAGTGAGGATGTTGATGCCGATTTCAAAACCGGATAAGAGGATGGGCGTGGGCCAGTTGCCGAAGACTTTCTGCGCCGCGCGGGCGTCGGTGACGAGATTGAACTCGCGGCCGGTGGGGAAGGCTCCAGCCATGCAGACGAGCTGGGCGACCTTTTGGGAAACGAGCTCTCCGCCGGCAAGGGGCGAGAATTCGTCAGGAACGGAATCGAGGAGGTCGGCGAGATTGGTGAACCAGCCGATTGTGATGAAGGTGAGGGAGGCGTCCTTCGCCCGGGCTAGGATGCGGCGGTAGAGGCGCACGGCCGGTTCGGCCCGGAGATAGTCGGGCCGCCCGTATTTCTCGAAGAGAAAGGCAGGCCACTTCCGCTTGTGCAGGCCGTCATCCATCGATACGCCGTCAGGACGCACCACGCCAGCCGGAATGTCGTCGCGTCCGTAGTGGGCGTTGATGATGCGGACGGCGGAGAGGGAGTAGGGGAAGGCGTTGCAGGTGGCCGTGGCGAGGATGTCGGCCTCGCCGCGGTTTGCGAGCGCGTGCAGAACGGCCATGGCGCCGACATCGTCGTAGTCGGGGCTGATATCGGTGTCGAGAATGACCTTTTTCATGCTGCAAGAATAGCATGGGATTCTTCCGGGAGTCAACTGCGCGCGGCGGCAGTCGGCGGAGAATCCGGAGTGAACCTAAAAATCGCAGTCGACCCGAACAGACATTCTCACACAGAGGCAGAGGCACAGAGATTGAGAGTTTTATGGATGCACATGGTTTCCATTTGCAATACACCTTCGGGGTGAAAGCCTTGCCTACGGTTCCAAAGGCATCAAAAGCCCTTTTCCAATGTTTTTCGAGCCTCTGTGTGACACATTAACTGCGACACTTAGGGTGAATTTCGCTGTCGGCGGGGCGCATGGAGAAGGTGTTTTCGCGGTCGGCCGCGTGGAACGGTCGTTGGCGTGGCGAAATGCAGATGGCAGGCAGGCGGACAGGAAGGTCGGAACCGGCGGTTGCCATAGTCTGGACCTATTGGACCGGGTAGGAGCTGCGCACCAAGGGAGCCGAGGCCACCGTTGCGAAGCCGATTCGCCGCGCCTCTTCGCCGAGTGCCGCGAAGTGTTCGGGCGAGAGATAGCCGCAGACGGGCGCGTGGTGGGGCGAGGGGCGCAGGTATTGCCCGAGGTAGACGATCGTGGCACCAGCGCCGTGGGCGTCGAGGAGAGTGCGGCGGATTTCGTCGTCCGTCTCGCCGAGACCGAGCATCAGGCTTGTCTTGACGGTGAAGCCCGCCCTTGCGGCGGCGCCGAGGACGGCGATGGATCGCGCATAGTCCGCCTCGGGCCGTACGGCGGGATAGAGGCGCGGCACGGTTTCGACATTGTGGCCGAAAATGTCCGGCTTTGCAGCGAAGACGGTGGCGAGGGCTTGGTCGGAACCCTTGAAGTCGGGCACGAGGATCTCGATTCGGACGTTAGGTGCGGTGGCGCGGATGGCGCGAATGACGGCGGCCCAGTGCGCGGCACCGCCGTCGGGGAGGTCGTCGCGCGTCACGGATGTTACGACGACTTCGCCCAGTCCGCTGTCCCGCACGGCCTCGGCGACGCGGCGGGGCTCGTCGGGATCCGGGGGGGCCGGGGTCTTTTTCGAGACATTGCAGAAGCGGCAGCGACGGGAACATTCCGGACCGAGGACGAGGAAGGCGGCATGGCCTCGCCTCCAGCAGTGGCAGAGATTCGGGCAGGCGGCGGAGACGCAAACGGTGTTGAGGCCGTGCACCTGAAGACGCTGCCGTGTGACGGCGAAAGCCTCGGCGAGTCCGGCGCGGATCTTGAGCCAGTCGGGGCGGGGACCGTCCGGGGGCAGGGGCGTAAAACCCGTGGAAAATGGAGCGTTCACGAACATGTCCTGCCAGTATATCACAAAAATTGCCGGGATCCCGTCCGATAAATTCCGCCAGATGCGATCAGAAATTGTCAGCGTCCCATTGAAGGGGGAAGATGAAGCGCGCACGGCTGCTTTTGCCGCGGGGAGCCAGGGAGACGGGGAGATTGGGCAAGGGCCGCGCATCGTCGCGGCCGTTCATTGCGTTTTGCGGGCCAAAGTTCCCAGCTGATAAAATTGGCGGCGGAAAACGACGTCTGCCTCGCGGAAAACCTTTGTTTTTCGCGTAAAGCACGGTTCTGCTCTTCTGCGCGCACCCTTCTCGCCAAAATTGGGGCTGACAATTTCTGGTCGAACCCCGTTTTAGCGAAAAGGTCGACAGATGTGCTATCATTTTGCCCCAATGGGCATGGCGGACATGATAGTTGGACGAGTCGCTGCGCTGATCGAGGCAGGATGGCCCGGTGGGGTGCGCGTCGCCGCGCCATCACTTCCGGGCGCGGCTGCGGCTTTGGTGACGCTCGCCCTTGCACGCCTCCATCGCGGCCGCGACATCGTCGTTGTCGCGCCGGGCCCGGATGAAATCGAATCGCTCTTCTCCGACATCCGCACTTTCGTGCCCGCTGGCGGGCGCGAACCGCTCCTTCTCTACGCCCCGGAGCCTGTCGAGGATCCCGAACGCGACGGAATGCGTCTGGCGGTGTCGCGCGCACTCTTCCGCCGTCCCGCGGGGTCGGACGACGGATGCGTTTTCCTCGCCGTCGCGTCGGCGCTTCTTGCGCCAATGCCCGATCCGGACGCCGTGGAGGAGGCGGGCGTCCTCCTGCACGCCGCCGACGAGACGGAATCATTCGAAGCCACTTGGCGGACCTTTGCCGGCACTGGCTACGAGCGTGCGCCGGAAGTCCTCCGCAAGGGGCAGATGGCCGTGCGCGGCGGCCTCCTCGACATTTGGCCGCCGACCTCGCCGCTTCCCGTCCGCATCGACTTCCTTGGCGACAGCGTCGAGACTATCCGCCGGTTCGACCCCGCCTCGCAGCGCTCGGCCGAGCGGCTTTCCGAAATCTGGATTCCGCCCTGCGCAATGCGGACGCTTCCGTCCGCGACGCCTCTCTCGAAAATCGCCGAAGGCTCCGTAATCCTCCACCTCGACCATGACCGCACGGCATCGATGGTGCTTCGACCGGGCGACGAGGCCCCGACCTACGAGGCGTGGGAGTCGCTGCGCGACGGACTGGCGGCGCGGAAGCCGTGCCTTGAGCTCTTCACGGGCGATCCCGCGCCCGAGGGCGTACCGACACTGCCGCTCAACGTCATTCCACCGCCCGGTCTCGCAGACCTCGGAGACGGCGTCGCGGATATCGACCTCCGAACCGACGCGCGGCGCCGACTGCTCGCGGACATGGAGGCGCGCGCCGCCGGCGGAGTCGACGTGCGGGTCGTCATCGACACGGCGGGAGGCGTCGAGTGGCTCACGCGCGAACTGTCCGGGGGAAGCCGTCTTCGCGTTTCGCAAGGCATCCTCTCCGGCGGATGCGAATGGCCCGACCTCGGCCTCGTCATTCTCGGCCAACCGGATCTCTATGGGATACGCAAGCGTTCGGCGAGGCGGCGCACCGCATCGTCCATCACCAGCCAGGGCGGACATGTCGAGCGTACGGAAGAGCTGCATTCCGGCGACCTTGTCGTCCACGTGGACCACGGCATCGGCCGCTACCTCGGCAACACCGAAGTCGTGCAGAATGGCCGCCGGCTGGAGGTCATGACCATCCAGTACGCGGACGACGTGAAGCTGCGGGTGCCGGTCACTCACGCGCACCTCCTCAGCCGCTACATCGGAGTCGCAGGCCAGCGTGTGCAGCTCAGCAAGATCGGCAGCCATCGCTGGAAGCAGGACTGCATCAAGGCCGAGAAGGCCATAGTCGACTACGCATCGGCGCTTCTGGAGGTGCAGGCGCAACGCAACGCGCGCCCCGGGTTCGCATTCGACCTCGACACGCCCTGGATGGCGGCCTTCGAGTCGGCCTTCCCATTTACGGAGACGAAGGATCAGCTGGCATGCATTGCGGCGGTGAAGGCCGACATGGCATCGCCGCGCCCCATGGACCGCCTAATCTGCGGCGACGCCGGCTACGGCAAGACCGAAGTCGCCATGCGCGCGGCCTTCGCCGCCGTGATGAACGGCAAGCAGGTGGCCGTTCTCGCCCCGACGACCGTCCTGGCCGAGCAGCACTTCGCCACATTCCGCGAACGCATGTCGGCCTTTCCCGTGCGCATCGAGGTTCTCAGCCGCCTGCGCTCGCGGGCCGTACGGGCCAAGGTGCTTGACGAGACAGCAAAAGGAAGCGTCGACATCCTCATCGGCACACACGCCATCATCCAGCCGGGAATCCGATTCAGGGACATCGGCCTCGTGATCATCGACGAAGAGCAGCGCTTCGGCGTCGAGCACAAGGAGAGGCTGAAGCGGCTGCGCGCCACGGTGGACGTCCTCACGCTTAGCGCCACGCCAATTCCGCGCACCCTCTACATGAGCATGACGGGGGCGCGCGACATGAGCCTTCTCCAGACGCCACCTCAGGAGCGCCTCGCAATCGAGACGCATGTCGAGCGCGACAGGGACGACATCATCCGCTCCGCCGTCCTTCGCGAAATCAACCGCGAGGGACAGGTCTTCTTCCTTCACAACCGCGTCGTCACGATGGGCATCGTCCTCAAGCGTCTTGAGGCCATCCTGCCCGGCGTGCGGATCGGCGTCGCCCACGGACAAATGCCGCCTGGCGAGCTGGGGGCTGTCATGCGGCGCTTCGAAGCGGGCGAATACGACCTTCTGCTCTGCACGACGATCATCGAGAGCGGACTTGACATCCCGCGGGCGAACACGATCATCGTCAATCGCGCTGACCGATTCGGCCTCGCCGACCTCTACCAGCTGCGCGGTCGTGTCGGTCGTTCCTCGAAACGCGGCCACGCCTATCTGCTCGTCCCCCCGCAGGGCGTCATGGACGCCGAGGCGCGCCAGCGCATCGCCGCGCTGCAACGCCACGGCGGGCTTGGCGGCGGACTCAACCTCGCGCTCCGGGATCTTGAGATACGCGGCGCCGGCAACATGCTCGGCGCGGAGCAGAGCGGTCACATCGCCTCCGTCGGTTTCGGACTCTACTGCCAGCTTCTGCGACGGACAGTCGCACGGCTCAAGGGGGAAAAACCGCCGCCGCTCGTCGACGTCGACCTTTCCCTCGACTTCATCACCCTCTCGCCCGGCGTACTGGGGGAGGACGCTTCCTGCATTCCGTACGGCTACATCGAGGACGATGCGATCCGCATGGATTTCCACCGTCGCATCGCAGCCGCCGCGACCGTTGCGGAAGTGCGCGATCTCCGGGGCGAGCTCGCCGAGCGCTTCGGTCCGCAACCCGACGAAGTCAAGCGCATGCTGCGCATGGCCGAACTCCGGATCCTCGCCGCCGCAGCGGGCGTGAACCGCATCGATGTCAAGGAAGACGTCGCCCGACTCTACCTGCGCGACGGCCAGCCCCATGTCTTCAGGAACGGCAGGCTTCCGCGCATCTCCGGAAAGACGGCTGACGCCAAGCTAACCTCCCTTTTCCGCGTCGTTGGCGCCATGGCGGACAAATAGGCGGATCCCATGGGGGGGGGGGCATCGTTCCATATCGGGGCAGAGGTCTTTTTTCTTCCCTTTTCATCATCAAGCCTGTATCATGGTTGTCAATAAAATAGCTTTGCGTTCAAATGGAGAGGCAATGGTTGGCAAACTTAAGCTAATGCGGGACCAGATATGGGTTCTAATCGCCAAGGACTTCAAGTTGAAGTACAACGCGACTGCCGTCGGTTTTCTCTGGTGCATGCTCGTGCCCTTTTTCACGACGCTCATCTACTACTTCGTCTTCGGTGTCATGATGCGCTGGAGCGCGCACAACTACCTGCTCTATCTCATCAGCGGAAACTTCCTCTGGCAATTCTTCGCCAATGTCATCTCAATGAACGGTCATGTCCTGATCGCCAACTCCGCCTTGCTCAAGAAGACGAACTTCGATCGGAGACTGCTGGTCATCGGCACCTTCTTTACGGAGGGGATGCATTTCGTGCTCACCATCCCGATTCTGCTGGGCATCATGGCCTACTACCATGTGAAGCCGGACTGGTGGAGCATCCTTCCCAACTTGGTCGTCTGTATCGTTTCGCTGGCCTTCATTTCCATTGGCATCGGCTATTTCTACGCGGCGGCGAACCTCTGGTTCCGCGACCTGGAGCGCATCATGGGCATCGTTCTCATGGCCTGGTGCTTCCTTTCCCCCGTGTTCATCCCCATTTCCAACGTGCCCGAGCGCTGGCAGTTCATCTACGACATCAACCCGATGGCCCTCGTCCTTCGGATTTGGCGCAACATTTTCTACGAGCCAAAGTTCGACCCCTCCCTTTTCCTGGCGCCCCTGCTGATAGGTCTTGCGCTCTTTGTGCTCGGGCGGGCGTTTTTCATGCACAATGACGCCAAGTTTGCCGAAATGATGTGACGGGAGGTGGAACATGCCGCAGCCAATCGTTGAAGTCCGCCTCCTTACGAAGCACTTCGTGCTGGCCTCCCGCCAGTACGGGCTGAAGAACATCATCCTCCACCTGCCGCAGTACATCCACGACCGCCGCAACCGGAACATCTTCACGGCGCTCGACGATTTGAACTTCTCCGTCGAACGCGGCGAACGCATCGGTCTTGTCGGCCACAACGGATGCGGAAAGACGACGCTTCTCTCCATCATCGGGGGCGTCTACCGCGACTACGAGGGCGAGGTGAACGTGCGCGGGCGCGTCTCGATGATGCTTGCGCTTGGCGCCGGCATGCACCCCGACCTCTCCGGGCGCGAGAACATCGTCCTCAACGGCGTCCTCCAGGGCAAGACGCGCGACGAAATGAACGCGCTCATGAACGAAATCATCGCCTTTGCCGACATCGGTCCCTTCATTGACGCCCCCGTCTACACCTATTCGTCCGGCATGAAGGCGCGCCTGGGCTTCGGCGTGGCGACGGCGATCAAGCCGGACATCCTCCTTGTCGACGAGGTAATGGCCGTCGGCGACGCCGACTTCGCGGCCAAATGCCGCGTGCGCATCAACAGCCTTCTCGAAGGCGGCACGACCCTTTTCCTTGTATCGCACAACATGAACGACATCAAGACCTACTGCAGGCGCGTGATCAAGATCGACCATGGCCGGATCGTGGAGGACAAGGCCAACCCGTGACGCCTTCCATCTACGAGAAGCTTTACGACCTGATCGACAAACGGCTCCGGGAGGCGGGGCGGGCCATGCCCTGCGCCAGGCAGGCGTTTCTCACGGCGGCCGCTTCCCCGCCCAGCTCCCTCGATCTCCGGGAACTGGGCGGGTCGGGCAACCTCGTCTTCTTTGAAACCGCCTTCCTCTGTCTGCTGGGGCGCCTTCCGGATGCGGCGGCACGCAAGCACTGGGGCGGCATGATCGCGACTCTCCCCGCAGGCGTTTTCCGAAAAAAGCTCCTCGACGCCATCCTTGGCACACCCGTCGCCAAAGCCCGTCACGCCGCCATCGTCGATGAAGCTGGGCGGCGTGTTCCCGCCACGCCGTCCGGCGAAAAGGCCCCCCCTGGCGGAGGCACGCCGCGTGCCGGCGTCTTTCGCGGCGTCACCCGGCCTTTTCCAACCGTCTACATCGACGTCACCTACGTTCTGCGCGTGGCCTTCCGCTCCGGGATTCCGCGCGTCGTGCAGGAAGTCCTCATCCGCTTGCTGCGCCAAGGCTTCCCCCCCCTGTCGCCCGTCTTCTTCGATCCGGAGCGCAATGCATTCAGGCGTGTCAACCCGGACAAGCTCCTGCTTGTCCTTGAATGCGGCCGCCAGGATATGCCGGGACTCATCGAGGACGCGCGGTTCGAACCGGAGATGGCTTCGCCGGGCGACGTCTTCTTCGACCTTGACGCCGTTTGGCATCTTTCACCCCGCCGAAGCCTCATCTACCCCGCCCTTAGGGCCGCCGGCGTCCGCATTGTCTCGTACGTGTACGACATCATTCCCGTCACGGACCCGCAGCGATGCAATCTCCAGGCGGCCACCAATTTCCTCCACTATCTCGGCGCCGTGCTTGAGAACGCGGATCTGATCCTTGCCTCCACGCAGAGCACGCTCGATGAGATCGCCCAGCTCTGCGACCGGCTCGGTCTTCGCCGCCGTCCCGGCTTCGTCACCTGGCTCGGGGCCGACTTCAAGATGCGCGGTTCCGGTGCCGCAGCCGGCGCGCCGCCACATTCGCAGGCGCTTCAGGCCATGCGGGCGGGACGCTACGTCCTCATGGTCGGCACCATCCAGCCCATGAAAAACCAGGCGATGGTGCTCGACGCCTTCGAGATGGGACTTTTCCAGAAAGGCGTCAACCTGATTCTGGCCGGCAAGGTCGGCTGGGATGTCGAAGCCTTGGAAAGGCGCATCCGCCAACATCCCCTTCTCGGCAGGCAGCTTTTCTTTCTCGAGCAAATGGACGACGCGACAATCGACCATCTCTACCGGGGCGCCTTCTGCGTCGCCTTCGCCACCTACCGCGAGGGCTTTGGCCTGCCGACCATCGAGGCTTTGCAGCGGGGGACGCCCGTTCTGGCCTCCGACGTGCCCGTATTGCGCGAGGTCGGCGGCGACTTATGCCGCTATTTCGACCCGGCATCACCCGACTCGTTTGTGGCGGCCCTTGCGCCGCTTCTCGAGTCGGAGGAGGCCTACCGCGCCCTGCGGGAGAAAGTCGCCGGCTACCGTCCCGTGACATGGGACGCGGTCTCCGCGAAAATCGCCGACATTCTCGAAGAGACGCTTGTGCCGTCGCCTATGTGGCGCGCTCTTCAAAAAACCGCGCTTTGCCTTCACCGATTTGCGTTCCATCCCTTGCCCCCCGCGTCGGACAGGCCCTGGGGTCGGTCCCTTTCCTTCGCCGCCGCCGATGGTGCGCCCGCCGCCTTTTTCGCCGTGGAGGGGTTCAGCCATGTCGAAGACGCCTTCACTTGGACGGATGGGGAACGAGTGCTCCTGCGGTTTCCAGGCGTTCCGCGGCGGCGCGGCGGCTTGTCGTTCGAACTTCGCTACGGAACGTTCCTGCCCGAAGAACGGATCGTAGTCGCCGCCAACGGAAGGGAGATCGCGCGGTTCGTCGCCCGTGGAGAAGAGCGGAAGCGCCTGCGGATTCCGGTCGACTGCGTCGCAGAAGACGGGACATTGTCCCTTGCCTTGGAATTGCCCGACGCGGTTTCCCCCCGGGAGAAGGGCCAGAGCGACGATGCCAGACGCCTGGCGTTGAAGTTATACTCGCTGAGGATAAACTGAAGGAGATTGCCATGTACAATGTCGCCTATGTCACGGACAACGGCTATCTGCTTCCCACCAAGGCTTCAATTGCATCGCTTGTCCAGAGTGCGAACGGGGAGGAAATAACCGTCTACGTCGTAACGTTCGGCGTTTCAGAAGAGAGGCGGCGGGAGCTCGTCTCGCTCGGCCAAGGCGGCGTATGCGTCAGGGTGAAAGCCTTGACGGACGTATTCAGGCCGAAGAAGTTCCAGCATGCGTATCTGACGAACACGGCTTTCGCCAAGTTCCAGCTCCCCGAAATCTTCCCCGACCTCTCCACCTTGCTGTATCTCGACGGCGACACGTTGCTGGCCCCGGGTTTCGCAAGCGTCTTCAAGACGGACATCCGCGCGGCCTATGCCGCCGTCGTCATGGACATGTGCGCCATGGCAGAGGGCGAATGGCATCGGAAACTCGGGTGCGAACGCTATTTCAACACGGGCGTCATGTATCTGAATCTGGCCAAGATGCGCGAAGATGGCGTGCCTCAAAAACTGCGGGACTGCAGCGACCGGGACGACTATTCGTTCGTCTTCGGCGAACAAAACGCCATCAACGCCGTCTTCGGGCGCGATGTCGTCTTCCTGAGTCCTGCCTACAATTTCTTTAGCCACATCTACCCCCAGCGGTTCTCGACAGAGGCCGTGGCACGGTTCTTCGGCGTTTCCGAGGAAGTTCTAAAGGCTCCGCTTATCCGCCACCTTGCCGGAAGTCGCAAGCCGTGGCTGTCGCCCGATCTGGACGTCGGTGCCGATTGGATCCGGTTCGTATCCAGCGAGGACCATCTGGCAGTCGCCCGGAACTATTGCATCACGCTTGCCGGCGACTTGGCCACAGGTCTTGAAAAGGAGCGGAAATGCACCGCCAAGGCCTTGGCAGACCGCGTCAACCCGATTGTCCGCGACTTATCTCGGCTGAACGATGCCGTGGCGAATCTGAAAACAGTCGCAGCCGGCCGGGCGGCAAACCCCTATTGCCTTGGCAATGACATGCTGGCCACCAGGACGGACGGCGTCCTTCTTGAGGGGTTCTACAGGGAGGAGCCCTGGGGACGCTGGGCCGGGGCAAGTTGCTCAATGCAGATCAACCTCGGCCAGACCCTGAAGCCTTCGGCCGGTTTTCTCCTTTCACTGCGCATGCGCTCGTTCCATGTCCCACGGAATGTCGACATCACACTGAATGGGACCCTCCTTCATGAAGCAACCGCTACGCCCCAGGGACTCGATTTCATCGTGAAAGTGGATCGGAACCTCATCCGTTCCGACAACATCCTTGCCTTCACATCGGACAAAGAGGCGGAATCCCCGGCCGATCTCGCGACGGGCGCAGACAAAAGGACGCTCGGCATCGGCTTCTCATACATCCGCCTGGAAGAGGATTCGCCCGCCTTGTTCCAGCAGATTCAGACGAAGCTGGCCGAAGCAGAGGAACGAATCGCCGAACAGGAGCGCAGACTGGCGCGACTGGAGTCCGAATTGCAAGGACTGCGGTTTTTTTCTTCGTTGCTGGCGAAGATTTGGCGGGCTGTCACGTTTCTGCCACGTGCCGTGCATCGGTTCCTGCGGAAACTAAACCCCTTCGCCCCGCCTGACGGCCAAGCATAGGCTTGCTTGTGGCTGCCGCACCGGAAGAATTCAGAGGGGAGTTCGACGACATGGACGAGAGAGACAAAAGGATTTATCTTGACTTGTACGACCTTGCGTGCCGCAACTTGCGGCAGAACGGGCAGATCATGCGCTTCGGCCGCGATCTGATTCTCTATCAGATTCCCGATGAGCGCGGCGTCTTCGACCCGGATGAAATGGCTGACCTCTCCTGCCATGACTTCATCTTC
>JAEEGL016487010.1_pt1 | contig 13038 bp, 9 predicted proteins | sample 9134231 | NCBI WGS metagenome assembly JAEEGL01 (sample SAMN16246548, study PRJNA631951) | gut metagenome | biome: gut microbiome; feature: rumen; material: fiber-attached | host: Bos | place: Iran: Karaj | collected 2018-10 | reverse complement strand
GCGCTCCTGCAAAACGCTCGTTCGGGCTCTTCACACCCTTCACAACCGGAATAGCCATCACGTTCTCCGCGAAGTCCGCATAGACATCCAACATCTGACGTGCGTAGTCCTCTGCCTCCTCTTTGGTAGCATGTGCCGTGTGACCTTCCTGCCAGAGGAACTCCGCCGTACGCAGGAACAGACGGGTACGCATCTCCCAGCGCATCACATTACACCACTGGTTGCACAGAATCGGCAGGTCACGATACGAACTGATCCAGTTCTTATACGTACTCCAGATGATGGTCTCAGAGGTCGGACGAATGATCAATTCTTCTTCCAAACGTGCGTTCGGATCAACCACCACACCCTTTCCGTTCGGATCGTTCATCAAACGGTGATGGGTCACCACCGCACACTCTTTGGCAAAGCCTTCTACGTGCTCCGCCTCACGACTCAAGAACGATTTGGGAATCAACAGCGGGAAATACGCATTCTTCACACCCTGCTCTTTGAATCGACGGTCTAACTCGGCCTGAATAGTTTCCCAGATAGCATAACCGTACGGTTTGATCACCATACATCCGCGAACGGCGCTCTGCTCTGCCAAATCCGCCTTCACCACCAGTTCGTTGTACCACTTTGAATAGTCCTCACTACGAGGAGTCAGTTTCTGATAATTTGCCATATCGATGTATTCAATTTTTCGAAATCGGCTGCAAAGGTACAAAAAAATTTGCATATGTGCAAGAAAAGTTGTAATTTTGCAGCGCAAAATATACGTGTATGAAAGTTAAATATCTTTTTCTCGGCTTCGTTATGTTAGCCTCGTGTACTACAAAAAGTCCGATGAAACCGGACGAATCCGCACCGCTTGGTGTACAACAAGCAGCTGCTCTATGGACCGAACAGGATGGCACCCCGGAAGAGTTCAACCAACTTGTTGCGGACTATTATTGCCAAACAGACAGTGAACGGCTGGCTCTGTACGAGTCCCTAAGCCGCATCTTGGAGAACGTCTATCAGTCGGCTGACATGCTGACCGTGGAGTTACTGCGCCCGACCCAACTGACCAATGCCGCCGAACCGGAAGCAACCGATTGGATCATGTCCGGTTACAGTCCGCTGGCCCATTTCTCAGACGACATGTTCGCCAACAAACTGGCGTTCATCACCATCATCAATTTTCCACACTACTCGCTGGAGCAGAAGAACACGCTCGGCAAGCAGTGGACGCGGCAACAGTGGGCGTATGCGCGCATGGGAGATGTATTCACCACCCGCGTACCGGCAGAAGTCAATACCCGCATGGCACAAGCACTCGCCGACGCAGAGAACTACATCGCGGATTATAACATCTACATGGGTAACCTCCGCACGGAAGACGGCCGGCAGTTATGGCCCCAAGACAAGATCCTGCTTAGTCACTGGAACCTACGCGACGAACTGAAAGCACTCTACCAATCGGATAACCTGGAGTCCAGAGGCAAGAACCGGGAGATGCAGGAGATGATCTATCAGGTCATGACCCGCATCGTGAACCAAACGATCCCGCAGGCAGCGGTGAACGGCAGTGACTATATCTGGCAGCCGTACGCACAGACCTCCGACGCGGCAGAGCCGTACACGCGTTATCAAAAGATACTCAATATCGCGCACGCCTATAGGGCAGAAGATGCATACTGTCCGACGGCTCCGACCGGTATTCAGCGTAACTTCGAAGAAGGAGTCGAGATCCCTGCTGCCGAACTGGATAGTCTGTTCCGCGCGTTGATCAGTTCCCAACAGGTAGGACAGGTAGCAGCGATCATCCGTGAGCGCTTGGGTCGCGACCTGCGTCCGTACGATATCTGGTACGACGGCTTCAAGGCGCGTGCGGCCCTCAATGAAGACGAACTGTCTCAACAGACACGCCGGCTCTATCCCGATGCCAATGCGTTTGCGGCCGACATGCCGCGACTGCTGCAACAGATGGGTTTCTACTCCGAAGACGCACGTAACATAGCGCATCATATCGCTGTTGAACCCGCACGCGGGTCCGGTCACGCATGGCCTTGTCTCGGTCGCAAAGAGGATGCCCGTCTCCGCACCCGTATTCCGGCTTCCGGCATGGACTATAAGGGATACAACATCGCTGTGCATGAGTTCGGACACTGCGTGGAACAAGTGCTGGACATGTATTTCATTGACCACTACATGCTCTCCGGGGTACCTAACACGGCCTATACCGAAGCAAGCGCTTTCTTGTGGCAACACCGCGACCTGCAGTTATTGCCCAATTCACCAATCACCAATCTCCAATCACAAATGTCGAACGACGAAGTGTTCGACCAATTCTGGTCCATGTACGAGATCATGGGTGTCAGTCTGGTGGATATGCGGATGTGGCAGTGGATATACGCCCACCCGAAGGCAACTCCGGAAGAACTGTGTAACGCAACCCAACAGATCGCCAAAGAGGTTTGGAACGAATACTACGAACCGGTTCTGGGCGAACACGACTGTATCCTGCTGGCTGTCTATAGCCATATGGTCAATGCACCAATGTACCTGCCCAACTACCCGCTCGGACATATTGTGCAGTTCCAATTGGAAGAGCACCTGGCGAAGTGTAAGACACAAACGGAATTCGCGCAAGAGTATGCGCGTATCTATCGATTAGGTCGGTTGACTCCGAAAGAGTGGATGATAGAAGCGGTGGGCGAAGCACCGTCCATTGAACCTATCCTTCGCGCAGTGGATACGATTTGCGCAGCGACTCAAAACCCGTAGGATGAGATTTGAGTTGAGAGGATATACGGGAGATCCAGCCGGGAGCTGAATCTCCTTTCTTTTTCGAGATATCGAGATCTCGAGATGTCGAGATATCGATGCGCTTCAAATGGAACAAATCCGCGATTTCATCGAGACACATCTGGCTCGCATTGCGTTTGCCTTCTACACTGTAGCCGGCAATATGCATCGAAGCCAATTGGGCTTTGGCCAACACCTCAGCGTTGATGTCCGGCTCGTTCTCCCAAGTGTCCAGTATATAAGGATGCCCGCTACTGAGCAAAGCCTGCTCATTGACGATGCCTCCACGGGCAGCGTTGATAATGAGTGCCCCCTGTTTGCATTGTTGCAAGAACGTCTCGTCACAGAGATGATACGTACTCTTATCCAAGGGTGTGTGGAACGTAATGATGTCGCTGTTTTGTGCGATCTCATCGAGCGAGACGCCAATCCCCTTCGGCGGATCATTGAGTAAGACCTTTAAACCTTTTCGTTCTGCCATCTGCGCCACCAGACTTCCCACATGCCCGACTCCAACCACGCCGAGCGTTAAAGAAGAATTTTTAATTTTTAATTTTTCATTTTTAATTTCTTCTATCGCTTCCTCTACGTAGTCACAAACAGCTTGCGCATTGCAACCGGGACAGGATATCCAGCGAATACCCTGCCGGTCACAGAATTCGGTATCGATATGGTCAAAACCGATGGTGGCGGTGCAGACCAGCCGCACCTGTGAACCCGAGAGAAGGGATTTGTTCACCTGCGTACGGGTTCGCACCACCAACACATCTGCATGACGCACCGCTTCCGCATCGATTTGTTCCGGTTTCAACGGACAAATATCAACCTCCGGCCATTCGCGTCGAACAGCCTCTACCAGAAACGGAATATGTGCGTCAGTAATAATGAGCATTAGCCTTTAGCCAATAACCCTTAACCGTTATATTTGATGTTATCAATCAGTCGAACCGGCCCGCAATAAACGGTCACACAGCCAATGGCGTGGTCGAAGGTATCTGTCGGCAGGAGCGTCGTCTGGTCCACGATCTCGTAGTACTCCACTTCCAATCCTTCAATCGCATTGATCGTGTCGATCACGCGCTGTTGTACCTTTGCGACGGTTGCACCGTCCTCTTTCGCCCATTTCAACGACTCAAAAAGGGTCTTGGAGATACCGAGTGCCGTTTGTTTCTCTGCCTCCGACAGACGCTCGTTACGGCTGGAAAGAGCCAGACCGGACGCTTCGCGTACAATCGGACAGCCGATGATCTTCAGATCACCGAACGTACCGGCCAACGAACTGCGTTCCACCATATGGTGAATGATCGCCAGTTGCTGAAAATCCTTCTCGCCAAAGTAAGCCTTGTCCGGCTGTACGAGATAGAACAGACGGCTGACCACTTGCACCACGCCGTTGAAGTGACCCGGACGCATCTTGCCTTCCATCACTTGGTCCAATCCGGCAAACTCGAACTCGAACGTGGTGTTCATCTCTTCGGCCGAATACATCTCCTCAGGGGTCGGAGCGAACACAAAATCCGCACCGATCGTCTCTAACAGCTCCGCATCGCGTACAATGTTACGCGGGTACTTGGCCAGATCCTCTTTGTTGTTAAACTGGGTCGGGTTGACAAACACCGAGACGAAGCACACATTGTTCTCCGCCACCGCACGGCGAACGAGCGATGCGTGTCCCTCATGTAAGGCACCCATGGTGGGCACCAAACCGATTGTTTTCTGTTGCGTTTTGCAAGCCTTTACAATAGATTGTAACTCTTGCTTGGTAGTAATAATTTGCATATAAAAAAGCTCTAAATAGTGTCAGTTTTTCAAAAAAACATGCAAAGTTACTGCTTTTTTCCGTATTTTGCAAGCAAAATCGTTTAATTTTGCATATTTTTTTTGCATATATCATTTTTTTTTCGTAACTTTGCACCACGAATAAAATGTACTCATGCCTATGAAAGATCCGAAACGTATCCTTTTTATCTCGCAAGAGATATATCCATACATTGCGGAAGAGACGCCGACACGTCTTTTGAACCGCCAGTTACCGGAGTACTTCCAGGGGCATGGTTTTGAGACCCGCACGTTCATGCCTAAGTTCGGTGAGATCAACGAGCGTCGCAACCAGTTGCACGAGGTGATTCGTCTGTCCGGTATGAACCTGATCATCGAAGATGCAGACCATCCGCTGCTGATCAAGGTCGCTTCTATTCAGTCCGCACGTATCCAGATTTACTTCATTGACAACGACGATCTGTTCCACCGCCGCAAAGGTGTGATGGATGAGAACGGGGTCGAGTATGCCGATAACGATGACCGTGTCATCTTCTACGCCCGTGGTGTGATTGAGACGGTGAAGAAGTTACGCTGGACACCGGATGTGATCGTTTGTTCCGGCTGGATGAGCGCGTTAGTTCCGCTCTATCTGAAACGTGCGTTCAACGACGAACCGTTCTTTGCCAACACCAAGATCGTGCTGTCGCTGGACGACAACGAATACAAGCAACCTTTCACGACCAAGTTTGCAGATAAGTTACGCATCAACGGCATCAGCAACACAGATGTGCGCTCAATTGCCGGTTTCCCGGTGGGATACGAGGAGTTGATGCGTCTGGCTGTTGATTTCTCCGATGCCATCGTCTATGCGACACCGAAGGTGAACCAGCGGATCATGAATTATGCGGAGACGAAAGGCAAGCCTATTCTGCCGTACGTAGAGACGGAAGATCTGACGGCAGCTTGCAAACGTCAATGGGAGTTTTACCACCAATTACTGTCGGAGGGAAAAGAAGAGAATGCGTAAGCGGTTTTCGTGGATAGTGTTTCTTTGTGCGCTGGTATGCGCTTGGACAAGTTGTAAGAATGATGTAGCCAATACCGGTCAATCCGTACTGGGCGAGGAAGATGCGATCATTGTGCTCGCAGACACGTTCTCTTTCAGTTCGCGCATTGACAGTTGTGCGGCTATCATCTCGCAAGCGGACTCGTTCCTGTTGGGCGAGTTGGAGACCGACTACGGCCTGTTGCGCGCGTCTATTCTGACCCAATTGGCTTGCCCGGAATGGTATCATTATCCGGCTGATTTCTCGGTGGATTCGGTTGATTCAATCTGTCTGTTTATGTACTACTCCAGCTGGGTCGGGGATGCCAATTCGCCGATTGCGGTCAATGCGTATATGCTGGATAAGAAAACATTCCGATACAGCAGCACCTACCCGACCGACCTGAACATAGACGACTATTGTTCCCGTGACAAGAGTATTCTGTGCAACCACCGCATTGTGGTGGCTTCCGAGAAACTGGATTCGGTTCAGAACAGCAGCGGTAAGTATATCCCGATGGTGCGCATGCGTGTCAATGATGATTTCACCCGCGAGTTCGCCTCCATCCAATCGTTTGACGACCAGGCAGCCTTCAACGAACTGTTCAAGGGTCTGCTGATTGAGACTTCGTTCGGTTCGTCCACTATGCTCAATGTGACGGACATCGCATTAGGTGTGTATTACCATTTCTCGTACAACAAAGCCGGCCGGGATACTGTGGTGAACGACATGAAAGTGTTCTACGCCAACTCGGAAGTCCGTACGGTCAACCACCTGTACTACCAGGACAAAGCGATGTGGTTAGATGAACTGAAAAGAGACTCCGACACCTATAATTATATTATCGCGCCCGCGGGCGTGTACACGCGTATGAGTTTCCCGATGGCTCAGATAGCCGATTCGATCATCGTCCAGATGCGCGATCCGGTCACAGGAGATACGATCAAACGCCCCTACGTCAACAAAGCGCAGGTACGCGTGAGCGTGGAGAACGTGTTCAGCGGTTCGAAGTCCGAAATCACCCGCAACGATTGGTTACAACCGTCCGACTATATGCTGCTTATCAAAGAGAGCAGTATGGAGCGGTTCTTTGCCGAGAAGGAGTTACCGACCGACACCTGTGCACTGCTGGGACAGTTGACCCAAGACAAGGATGCAGACGGTAACACGATCTATTACTACTCGTACGACATGTCGGATTTCATCTCCAATTGGGTACGCGACCGCATGTTACCGGAGAATCAGCGTAATTACGCGTCCGATGAATCCATATTGAACATGCTGTTAGTACCGGTATCTGTCGGCACGTCCACCTACTCCAGCACAACCGTTGTGTCATCGGTGCGTCAGCAACAGACGATGTCGGCGACCAAGATCAAGTCTGCCAAGAACGGCATGCAACTGGAAATGGTTTATAGCGGGTTCTGATAAAGGCGAAAGGCTAGAGGCAAACGGCTAAAGGTATTAAAAAACGCGAGGGTTAACCCGCGTTTTTTAATTGTACCAATTTCTCGGTTCGCAGTTTCTGAGCTGCATATTCCTTGGTGACGGTGAAGGATTGTGATTGACCGAGTTTCTTATGGTTCGGCATTTCGAACATGAGGTCCGTCATCACCGTTTCCATCAACCCTCTCAGACCACGTGCGCCCAACTTGTACTCCAGCGCTTTATCTACGATGAAATCGAGTGCTTCGTCATCAAACGTGAGCGACACGCCGTCCATCGCCATCAGTTTCTTGTACTGCTTGGTCAGGGCGTTCTTCGGTTGGGTCAGAATGTTACGCAGTGCCTCTCGGTTGAGCGGCTGTAAGTAGGTCAGTACCGGCAGACGGCCGATGATTTCGGGGATAAGACCATAGGACTTGAGATCTTGCGGTGCGATGTATTGCAGCAAGTTATTCTTATCCACCTGTGCGGACTGCTGCTGTGCGGCAAAACCGACCACTTGCGTATTCATTCGTTGAGAGATCTTCTGCTCGATACCGTCAAAAGCACCACCGCAGATGAACAGGATGTTTTTCGTATCCACATGAATCAGTTCCTGATCCGGGTGCTTACGTCCTCCTTGAGGCGGCACATTGACGATCGAGCCCTCCAGCATCTTGAGCAAGCTCTGCTGAACGCCTTCTCCGCTCACGTCGCGGGTGATAGACATGTTCTCCGACTTACGGGCGATCTTGTCTATCTCGTCGATGAACACGATACCGCGTTGTGCTTTCTGCACATCGTAGTCCGCATCCTGGAGCAGACGGACGAGGAGCGACTCAACGTCTTCTCCCACATAACCGGCTTGCGTCAGAGCGGTTGCGTCACCGATAGCGAACGGCACTTTGAGCATCTTGGCGATCGTGCGGGCGAGAAGCGTCTTGCCGGTTCCGGTAGAACCTACCAGCAGGATGTTACTCTTCTCTATCTCCACATCGTCGTTGCTGATCTCCTGCAGCACCCGCTTATAATGGTTATAAACGGCTACGGAGAGGAAGCGTTTGGCGTCATCTTGTCCGATGACATACAGGTCCAGGAAATCCTTGATCTCTTGCGGTGTCGGCAGATTGGACAAACTCAGTGAATCGTCTTTCTTCTCTGTCTTCTTCGGCATGGTAGCCAACATCTTATGCCCTGCCTCAATGCACTCATGACAAATGAGCGCATCGTTATCCAGACCGGAGAACATCTCGGGCATAGGACGTCCGCAGAAACTGCAGGTATTTTCGCGTTTTCTCGCCATTATGCTTTTTTCGTATAAACCTTGTCTATCATACCGTACTCCAGTGCCTCAGCGGCCGTCATCCAGTGGTCACGGTCGGCATCCTGACGGATCTGCTCAATGGACTTACCGGATTTATCGGAGATGATCTGATAGAGTTCTTCCTTGAGTTTGAGAATCTCTTTGGCTGTTATCTCAATATCGGACGCTTGTCCCTGGATGCCGCCTAAAGGTTGATGAATCATGACGCGGCTATGCGGCAGCGCTGCGCGCATACCTTTCTCGCCGGCCACCAGCAGCACCGCTCCCATCGAGGCAGCGAGTCCTGTGCAGATCGTCGCTACGTTCGCTTTGACAAACTGCATGGTGTCGTAGATACCGAGTCCGGCATACACAGACCCGCCCGGTGTATTGAGATAGAGATTGATATCGCGCTCACTGTCCACGGAGTCCAGATAGAGCAGCTGGGCCTGAATGACATTAGCCGTGTAGTCGTTCACCTCGGTGCCGAGGAAGATCACACGGTCCATCATCAGACGGCTGAACACATCCATCTGCGTCACATTCAGTTGACGCTCCTCCAGGATAGTGGGCGATATATATCCGCCGCTCGCGCGGGTCTGATCCATGCTGCGAGACATGATGTGCTCAACATGCATGGAGTTCAAACCCTGCGAAACTGCGTATTTCAAGAAATCGTTCTGCATTACTTAGCTGCTTTTTTCTCTGCGCGCTTAGCGAGTGCCTGTTGGATATCGTAAGCAATCGGCGATGCGATGAACAGAGACGAATAGGTACCTACGATCACACCCATGAGGAGTGCGAATACGAAACCACGGATGGTCTCACCACCGAAGATAAAGATAGCGAGCAATACGACGAACGTACTCATAGAGGTCGAGAACGTACGGCTGAGCGTGTTGTTCAACGCGTCGTTGATGTTCACTTTCTTCTCACGTTTCGGATAGAGCGTATTGTACTCACGTATGCGGTCGAAGATGACCACGGTATCGTTGATCGAGTAACCGATAACAGTCAGGATAGCTGCGATGAACGCCTGGTCAATCTCCATGGAGAACGGCATAATCTGGCAGAGGATCGCATACAGACCCAAGATGATGACGGTATCGTGTGCCAAAGCAGCGATTGCACCAACCGAGTATGCGAAGTTACGGAAACGAACCAGGATGTAGAGGAAGATCACTAACAACGCAGCGAGCACAGCCCATACAGCGTGCGTCTTGATGTCGTCTGCGATAGACGGACCTACCTTCTGGCTCGAAACGATACCAATCTGCTCCTCGGTGTTGCTGAACTGATGACGTGCAGCCTCCTCGTCTTGGAGGAACTCTTGTGTCAAGAACGGCTTGCAACCTACGAACAGCAGCGAGTCAACAGCCTCATCAGCCTCAGCGCTCTCCTCGTGAATGAGGTAGTTGGTCGAAACACGTACCTGGTTAGCCTCGTTACCGAACGTGATCACGCTCAACGAGTACTCCTGCGGGTTGATGACCTGAGCCAGGTTGTTATATACCTCTTGACGCAACGAGAAGTCTTTGTTCGATGCAGCCAAGGAGTCGGTGAGGTTCTTGTCAAAACGAACGACGTAGTTACGTCCACCGGTGAAGTCGATACCGAGGTTCAGTCTACCGAAGATATGCGGCTCCAGACCGAGCAATGCGAAGATGATAACCGCACCCGATACGCAGTAAGCGATCTTACGTGCTTTCACGAAATCGAAGTGGATGTTCTGGAGGAAGTTCTTCATCAGCGCGGTGGTGAAGCTCAACTCTTTAGCGTTCTCACGCTTGCAGTAGTCGTCGAGCAACAGACGCGTGATGAACACAGCCGTCAAGAACGAAGAAACGATACCGATCATGTAAGTAACAGCGAAGCCCTTGATCGGACCCGAACCGAAGATAGCCAGGATGGCACCGGTCAGGAACGAGGTTACGTTGGCATCGACGATGGCACTGATAGCGCCCTTGAAACCGTCTTCCACTGCCTTACGCATACCCTTACCGAGACGAAGTTCCTCTCGGATACGCTCGTAGATCAGCACGTTCGCATCGACCGCCATACCCATCGTTAAGACGATACCGGCGATACCCGGCAGGGTCAGAACGGCGTTGAACGAAGCGAGGATACCAACGAGCAGGAATACGTTACATACCAACGCAAAGTCGGCAATCAGACCCGGGATGATACCGTAGTAGAACAGCATATAGATCAGGATGAGCAGGAAGCCCAGGGCGAACGACCACAGACCGGCCTCAATCGACTCACGACCCAGAGACGGACCAACCACACTCTCCTCGATGATACGAGCAGGAGCCGGCATCTTACCGGACTTCAAGGTGTTAGCCAAGTCCTTTGCCTCGTCTACGGTGAAGTTACCGGTGATCTGGCTACGACCGCCGGAGATCTCGTTTTGTACGGTCGGGAACGAATATACATAGTCGTCCAGAACGATAGCAACCGATCTGTGGATATTATCACGGGTAATTTTCTGCCATTCTTTAGCACCCTCTGTGTTCATAGCCATCGACACCTCAGCGTTTGCGCTGTATTGCGAGAACTCAGCACGAGCGTCAGTTACGACGTTACCCTCGAGGCTTGGGCGACCGTTCGGCTGTGCCTTGAGTGCGATCAGCTGGAAGTACGAACCGGTCGAATCCGGTTTAACGGTCCAGCGGAAACGTACGTCACGCGGCAGGATAGCACGAGCAGTCTGCGAAGCGAGCATAGCGCTCACCTTAGCGGTATCTACATAGTGTACTCTACCTACGATCGGGCCGGGAACGGTCTGACCGGTAGCGGTGATATACGGGTTGAGGATACCGAAGAGCGGGTTCTGCTTCTTGTACTCAGCACGCAGAGCTGCATCGTTCGTCTCCGGAGCTACCGAATCAGTAGCCATGCTCTCTACCAATGCGGCCAACTCTGCGTTCTCTTCTGCTGCAGGAGCAGCCTCAGCCTTCGCCTCTTCTGCTTTTACCTCTTCTACTGCTTCCTCTTGCGGAGCGTTAGCAGCGAACTCACGGTTGATCTGCATCAACTTCGGCATCAACTCAGCAGCCTCGTAGGTCTCCCAGAACTCCAAGTTAGCGGAACCCTGGAGGAGCTTACGAACACGCTCCGGCTCTTTCACACCCGGAAGCTCGATCAAGATACGACCCGGTTGTGCCAGTTGCTGGATGTTCGGCTGAACCACACCAAAACGGTCGATACGGTTACGGAGCACGTTGAACGAGTTCTGAATAGCTGCATCTACTTCCTCACGCAGCACTTTCTCAATGTTCTCGTTGGTAGCATCCAGTTTCTTCTCTGCCAGTTTGCTCTGCAGTGCGAAACCGAAAACAGGAGACAACTGTACACCCTCGCCGCCAATCTCTTTGTACGATTGAGCGAACAGGGTTACGAAGTGGTCACCGCTGGATTTCTGTTTCTCACGAGCCGCAGCCATCGCCTTCAGATAGATCGAATCAGTGCTGTGGCCGCTCAGAGCGTCCAAGATGTCCGGTACCGAAACCTCCATGGTAACGTTCATACCACCCTTCAGGTCCAGACCCAAGTTGATTTCTTTCTCACGGCACTCCTTGAGCGTGTAACGCCACAACCATACTTTCTTGGTTGCAATCGAGTCGTAGTAAACGCTCTCCGAGGTTTCATTAGCTACTGCGTACTCTTTGGCCTTACCGTCATGGTAGTTCGTCACAAAAGAGAACGACAGATAAAAGGCGCATACCACTACAAGGCACACCGCCAAAATTCTAACAAGTCCTTTGTTTTGCATAATTTGTTTTTTATTTAATTTAGTTTAATTAGTATATGCAATTACATGCAATTTTCATGTGTACGCAACGCGTATATATGCGCACGACACACAAAAAGTGCGCAAAGGTACAAAAAAAATTTCATATACGCAAATAAAAAATAAAAAAATGCACTTTTTTCACCCTTCATCTTTCATCTTTCAACTTTTTTTTGTACCTTTGCGGCCAATTATGGAGACAGAAACCCAACCATTCAACTGGAATGCCGCCTATCGCAGGTGGATTTATATGGTGGTCGCAATAGCGGCCACACTGATGCTTCAGTACGCGCCCGTTTTCTCGTTTCAGGAGGACACAGGGCAGATTTTCGTACGCAGTTTTACCATGAACCAAAAGACCATTCAGGTGTACCAAACGGATAAAGAGACCCAAGTCAAAGCGGTCAAGGAAACGATGTCCGTGAAAGGTCTGTATTACTGCTATTGGGCTATGCTCATCGGGTGTATTGCGTGCCTGCTGTGCTTCTTCAGTTGGCGCGGACGGGTCCACATCTCCTTTGTTACCGCCTTGATAGCCGGTTCGTACTACGTGCTGATGGCTTACTACGCCGTGAAGATATCCGACCAGCAGTTCGCCACGCTCTATCCCAATTGGCCGGCTGTCCTGCCGGCGATCACGTGTCAGATGATGCTGCTTGTGCGGCGCAACGTGATCAACGATGTCGATCAGGGATAACAAAAATCAGGTATCACAAACAAAATCAGGCGCCCATTCGGACGCCTGATTCCGTTAACCTGTAACCGTTAACCCGTAACCCCTATTAGAGTTGCGGACCTGCAGCAACGAGGGCCTTACCTGCTTCGTTCGACGTGTATTTGTCGAAGTTCTTGATGAAGCGAGCAGCGAGGTCTTTTGCCTTAACTTCCCACTCAGCAGCGTCCTTATAGGTGTCGCGCGGATCGAGGATAGCAGGATC
>JAEEGL015793265.1_pt1 | contig 13038 bp, 11 predicted proteins | sample 9134231 | NCBI WGS metagenome assembly JAEEGL01 (sample SAMN16246548, study PRJNA631951) | gut metagenome | biome: gut microbiome; feature: rumen; material: fiber-attached | host: Bos | place: Iran: Karaj | collected 2018-10 | reverse complement strand
CCTGGTAGATTACGGAATGGAGCAGGGGATCAATATCTATGAGAACGTTCCGCTTCCGGTAGATCCGGCGATGATCGATGATGTACTGCTGACGCATGCGCATATAGACCATTCCGGACTTCTTCCGCTTCTTTATGCGAAGGGATTCAGAGGACACATTTATGCAACGGATGCAACTGTCGACCTGTGCTCGATAATGCTCCGCGACAGCGCGCACATACAGATGGCCGAGGCAGAATGGCGGAACAGAAAGGCGAAGAGATCGTCGGATGTCAATGAGTATGTTCCGCTCTATAACATGGAGGATGCTGACGGCGCGATAAGAAGTCTTGTTCCGATCCGCTACGGGAAGAAGGTAAGGATAAGCGAAGGTGTCGAAATAAGGTTCACCGATGTCGGACACCTGCTCGGTTCTGCGGCTATCGAAGTGTGGCTTACCGAGGACGGCGTAACGAAGAAGATCGTTTTCTCGGGTGATATCGGAAATGACAATCTTCCGCTCATCCGCGATTTTGAAACAATAGATGAAGCTGATTACGTTCTGTGTGAATCCACATACGGTGACAGGCTTCACGAAAAAGGAAGGACCGACTATGCGGTCGAGCTTGCCGAGGTAATCCGCGAGACTTTCGCAAGAGGAGGAAACGTAGTCGTTCCGTCTTTCGCAGTCGGACGTACCCAGGAGATGCTCTATTTCCTGAGACAGATAAAAGAGAGGCATCTTCTTGATGACCTCGGCGATTTCCCCGTATACGTCGATTCGCCTCTTGCCGTTGAGGCTACAGGAGTGTTCAACAAGAACGTTTCCGAGTGCTTTTCGGAGGATGCGCTCGCGCTCGTGCGGCGCGGCATCAACCCGCTCGTGTTCACAGGGCTCAACCTTTCGATAACGAGCGACGAATCGAAAGCCATCAACTTCGATAATGAACCGAAAGTCATCCTTTCAGCTTCCGGCATGTGCGAAGCAGGCCGTATCAGACACCATTTGAAGCACAATCTCTGGAGACAGGAGTGCACGATCCTGTTCGTCGGATATCAGGCGGTCGGAACACTCGGACGCTCGCTCGTGGAAGGCGCGAAGGAAGTGCATCTTTTCGGCGAAACGATCGAGGTTCGGGCCGAGATCAAGAAGCTCGAGGGTGTATCGGGACATGCCGACAAGGCAGGACTTACGAGATGGATGCTCGGGTTCAAGAACGAACCGAAGATGGTCTTCATCGTCCACGGTGATGATGACGTTACCGATAAGTTCGCGGATTATCTTCATGATGAGCACGGATTCAATACGTACGCTCCGTTCTCAGGCACGTGCTATGATCTTCTGACCGATGAGTTCGTTGAGGAGACTGTCGGTATCAGGATCGAGGGCGCTAAGAAGAAGGCAAGGGCTGCTTCTACCGTATTCGAAAGACTTCTTGCAGCAGGACAGAGACTGCTCGCAGTCATCAATCATAACGAAGGCGGTGCGAACAAGGATCTTGCGAAGTTCGCGGACCAGATCAACAGTTTGTGTGATAAGTGGGATCGGTAAACTATGACAAAAGGTGATTTATATTTTCGCGAAATAACAGAAAAGATCATGAGCGAGGGCTCCCTTGACGAAAATCCGAGGCCGCATTATGCTGACGGTACGCCCGCGCATACGCTCTCGATCAATCACGTGAGCTGTTCGTATGATCTCTCAAAAGGGGAATCTCCGTTCATAACGCTTCGCCCGATAGCGATCAAGTCCGCTATCGGTGAGCTTTTGTGGATATACCGCGATATGTCTAATGACTTAAATGTTCTTCGTGATAAGTACAATATCACATGGTGGGATGAGTGGGACATAGGAGACCGCACGATAGGGCAGTGCTACGGTGCAACGGTCAGGAAGTGGAACCTCACTGAGAATCTCATCAACGATATTAAGAACGATCCCGACGGAAGACGCCATATCATCAACATGTGGCAGGAAGATGATTTCAAGTCGAAACACGGACTCAAACCGTGCGCGTACCAGACGGTGTGGAACGTACGTCACGGAAAAGACGGTAGTGATTATCTTGATATGTGCCTTTTCCAGCGCAGTTCCGATTACCTGACGGCAGGCTGTATCAACCAGCTTCAGTACACTGCGTTTTTGATCGCGATCGCAAACCACCTCGCTCTTAAGCCCGGGAAGTTTACGTGGTTCGTTGCCAATGTCCAGGTCTATGACAGACATATGGAGCAGGCAAAGGAGATGCTTGCAAGGAAGAGTATCGATTGCGCACCCACGATAAGCCTTCCGGAGGGAAAATCATTCTGGGAGCTTGAAGTGGATGATTTTAAAGTAGAGGGGTACCCGAGGGATGTCATAAAAGAAAAGAACCCGCAACTTAAGTTTGACCTCGGGATCTGATGCGGTTATACGGAAGGATTAGAACAGATGAAATGCATTGCTGCGGTAGATAACAATTGGGCGATCGGATTTAAGGGAAAGCTTCTCGTGTCGATCCCGAACGATCAGAAGATGTTCAGAAACGAGACGGCCGGAAAGGTTGTCGTTCTCGGACGCAAGACTCTTGAAACGTTTCCGAACGGTCTTCCCCTTAAGAACAGGACAAACGTGATCCTGACACATGACACGGACTATAAGGCGGGAGATGCGATAATAGTCCACAGCGATGAGGAACTCTTCGACCTTCTCAAAACGTATAATAGTGACGATATATATATAATAGGCGGTGACAGCGTCTATAAGAGATATTACAGATATTGCGACACTGCGATAATCACGAAGATCGACCAGGCATATGAGTCCGATGCATACTTCCCGAATCTTGATGAGGATAAGGACTGGACGATGGTTGCCGAATCCGAGGAGATGACTTGTTTTTCCGTTGAATATACATTCCGCGAGTATCGCAATTCAAACGTTACAAAGATGTAAGGAGAAGTTATGAAGACCTGGAAGAACATCATAAAGAAATCTGCGGCACTTCTTTTGATATCCGCCATGATCCTGACGATGATCCCGCATGAGACCCATGCCGAGATCTTTTATCTGCAGACAGGAAGACGTCTTGATACGGACTTTTATGCAAATTATTATCCGGATCTTAAGGCAAAATACGGATACAACGCGCACAAGCTTCTCGATCATTACATCAATTACGGTATATTCGAACGCCGTATCCCGTCCATGTATTACCTCAATAACATGGATGCTCTCGGGATCGGTGATTACGTTCCGAAGGAGATCCTCTATCAGCGCAAGAGCCTGCGCAAAGGCTGTAACCAGGCGCAGTTCTTTAACGCATACGATGAGGCACTCTATTATATCTGTGATCCTGCCAAGCGTGCGGCACCGAACAACATGTACGCACAGATGGGAGTCGTGGCCCAGAAGCTTTACGACAGGGTGAACTATAATCCCGGAGTCAAATACAAAACAAAAGGCGAGCACTATAACGATCCTTGCGGTGTATTCGGTAACATGGATAAATATCCGAGCGGATACCGTATCCCCTACGGTGCAGACTGTGCGGGAGCAACGCGTGCTGTCGGACTGTGCCTTAACATTTTGTGCATTCCTTACCAGCACGTGAATGAAAACAAGTGGAAACAGCAGTGGTGCCGCGTTAACATCAACGGCAAGTACTATGTTATAGATCCTTATGTATCGCCGTATGTTATGGAAGAGACATATTACGTGAGGCTTTATCCTCCTTATATGTTATAGGAAGAGTGGAGAGGACAATGCCGGATCGTATCGGAAATATAGCAAGCAAATATACAAAAAAGTGGGGAAAGGTCTTTGCCGTCGATCTTTTGTTATCGGCAGTCACATACTCCCTGATGATGATACATCAGCTCGTCAATCAGCTTGACGGGCTTTGGCACGGCTCGGAATCCGTTGCCGCAGGATGGGAATTGTCGATCGGACGCTGGCTGTGGAGATATATCGATAAAGCCAGATTTCATATCAGTCCGGATCCGCTCACATCATTGATCACCATAATACTGTTTATACTTGCGACGCTTATCATGCTGGAGATATTTGATGTTAAGGGAATGTTCCGGCAGATCTTCATAAGCATGATGTTCCTTGCATCGGTAAGTGTCTGCAATCACGTCTCATTCAGGTTCCAGTCACCGACTTTCGGATTCGGAATTTTCTTTGCGGCTGTAGCGGTGCTTGTTCTAGTCAAGACGGATAAGGCGCGCTTTGCCATACCGTTTGCCGCGATCTTTGTCGCGCTGGCAAATGCATGTTATCAGGCGTTCACCGGTGCTGTCTGTGCGCTTGTCGTTTTGTACATCGCTTACTGTATCAGAAACAATACGAAGGATAACAAAGAACTCGGGATTTTCACGATAAGGTCACTGGTCGCGGGCCTTGGAGGCGTGACCGTTTATTACGCTATCCTTAAGGCCGAGATGTTCCGTTATGATATACAGATGACCGATTACAACGGTGCAAGCGATTACAATATCAAAGGGATCATCACAAATCTTCCCATCAGGTTCCGCACGACCTATCATGCGTTTTTTGAGTATTTCGGAAACAGGTATTACAGGATAAACATAGTACCCGCATTCAGGTGGATGTACTTTGCGCTTATCTTACTTGTTGCCGTGATCGCTCTTTTGGCAGTTGCCGAGATAAGGAAACAGGGTATCGCGAGAGCGGTCATATACGTGATCTGCCTGCTCCTTCTGCCGTGTGCGACCAATGCTTTTCTCATAATAGCTTACGATTCTTTTGTATCGATACAGATGACCGTACCGATGGCATTTGCGCTTGCGGCGCTTCTGGCGTTTGCCTTAAACGGTGATCTTGTTCCGAAGACGGGAAAGATCGTGGGATGCGCCACGTGGTGCGTTGTAGCCGTTCTTTTGTACACGCAGTTCTACATGGTCCAGTACGATCAGCAGTCGATGTACATGGGAAGACAGAGCTGCCTTACGATGGCCGACCAGATAGATTCGTATCTTATCAAACATGATCTGCTGCATCCGTATTACAAATATGTCTTTGTCGGAACGCCTTCCGGAAACAAAGAATTCTACCTGAATGATTTTTTCGGAACGGCTAACGAGTATGCCCAGTTCGGAAACTTTACGTCAGACCCGGGCGGTGCCAGAATGAGCTGGCAGGGCCTTTGGTGGTATGAGCGGGGGATAAGGATGGATTTTGCTCCCCCGGACAAGTGGGAAGCGATGCTTGAGGATCCTGCGGTGGCGGGCATGCCGGTATTTCCCGAAGAAGGTTCCTGCGTGTTCTACAACGATGTCGTTGTCGTCAAAGTGTCCGAGTGATTCTTGACAACTGCCGTACGCAAGCGGATAATGATATGAATAATAAGCCAAGGCTTGAATTTATAAGGAAAGAAGGAGTGACAAATGGAAAAGAAAAACATTGACTGGGGTAACCTGGGTTTTGCCTACATGCAGACCGATTACCGCTTTGTATCCAATTACAAAGACGGAAAGTGGGATGAGGGCGAACTCTCAACGGATGCAAACATCGTGCTTAACGAGTGCTCATGCGTCCTTCAATATGCTCAGACTGTGTTTGAAGGCCTAAAGGCATATACGACGGAAGCAGGCAAGACGGTAGTGTTCCGTCCCGACCTTAACGGCGAGAGACTCGAGCAGTCCGCTGCACGCCTTAAGATGCCCGTATATCCCAAGGATAAGTTTATCGAGGCCGTAAAGAAGGTCGTAAAAGCGAACGAAGCTTTTGTTCCTCCTTTCGGAAGCGGCGCATCGCTTTATCTGCGCCCTTATATGTTCGGATCGGATGCGATCATCGGTGTTAAGCCCGCGAACGAGTACCAGTTCAGGATCCTCTGTACACCTGTCGGACCTTACTTCAAGGGCGGCGTTAAGCCTCTTACGGTCCGCATCTGTGATTACGATCGTGCGGCACCGCACGGAACAGGTAACATCAAGGCCGGCCTTAACTATGCAATGAGCCTTTATGCGATCGTTGACGCTCATGAGAAAGGATTCGACGAGAACTTCTATCTTGATGCTGCAACACGTACAAAGATCGAGGAAACAGGCGGAGCCAATATCATATTCATCACAAAGGACGGCAAGCTTGTTACACCGAAGTCTGACAGCATTCTTCCTTCCATTACGAGAAGGTCGATCGTTCAGGTCGCAAGAGAATATCTTGATATGGAAGCCGAAGAGAGAGAGATCCATGTTGATGAGCTTGCTGATTTCGCAGAGTGCGGTCTTTGTGGTACGGCGGCTGTTATCTCACCTGTCGGCAAGATTGTCGATCACGGCAAAGAGATTTGCCTGCCTGCAGGTATGACGGATATGGGCCCTGTAACAAAGAAACTTTACGATACACTCACCGGTATCCAGATGGGCAGGATCGAAGGCCCTAAGGGATGGGTTGTTGAGATAGACTAAAGCAGGAGGACGCATATGAAGTCTTTTTGGAAAGAATTTAAAACCTTTATTTCAAGAGGCAGTGTCATGGATATGGCTGTCGGCATCATCATAGGCGGAGCTTTTACTGCTATAGTAACCTCGCTTGTGGACGATCTGGTTATGCCGCTGCTCTCGCTCCTTACGGGAGGATTTGATTTTACGAAGCTGAGTGTTGTGCTCGGATCGGGAGAAGGCGCTGCGACGCTTAATTACGGTCTGTTTATTTCCGCAGTGATCAATTTCCTTCTCATCGCATTCGTGATCTTCTGCCTCATCAAGTCGATCAATAAGATGAAAGACAAGATTGCCAAGACGGAAGAGGAGAGCCCGACAACGAAGAAGTGCCCGTACTGCAAATCCGAGATAGACATCGAGGCAACGAGGTGCCCGCACTGTACTTCCCAGCTTGAAGGTTAAGAATATGATCTTTGGGACCGTTTCCGGACAAGGGAACGGTCCTTTTATTATCTTGACATCAGGGCGAAAATCAGATATCATCCCTTTAGTGCGTTGCGCTTTAACGCGTCAAAGTAATAAACGAAAGGAATGATATCATGTTTGTTAAGATCACATTACTAATCCTGTTCTTTGCCGTTATGATCCTGATCGGTTTTGCCTCGAAAAAGAGCGCGAAGGATGTAAACGGATTCGTTCTCGGAGGACGTAACGTCGGCCCGTGGCTGACCGCGTTCGCATACGGAACGTCATATTTTTCATCGGTTGTATTCGTAGGTTATGCAGGCCAGTTCGGATGGAAATACGGACTTGCGTCGACGTGGATCGGACTCGGAAATGCATTCATCGGTTCACTCATGGCATGGGTCATCTTAGGCCGCAGAACGAGGGTCATGACCAATCATCTCGACTCCGCAACGATGCCCGAGTTTTTCTCAAAGAGGTTTGAAAGTCATTCGCTCAAGATCGCCTCATCCGTTATCATCTTTGTATTTCTGATCCCTTATACGGCATCGATATACAACGGATTATCGAGACTCTTTTCAATGGCATTTGATATCCCTTATGAAGTATGCATAACGGTTATGGCACTTCTTACCGCTGTATACGTTATCGTCGGAGGATATGTTGCGACCGCATGGAATGATTTTGTACAGGGCATGATCATGCTCGTCGGCATAGTGCTTGTAATAAGTGCGGTGCTCTCGGGAAAAGGCGGATTCATGAACGCGGTCATGCAGCTTTCTCAGATCGAAAGCGACGTACCCGCGACAATGGGCCAGCCCGGTGCTTTTGCATCATTCTTCGGAACGGATCCCGTGGGTCTGTTCGGAGTAATAGTCCTTACGTCACTCGGAACCTGGGGACTGCCCCAGATGGTTCATAAATTCTATGCGATCAAGGACGAGAGAAGCGTGAAGACAGGTACGGTGATCTCGACGATATTCGCGATCGTTGTGGCAGGCGGTACATACTTCCTCGGAAGCTTCGTAAGACTGTTTGACGATCCTTCGCTTTACAAGGAGGACGGAAGCATGATGTTTGATGCGGTAATGCCTCACATGCTCTCAAGCCTTCCCGACATCCTGATCGGTGTAACGGTCGTGCTTGTTCTGTCTGCATCGATGTCAACTCTTTCATCACTCGTTCTGACATCGAGCTCGACACTTACGCTCGACTTCATCAAAGACCTGTTCGTAAAGGATATGGACGAGAAGAAGCAGGTACGCACGATGAGAGTGTTCATCGCCGTGTTCATCATCATCTCGGTCGTTATCGCACTTAATCCGCCGACATTCATCGCACAGCTCATGGGTATCTCCTGGGGTGCTCTTGCCGGCGCTTTCCTGGGACCCTTTGTATATGCGCTCTACGATCAGAAGACGACGAAGCTCGCCGTATGGTCAAGCTTTGTTGCTGGTGTCGGCATCACGGTGCTCAATATGTTCTTTAACTTCTTCTCGTCACCGATCGTTGCCGGTGCAGTTGCGATGGTGGTATCGCTTATCATCGTGCCGATCGTAAGCCGTATAACACCGCAGCTTTCCGATGCGTCAAAGGATGCGATCTTCTCGTGCTACACACAGACAGTCGTCGTATCGAAGAAGAATTCGCTTGAAGAATAGAACGGATCTGTTTCGTAATAGATTATCAGATGTGCTATAATATCGAATAGTTTTTTATTCGAAAGGACACAGATATGAGTAACAATGAGAAGATCATGATGCTGGGAAATGCGGCGATCGCACGCGGCGCGTACGAGGCCGGAGTAAAGGTAAGCGCGGCTTACCCCGGAACACCCAGCACAGAGATAAGCGAAAACCTTGTACAGTACAAGGACGACCTGTATTGCGAGTGGTCACCGAACGAGAAAGTCGCAACCGAAGTTGCGATCGGTGCATCCATGGCGGGAGTCCGTGCAATGTGCTCGATGAAGCATGTCGGCGTGAACGTTGCTGCGGATCCGCTCTATACGGTCTCTTACATCGGTGTGACCGGAGGACTTGTCATGATAGCGGCAGACGATCCGGGCATGTATTCTTCGCAGAACGAGCAGGATACGAGAATGGTCGCAAGGGCGGCTCACGTTCCCGTGCTTGAACCGTCGGATTCACAGGAAGCCAAGGATTTTATGATCGAGGCTTTTGATATAAGTGAAAAGTATGACACGCCGGTCATCGTCCGTACTACAACGAGACTTGCACATTCGCAAAGCCTTGTTGAACTGGGGGAGAGGAAAGAGATCCCCGACAAAGAATACGAGAGAGATATAAAAAAGCGCGTCATGATGCCGGCAATGGCAAAGCTGCGCCATCTTGTCGTTGAAGAGCGCGAGAAGAGACTCGAGTCGGATGCATGTGATCTTGCGATAAACAGGGTTGAGATGAAGGATACCAAGATCGGTGTGATCACAAGCGGTATCCCCTATCTTTACGTTAAGGAAGTGCTTCCGGATGCGAGCATATTAAAGCTCGGAATGGTCAATCCTCTTCCGAGGAAACTCATAGAAGATTTTGCTTCAAAGGTTGATAAGCTTTACATAGTAGAGGAGCTTGATCCTCTCATTGAACTCCAGGTTAAGTCATGGGGGATCGACTGTATCGGAAAAGAGATATTTACGGTACAGGGCGAGTACAGCGCGAACATGATCAGGGAGGCGATCCTCGGGGTGAAGCCCGATGCAGCTCCGGCAGCCGATGTTCCGATGCGTCCGCCGATACTCTGTCCCGGATGTCCTCACAGGAGCGTTTACACGGTTCTTAACAAGCTTAAGATTCACGCTGCGGGTGACATAGGATGTTACACACTCGGAGCCGTTGCTCCGCTTTCCGTCATCGATACGACCGTGTGCATGGGTTCATCCATTTCAACGCTTCACGGAATGGAGAAAGCAAAAGGTAAAGACTATATCAAGAACTGGGTCGCAGTCATCGGTGATTCCACATTCATGCATACGGGTGTCAATTCCCTTATGAACATGTTCTACAATCAGGGAACCGGCACTGTTATGATACTTGATAATTCCACTACGGGAATGACCGGTCATCAGGATCATGCGGCAACGGGAAAGACGCTTCAGGGAGATACAGTTCCTGCGATAAATATTTACGAACTGTGCAAGGCTATCGGTATTAAGAACGTTACCGAAGTTGATGCTTTCGATATCGATACGCTTGAGAAGACCGTCAAGGAAGAGGTCGCAAAGGATGAGCTTTCTGTCATAATAACAAAATCACCCTGTGTGATGCTCAAGCAAAAGCCTGTCACGCATAAGTGTGTATCGGATCCCGAGTTGTGCAAGAAGTGCGGAATGTGCTTAAAGCCCGGATGCCCGGCAGTCACAAAACGCAAGGACGGCACGATACAGATAGACGATACTTTATGTAACGGCTGCGATCTTTGTAAAAAGCTTTGCAAATTCGGTGCGATCAAGGAGCAGGCATATGGAAACTAAAAATATAATGATAGTCGGTGTCGGCGGTCAGGGAACTCTTCTGACGAGCAGGGTGCTCGGCGGGGTTATGCTTGACGGCGGATTCAAAGTCAAGATGAGCGAGGTTCACGGGATGGCCCAGCGAGGCGGATCCGTCGTGACTTTTGTCAGATACGGTGATGAGGTGTTTGAGCCTATTGTCGAGGAGGGATGCGCCGATCTTATGATCGCGTTTGAAAAGCTTGAGGCTCTTCGCTACGCTCACTATCTGAAAAAAGACGGCGTGATCATATGCAACGATCAGCGTATGGATCCGATGCCCGTCGTCATGGGTGCTGCCGAGTATCCCGAGAACATAATAGAGAACCTTTCGAAGGAACATAAAGTCATTTCGGTTGATGCTATGTCGGTTGCCAAGAAACTCGGCAACGCACAGGTTTTCAACGTTGTAATACTCGGAGTTGCGGCAAAACATATGGACTTTTCGGTCGATGCATGGAATGCAGTCATAGAACGGACTGTTAAGCCCAAGTTTGTCGAGATAAACAAAGAGGCATTCTCGGCCGGTTACAATTTGTAAAAGTCAGAAGTTGTCAAAAGGGACGGTTCTTTTTGACAACATGGAGGAGAAAGAATGATCTGGAATGAGACCAAGGAATGCATGAGCGCTGATGAGAAGATGACACTTCAGAGTGCCAGACTCGTCAAGCAGGTGGACAGGGTGTATCACAACGTGGAGTTTTACAGAAAGAGGATGCAGTCTGTCGGTATAGAACCCGGGGACATCAAGGGGATCGAAGATCTGGGTAAGCTTCCTTACACGACAAAGAACGATCTTCGCGATAATTATCCGTTCGGCCTGTTTGCGGTTCCGCGCGAGCAGATCGTCAGAGTACATGCTTCGAGCGGAACGACAGGAAAGGCAACGGTCGTGGGCTATACGAGACGTGATATAGATATCTGGGCAGAGTGCGTTGCAAGGTGTCTTGCCGGTGCGGGTGTTACATCCAAGGATATCATTCAGGTCGCGTACGGATACGGCTTGTTCACAGGAGGCCTGGGTGCACATTACGGTGCCGAATTCATGGGCGCAACGGTTGTTCCCCAGTCGACCGGAAATACAAAGAAGCTTTTAACTATGATGCAGGATTTCGGCGTTACGGCAATAGCCTGCACACCGTCGTATCTTCTTCATATTGCAGAGGTCGTTAAGCAGGAAGGAATACTTGACGAACTCAAGCTCAAGGTCGCGATCTGCGGCGCCGAGCCCTGGACAGAGAATATGCGCCATATGATCGAAGATGAGCTTCGTATAAAAGCATATGATATATACGGACTGTCCGAGATAATGGGACCCGGTGTGGCATGTGACTGCAGTTTCCATAAAGGACTTCACGTACATGACGATCATTTCTATCCCGAGATAATCGATCCGGAAACACTCGAGCCGGTAGGAGAGAATGTCACCGGTGAGCTCGTGTTCACAACACTTACAAAAGAGGGCCTTCCGCTCATAAGATACAGGACGAAGGATCTGACAAGCATCGAGTTCGGAAAGTGTGAATGTGGACGTACACAGCCGAGGATCCAGAAGTTTAAGGGCAGGAGCGATGACATGCTCATCATCCGCGGAGTGAACGTGTTCCCGTCGCAGGTTGAAGCCGCACTTCTTGAGATGGGCGAGACGACCCCCAACTACATGATGATAGTAGACCGTGTGGATCATCAGGATACTCTTGAGGTTCAGGTTGAGGTCGATGAGAGATATTTCGATGACGAGATGAGAGGACTTGATAATCTTTCAAACAAGGTTAAGAGTGTTCTCAAGCAGGCGCTGGGACTGGCTGTTAAAGTCAAGCTCGTGGAGCCGGGAACGCTTCCGAGATTCGAAGGAAAATCGGCACGTGTTATCGACAACCGTAAGCTCGTATAGGAGGGTGTGATATGGCAGTTAAGCAGGTAACGGTTTTTATCGGCAACAAAGAAGGACGTATTGAGAAGGTTACGGAAGTCCTTAAGGATAATTCGATCAACATCAGTTCGCTCTCACTGGCGGAGTCGGTTGATTTCGGATTGCTTCGCCTTATTGTGGCAGATCCCCAGAAGGCAAAAGATTCACTTAAGGCGGAAGGGCTGTCGGCAAGACTGTCGGACGTGATCGCTGTCGAGATCTCAAACGAACCGGGGTCCTTGCATGATCTTCTGACTACGCTCGTTGATTTTAACATTGAGTATATGTATGTGCTTTCAAACGCGGACAAAGCGTCCATGATCATGAAGATAAAAGATTATGAGAGCGCTGAGTCGGTACTGACTGCGAACGGATTCAGGATACTTCAACAGGATGAAGTGTGCAGGTAGAGTTGTCGTTGCCAAAAGTTGTCAAAAAGAACCGTCCCCAATGACACTTTTTATGAGGTCGAGAAGTCTGTCATTGTCGCCGGGGTTCATGAAACAGATACGAAAATACTTGTTATCAAGGAACGGGAATGTTGAACAGTTTCTGATCATCATATTGTTCCTGATGGCTTTATCAAAGAGGATGTCGGCATCGACATTCTCTTTTGTTATGCGGCAAAGAACGAAATTGGCCGAAGGCTCGTATACCTTAAGACCGTCAATGGCACGAAGTACTGATGTGACTCTTGCTCTTTCGGAGAAGATCAGGTCTTTTGTCGCTTTGATATAGTCTTTGTCCGTAAACATCAACTGTCCCGCAACATCGGAGACGG
>JAEEGL014199512.1_pt1 | contig 13038 bp, 13 predicted proteins | sample 9134231 | NCBI WGS metagenome assembly JAEEGL01 (sample SAMN16246548, study PRJNA631951) | gut metagenome | biome: gut microbiome; feature: rumen; material: fiber-attached | host: Bos | place: Iran: Karaj | collected 2018-10 | reverse complement strand
GACCGGTTTCGCAGATGGGCTGAATCGATTGGACCCAATACACGAAAAGTTATTGAAGCTATCCTTACCTCCGGTAGAGTGGAGCAACAATCCTATAGGGCCTGCATGGGGCTTCTTAAACTTGCTGAGAAGCATTCTCCGGCAAAGTTGGAAACCGTATGCACTAAGGCACTTACTTTCAGTTCCAGTCCCAGTTATAAAGGGATTAAGAATCTCATGATCACCATGAAGGATGATCCTTTAGAACCAACTTCTGATCATGGAACAACTGAAACCAAACCGAAAGGCATTACAAGAGGTGCTGACTACTATGGAGGTAAACTATAATGATAAATCAAAGTACAATTGATAAGCTTATCGAAATGCGTCTCACATCCATGGCAGATGCGTTTCGGATCCAACTTGACGATAGCAACATGAAAGATGTTCCCTTTGAGGACCGCTTCGGGATGCTTGTTGATATCGAATACACAAATCGAAAAAACAATCGTCTTAAACGTCTTATAAAAAAGGCGGAGCTTGAACAACCAGATGCCAGCATAGCTGCAATTGATTACACTTCTGGCAGAAAACTAAACCAGGCATTGATCAATCGGCTGGCAACCTGTGATTACATCACGGATTACAGAAATATATTTATTACTGGAGCAACAGGTAGCGGTAAAACATATATGGCTTGTGCCTTTGGGATGGAAGCCTGTAAGCAGTATTACACAGTAAAATATGTCCGTTTACCAGATTTATTACTTGATCTACAGGCAGCTCGTTCCGGTAGAAACTACAATTCCATCATGAAGAAGTATACCAGTCCAGTCCTGCTTATCATTGATGAATGGCTGCTTCTAAAGCTGACTGAAGCAGAAGCACGAGATGTCTTTGAGCTGATACATAAACGGCGCAAGCATTCATCAACCATCTTCTGTTCACAGTATCGTGAATCAGAATGGTATCATCAGATCTGCGGAGGCGAAAGCACTCTGGCTGATGCCATCATGGATCGTATATCATATGATTCCTACAAGATAGACATTGAAAGTATCGATCCGGGTAAGGACATCTCTATGAGGGAAGTATATGGTTTAGATCCAGCATTATCAAAGTGACAAAAAGCCAACAAAGAAGGTGGCTCTGCTAGTCCGGACAGGTGGCTCACGCCACACCGGACTGGCGGCTCCGCCGCACTGTAATATTCATTCTTCAATAATCTACCGACCATTTTGAAAGAGTATCAAGATTACTTAGAACCTTTCAGAGAAGCTGTGGGTTCTAAACCAAAACCTCTAAACATAGTGAGGTAAAAAAATCCTCCTTAATAGGCTGGTATACCAAGCATCTCAATTAGCACACACCATGGGTAATGAAAAGGGGGCTACATGATGCATGTGCATCACATAGCCCCGATGGCTGTTCAGAATTACCCATTTAATCCTGCTCTATTATCTGTTTATTTACTTTTAAAATCTTATATCCTCCACTTTTTGCCTTTTTAAACTCAACGTCATATCCCTGATCCACAAAACGTTTTATCTTACGAAAAAGTTTCAAGTCTTCTGAGTCCTGATTGTTAAGTGAAGTACGTATTCTACTTCCGGATGAATCCTGCACCATAGCACCTCCACATCAATTCAGATTACGGCAGAAATCACTGACAATAATCTGAATAGTCTGCTCAAATGCACTTTGCAAAGTAGGAGCATTACGCCTCTCAGTGATACCAAATTCAGCCTTATTTCGATCCACACTCAGATGATTCTGAATTGTTGCATCCATGTCGGTGAAACGTGAATACAGATCGTTTAGAAGAACGCTTTTAACAAGCTGTGTCTGGCGTTCATAATTCCCAGCCAAACCGGAAAAGATAATATTTCCAGCTGAATCGCGGATGTCTGTATCAACTTCAACAGCTCCGATGATTGCATCAAGCCATCTTCTGGCAGAAACAGCAACAACTGCAGCCGTATAGAACTTGAGCTTACCATTACTATAAGTTGTAATGCCTCTTCTTGGCCCAAGGATATCCACAGTCATATCATCAATATTATTCTGGAGTTTCTCACCTGTTGTATAACTCAGCATCGGTCTGCAGTATTTTGTTGAATCAGCACCATGAGAAGCATTGTCATATTTCGCAAAATCTGCCATGAGGTCGCCCTTAACTTTCTGAGCAGCTGCTTTCATAAAGTTCTTTGCAATACCATCTGTGTGCAGCTTTTCGATATCCTTGTGGAAATCAAAAATAAGCTCTACCATCTTAACAACTGATAATGACACTACCTCTTGCAAAAAGATAAGGTCTTTTGCATTTGAAAGATCCTCCTCACTAAGATCACCTGTACTGAACTTTCTCAAAGAGGAAGAAATAGGAATTATAAACTGTGTCTTACCTTTTTCGAAGTACGTATCTGCATATTCGTAGTTGCCGTTATCTGTTTTCTTCATCACACCGATTCGTGGATCTGCAAACAGTCTGTATGTTTCACGGAAGTAGGCATCATCCGTGTCCTCATAATCGAAATTTGAACCGTCCTGAATGCTGTCAATAAGTTCCTCTACATCTTCCTCATTAAAACCATCACGCTTATCGAAGGATCTGAACATACGTTTATCTTTCGCACAAAGATAGGTAGGTACAGACTTAAATACGCCCCGAAGGGTATCCGCATAAATTGTCTGGACCATGTTTGGATACGTATCCTCACAACCGAAAATAGCTCCGTCAATTTTTGAAAGTCCTATCTCAGAAAGACTTGCAGCACGTTTCTTTGTTGTTTCCGATGCTTCTTCCATGCTCAAATCAAGAAGTCCCTTAGTATCCCTGATTCTAAGCTCAATACCTGTTTTTTCAGCAAACTTTTTGATGATGTTGTTTGCAGGCACTCTAAATGTAATTTTAGAAATACACTTATCAAGTTCCTCTGTGCACAGCAGCTTTTCAATTTCGATGTCTGTCACTGGTCTGTTTTTAAGCTCTCTCAAGCATCCCTCGACATAATCTCTTGGCTTATCACCCACTTGTAAAGTTGTAAGTCCAAGACCTGTAGCCAAAGCAGGCTTCTTTTTTAGGTTCTCATTATATGTCTCAACATCCCCCGGAAGGCTGCCAAGACACTCAATCCACAAAACATCAATATCAGTAATCCAAATGTCCGTATTCTCGTTGTCTTTGTCGAACCAATACTCCGTTAATGTTTTCGTACGTCCTCCGGTCTTTGAGAAGATTCTGAGAAACCTTATGAAAATGTTGGATAATAAAGCTAATAACGTTGATTTGCCGAACTTTGTTTGTCCAAGAATTGCTAATACAATCTTCATTTCATATTCTCCTATAAACAAAAAATGTGAAGCTAACTACGGGTTACAGTAAAAAACCTCCTTTCCGCAGTACCTTCACATTGAGAAAAAAAGAGCCATATCCGCCTGGACACGACTCTGAATAATCATCGATCACGCGCGAATCACCTATCGGTAATCTTGGCCAGCAAATGTTGAAACCAAGGCACTGCATATTCTTATATATCTAAAATATATAGCCGAAACACAACCTTGTCAACACAAAAATACCTTTTAGAATAATACAAGAAAAAGCAGTCCAACTAACCCGCTTTATATTATTACCACTCTCTCATCGCATCCCTGATCTGAGGAATTACAATCTTATCTGCCGGGAGCCAATCAACGCTGTATATCTCATCAGCGGTCTAGTCCACCTATAAGTATCACTCTCCACCTGCTTCAGACTCGTGTAGCTGCTGCTATTCGATCTCTGTACCGGCATCATCTTCTTTTGCTATCGCCTGTAAAAAATCTACGATTTCATCAGCTGAATGTCCGTGTTCCTTAAGCCATTGCATAGAATTAGCAATGACACTTGATGGGATCTCTTGTCCGTCTTCATCCTCTGCTATCTGTCGATTCACAGCATCCAAAATATAGCCCTGAAGGCTTTTTCCACTATCCTTTGCGGCCAGTCTTATCCTCTCTCCAATCGGCTTTAGTGGTCTTAGACTGATGTAATCACATTTTAAATTGTATTTGTCATTATTCCTACGTTTTGATTCTGGTATCGTCATGTCTCTAACCTCCGTGATTATATTATAATCATTCGGGGCAATACACGCAACAGTGTAAATGTGTAAACACGCAACAGTGTTTTATGCAAATAATATATATCAGTGGAAATTGAAAAAACCCCCGCAAAGCGAGGGCTTATGGGTATCGATTATTTATAGTAGAGCTTTACGTCGCCAAATCCAATAGTCACATCAGCACTTCTGACAAATTCTAGCTTATACACACCTTTTACTTTAAGTGTGTAAGAGCGAGGAAGATCATTCTTTTTTCTTTTATACGTTTTAATTAGTTCATTGTCTGCATACACTTGAATAATAGATGAGTCGGAATCTTCTTGACCGTCTACAGCTCCCAGGACAAATTCCATCTTGGAATACTTGTTTTCAAGATTATAAGTCAATGTACCACCATTGGAATCCCACCCGATCCAATCTTTTATCATTGCGAAGGCATTAGAGTATTGTACTCCACCCATTTTTATAGTGTTAAGTCCACGATAATACTCATAGCTTTTATAGTTGGCATAGGGTTCAATCATATCTATCCAGTAACCATAAGGTTTCATGTTTATCTTAGAGCCATTTGAGTAATTCCCATAAACTTTCTTTTTTCCAGAAAGCTTATAAGCCCGGATTTTAAATGCATATTTTTTCCCAGTAGCTAGCTTTGTGACTTTATAACTCCCCTTGTTTCCTGTTATAGTAGCCTTCTTTTTGAAGCTGCTATTGTTGGTAGACATATAAACCTCATATCCTTTTGCACCGCTTACCTTATCCCAAGTCAGTTTAATAGTGTTTTTTGCAGTACGTGTAATTTGCAGATTTGTTACTTTTGCTGGTTTTTTTACTTTAACTGCGGCTTCTGATTGGATTGATGCCATTGGCATAAACAGGCATAACAGCATTACGGTAGATATGATTACAGCCAGACCTTTCTTGAAATTATTCATAACTCAAATAAACTCCCTTCTTTTAAAACACATTACATTAGACAGAAACTAATTTTATTTTAAAGCGATAGGGGCGTCAATGAATTTTTAGTTATAAAACTACGAAATTTAACGGATTTTGAATTGATTTTACATCAAAAAGCGTATATAAGAATTATTATTTCAACCTAATAGCTAAAGAGCAGCCTTAAGCTACTCCCTTGATGAAGATATGCGGATTACCACACGATCTCCTCTATTTTAAGGATGGCGATTACTACAGATGTTGAGCATCATATATCGGTCCATATACAAGAAATCTCAACGACCGGATGCTTATGTGATCTGAACACGAAGAACAGGCTTATGACAGCTGTAACAGCATTTCCACATATGCAAAGATCAGCCAAAGCTTCTCATTAAAGAGATTGCAATATCAAGATACTTATCAGTTCTTCTCGGGATACCTGTATCATGGATGCTCCAACTTTACTCCCACTCCCTCATCGCATCCCGGATCTGCGGAATTCTCAACTAAATCTGCATTACAATTTATGTCACAATCTTATAGTCCATCTGCACCCATCCCAGGTTCCTTAGTTTTTTCCAGATCAATTAAAGGTTCATATATAATAGACATTTCGTAAAAAGCAACTCCGAGTTTGATTTTTGTCCGTGCGGTTTCATAATAAGCATAGTGCATGCTTCCCATATCGCCACTATCAGTTGGCTCCCCATATTTATTCTTTAAAAAATCAGCATAATCTGCATAACTTTCATCATTACTTTTGGAAAGACTTTTTACCATATATTCACCTTTGATGAGTTGATCTGAATCATTGAATGTATAGATTATCTCGCACTCAACATCATTTAGCAGCGTATCCTTGCCAGACAGTGTTTTAAGCCCATTAGGCTGTATATCAGCCTCATCACTTGCCATAACATCTGCCATGCAATCTCCCCAGGATACATTACGGAAATCTTTTGTTTTATCATTTCCTTGCAAGGTTACACTACTACCGCATGAGCACAGTATTGTCATTGATATAAAAGCGATTATTATCGTTGTTCTCTTCATAACTGGATCTCCCAGAATAGCTTTTGCTTGTCTTATCTTACCGTATTTACTACATATTCATTTATATCAACCCAAAGTCTTACTAGGTACATCCGTTTTTTCTGCAGTATCCTCAATCAATGGATTCTCATTTGTATCTACTGTCTCGTCAACAGGAGGATCTTCTCTATTCATATTTATAATCTTTTCAACTAGCCAGACAATACCATTAAAAATAGCAACACAAACCCATGCCATTGCCAATAACATATATTTCATCATATAGAACATTAGAATAAACATCCATTTCATTGGAAGCACTATAAGGTAATACATGATTGCAACAAACAAATTGGATGTTCCCTTAATTGCATCCTTGGCAGAAAAAGTAGTCTTATGGTATATCTTATTCTTTAATGCCCTTGATGGATTTTTTATCCACCCCATCCCTTTCTTTCCATAGAAAGGATTCACCATTCTCTTGAGTTTACGTTTATATTTTCCAGTTGTTCTAGCCTTAAAAGATTTTTTTATTGATGGAGTACGAAGACCAACTTTCATTGAGAATACCTCCTATTTGAAAATTACCAATTGTGATGAACTACTTATCTTTTTGCTTTTTTTGCTCTTCCAATTCATCTTGATATCCTGCAATTATTATCCCCGCTGGGAGAGCCACAATAGCTATTCCCAAAACAGCAGAAACCATAGTAATAAACTTACCAATTGAGCTTGTTGCATATACATCGCCATAGCCTACTGTAGTTAAGGAGATAGTTGCCCAGTAAATGGCATCGTACATCGTCGGAAATGTTTCAGGCTCAGCATTAAATATTACAAGTGCAGAGATCAGAACATACGCTACAGCAAATCCGCAAACAACCACAAGGCTATCTTTCTGCTTCTTGAACACATTTACTATCATGGTAATATTCTTTGAATACCTGAAAGCCTTAAAAATCCTGAAAACTTTAAGTGTTCTCATAAGCCTAAAAATCTTAAGTAGGCGAAAGCCCTTCTTTAGCACAGTTACTGAAGGTAATATTGATAAGAGGTCTATAAGAGCCATCAGAGTAAATGGATATATAAGGAATGAAATAGCTCCCCGCTTCAGTTTTAAATCAGCTGTAAGCAACCTCAATATATAATCAGCTATAAATACAACCACAGTAACCTTATCAATATAATAGAATAAGATCATATCTTTATGAGACCACAGTGGTATGATGCTTATAATGATCGTAGCCATCATAAAGAAGTCATATACTCTACTAAGTTTGTCGTCCTCTTCTCCGACTTCAATTATCTGGAATAATCGCTCTCGCATAGCATCATTTTCCTTCCATCTTTAATTTTCTGATCACTCCCACTCTCTCATTGCATCTCGGATCTGCGGAATTACAATCTTATCAGCCGGGAGCCAATCGACGCTGTATATCTCATCAGCGGCCAGCCACTTGGCTGCTTCATGATCCAGGGGCGACAACTTACCCTGCTTGATCTATCCAACATAATACTTCTTGAAATTTTCTGTCTGCTCTAATACATCATTATAGACATCGTCATCGTTTTCAAAGGTACCTTCAGGTCGTGGCGGAAATCCATTATCTGCAAATAATTCTATGATGTTGCATTGGAGTTCGGCTCTGATATCAGAGCGATTAGTCCAATCAGCATATTTTCCCTTCTCTCCCTTGTAAGTATCAGTTATTCTCCACATAGATTTCTTTTATAGACATCTTTGACAAAGTCTCCTCAAAACCACCAAGCTTAGGATAATTATTCTTTTAACCTCTTAATATAAAAGTATCTTGCGCACAGAGTATTAATCAATATATCTCCAATGATATCCGCTACAAGTTTTGGACTGATCCCTTGCAGCATGTGAGATTGTCACAGCTTTCTTATTAACTGCTTCAGCAGCCAATCTTGGAGAATCATACACCATTCCAGTTTCAATGCACATTACTCTTTTTGCTTTTGCAAGATACGAACATTCAGGACAACCTGTTTTCCGTCTTCCTGTTCTATCAGAAATCCAAGCCTGATAACTATGTCCCTTAGGGCAAATCCACCATGCCTTGTAATTTGCGCCATATGAAATACTATCCGGAGTCATTCCTTCATTCTTTGAATAATCCCATTCTTTTGCAATCTCTGGAAAATGGTCTGTAAGGTTCAATTTGTTTTTAACTGTATTCTTTGCCCTGGTTGCCTGCACTTTTTTAGAATATCCACAGGCGGGACATCCTGTACCTCGGATTCTTAAGTCTATTCTGGCTTCCCATTCATTTCCACATGAGCAACACTTCCACCACACTTTTTTTGTACTTCGCTTTAGAACATCACGCGGAGTTAAATCCTCATTCTTTTCTTCATCCCACTCTTTAACTAATTCTGGATTTGACACAGAAAGATCATTAATGCCGGGAACAAGCATTGTATAAGTGCATACTGGACATTTCCCAGTTCTTAGCTGCCCCATCACAGTCTTTTTCCAAGAATGACCTTGTTCACATTTCCACCATACATACTTAGTGCTTCCATGTGTAAGTTCAGTAGGCTTTATATTCTTATTTTTATCATAATCCCAAAGCTTTCTTGTCTCAGGATTAGTGGTAAATATGTCATTATATCCGTCAAGTGCAATTTTCCCAGAGCATATAGGACAATTTGTCTTGCTCCCAGTTCTATTTAGAATCTGCGTATTATAAGAATGTCCTTTGGGACATATCCACCACACCTTTTTTTGAGCTCCAGCACTAACTTCAGTTGGTAATAATGGTTTATTTCGTTCAAAATCCCATTCTTTTGCTAATTCCGGGTATTTTGTCTGCAAATCATTGAACCCCGCCAACAACTGATGTCCAGAGCATATAGGGCAACCATGTCCATTAGAAAGTTTATTTGAAGGCGCAGCCTTATAAGAATGCCCCAATTTACACTTCCACCAATAAGATATATTTGATGTCGCATTTATCATATCTGGTGTAAGTCCCTTGTTTTTTTCAACATCCCACTCCCATACCACGTCCGGATATTGGATAGCAATAGATTTTTCCTTTAAGACAGTAATATAAAGGGACATAATGGCAGCTCTATCACGTTCCACATTAACACTTACTGCTTTACCTTCATGCGGAATTAAACTCAAGAGCATTTCTATACAAGTATCAAGGCCACTATTGGTCAACTCATTTCTAAATATGAATATGTCTGATGTGCCTTCACCTTCTTCATCATTTTCTGATACACGAAAAAGTTTAATTCCATTACTTTTGCAAATCTGGTATTTTTCTTTAGCCTTCTTCTTTGCATAATCAGTAGAATGCCAATATATTCCATCGTATTCAATTCCTATTTTTAGGTCTGGTATATATACATCCAATTCCATTTTCCAAGCTGGAAAGATATCTTTATAACCATTGATCGTGTTTGGATAAATCTCTGAAAGATAATAGTAAATTGATTGTTCTGGAAACGAAGTACTTTTATGCCTTGCACATATTGGACAACCACTTTTATTTGTTACTCTGTTATGCACAGCAGCTTGCCATGTATTACCACAGATAGCACACTTCCACCAAGCTCTATAATTTGAGCCGACAGTTACGGTTTCAGCGCTAAACTCAGTATTCTGAACATTATCCCATTCATCAGCCAATTCAGGATACTGGGATGCCAAATCATTTTCGCCAGGCTTAAGCCAATTATCCAAAAAGCTCTTTACTCTCTTTTGTTTTGCACAAATTGGGCATCCTTTCATTTCAACGCCCGCTCTGTCATTAACCGTTGCCTTCCATCTGTTTCCGCAAATACTGCATATCCAAGAGACCTTTTTATTACTACCTACAGTCACCTCTTCTGGAAAAATATCATTATTATCAAAATCCCATTCTTTAACAAGCTCTGGTTTTTTTGTCCTTAGATCATTGAAACCTACAAGGACCCTTTTACCCGAGCAATAAGCGCAGCCTTGATTGCGACCAGTTTTATGATCTATAGTGCATTCATAGGAATGTCCTTTCGGACATATCCACCATACTTTTTTACTAGAATGAGGTGCATATTCCTCTGGTCTTTTTTCATTTTTTATATAGTCCCACTCTTTAGCAATTTTAGGGAATTCGGATAATAAATTCTTTTCCATATTTCTAATTACCACTCAAGAAATTTTTGGTGAATCAAATCAATTTATCAACAAGGCACCTATTGCTATTTTACTACAAATATACGGGTTATATGCAGGACATCTTACATGTGAATATTCAACGCATAAATTAAGAAAAAAGTAGTTGTTTTTGATTTTCTGATATCATATAATACTTCGCGGACAAAAACACGGACGACTATTAGGAGGTTCCATGAAGACTAATTTAAAAAGAGTTTTGATTGCCATTCTTACAATTACTATGTTGGTAGTGTTCATCCCCCACAGCGTAGAAGCATACGGATATGAAGGATCCCTCTATAATCCAGTTAAACTTGGTACAAAAGGCAAATATACAATTCATTGGTATGATGATGATTTCTATGCCACATTTAAGATGAACAAAAACGGATATGCAACGATCAATGCATCAAAGCCATTTAATTCTCGTGGATCTGTAACATATTACAATATGTATATATATGATAAATACGGCAATCTGGTATGGGATTGTTATAGTAAAGGTCAGCAGAATACGCCAACACTGAATTATAATTATAGGGTGGGTTTAAAGAAAGGAACATACACATTAAGGCTAGACCCATCACTATCTGTACCAAGAAATAGTAGTATAACAAGCACTCTATCAGTTAAAACAACTGCTAACAAATATTGGGAAATAGAAAATAATGACAGTTTTCAGGAAGCAACTACTATAAAAACAAATAAGAAGTATTATGCATTTTATGGAGAAAACACATTTGATAAATCAGACTATTTTAAGATCAAATTGACTAAGGGAAAAGTTTATCATATTGTTATAGGCAATTATCGCAATATGTTTTTTGGTTCGACGCTTTGTGATGTCATAACCCCAAACGGATACTATATGGATTCCTATGGTTGGAGGTTTCGTGCCGGGTATAATTTAAAATACTATGGTCAAGTTTACATAAAACCCTCTAAGACGGGTTACCATTATATTAGGATTCACAATTCTTTTGGGTATAAAAATCCTGGATCTCAATATACAATAACTGTAAAGCCATATAAATAATTCTCTACTATATTACTGTCAAGCATAAATCAGTAACGACATCAAATCGAGGATTGTTTTAGAGAATTGGCTTTTAGATTACACAAATCAAGAAGGCTACAGTCACATTACACGACTGTAGCCTTTACCTTACTCCCATCCATGAAGGTGAACTCGTATTCTTTTTTCCCTATTACTCTTACTTCCAATAAGACCAGCTTGGCCAGTTCATCCACCATGCCCGTCAGAGGATCCTGTTCCGAAAGCTGAAGGAGCTGCTTTGCCCGGAGCCTTTTCAGAGGGCTACTGTCTTCGCTTTTCCATGCCTTTATCCTGCTATTATCCGTTATCAGCTTGTTAAAAGCCAACACAAAGCCTTTTTCTAAGTCCTTTTCATCCACATAGGCATTCCTGCATTTTAGTACGCCGTTTACCCTATGGTTGCTGCACTGCCACCTGATGACTCCCCTTGATGCCCAGACATGTCTTGCATATGGCTTTCCGCATTCTCCGCAGAACACTTTTAAGGAAAACGAGCTTGAATCAGGTCCGGTGACATATCTCTTAAGACCATGTGCTTTCATAAAGGTCTCCCGGCGCTCAAGCTCTTCCTGCACGGCATCCCATGTTTCCCTGTCTATTATTCCCTCATGGTCATCCTCGACATAATACTGGCTGACCTCTCCGTTATTTTTGACCTGCTTTTTGGTAAGGAAGTCTGAGGTGTATGTTTTCTGAAGGAGCGCATCACCCATATGCTTCTCATTCTTAAGGATGCCAAGAACGGTAGATGCGTACCATTTCTTCTGCCCCATGCATCCTTCTATCCCATCATCCTCAAGCCCCTTAGCTATCTCCCCTGGATTCATCCCACCAAGGAACTCCCTGTAGACCCTCCTCACGATCTTAGCCTGCTCTTTGTTGATGACTAGCTTCCCATCAACCTTGTCATAGCCGAGGAACTTGTGTGTGTTGATGTGGAGCTTGCCTTCCCTGAACTTATGACGGATCCCCCACTTACAATTCTCCGATGTGTTCCTTACCTCATCCTGTGCAAGGGAGCTGAGGATGGTGAAGAGCAGCTCTCCCCCGGCATCCATTGAGTTGATGTTCTCTTTTTCAAAATATATTGGTATTCCGAGGTTCTTGAGTTCCCTCATATATGTAAGGCTGTCCTCAGTGTTCCTTGCAAACCTGCTTATCGATTTGGTGATAACAATGTCAATCTTGCCTGCCCTGCAGTCATCGATGAGCCTTAAGAAGTCCTTCCTTTTCTTGGTGCCGGTAGCACTGATTCCTTCATCTGCATAGATATCAGCCATCACATATTCGTCATGCTCATTGATGTATCTTGTATAATATTCCTTCTGAGCCGCAAAACTGTGGAGCTGATCCTCCTGATCAGTTGATACCCTGCAGTATGCTGCCATCCTCTGTTTTGTTTTGACCTTCTGCTTCTTTTCCAGCTTTCTGGCCGAAATATGAGTAATACTTTTTGCCATCTGGCTTTCTCCTCTCCGATATGTAAGTGATCTTTCTGATACATTTAAGCTCATCATCAGGGACCCTTACCCCCTTGCAGAATGATGAGCCTTTTCTTTTATATCCATTGCATATCCAGAAAACCTTTCTGTTCTTTGTCTGTATGTATCTGACGAGCCTGCTCCCGCATTCAGCGCAGAACACCTTATCCATGTATGGGAAATTCTCTGAGTTGAGCTCAGGTATACTAACCTTGCCGGGTTCCTTAACTTTACTTATGCGTTTCCAGTAGCTTTCAGAATAGAAAGCAT
>JAEEGL013743829.1_pt1 | contig 13038 bp, 5 predicted proteins | sample 9134231 | NCBI WGS metagenome assembly JAEEGL01 (sample SAMN16246548, study PRJNA631951) | gut metagenome | biome: gut microbiome; feature: rumen; material: fiber-attached | host: Bos | place: Iran: Karaj | collected 2018-10 | reverse complement strand
GGCAATGTCGTCGACCATCCGGACGGAAACCTCCGTACATTCACCGTCGTCGGGGAAGTCGGCCTGACCGAGCTCTCCCGCCTCTCCTATGACTTCACGGGCAGTTTCTACGCCGGCCTGGACTTCGGCAAAATGTGGGAGCCCCTCAAGGGTCTTTCCTTCCGCTCCACCTTCGGCCCGCAGCTCCGCTTCTATCAGTCCAACAAGTATATGGACAAGTTGTCCAACACCCGCCGTATGATGGGTGAAATCGACCTGGTCACCTCCAGCGCCAACAAGTACTTCTCCTGGACCATCGACAATATCCTTTCCTACAACCGCGCCTTCGGCGACCACTCCCTCAACGTCACCCTCCTCCAGGAGGCCTGGTACAAGATGAGCTCCGAGCTCTACTCGATGTCCGGTAAGGAGGTCGCCCTCGCGGCCATCGGCCAGGGTATGACCCAGAAATGGTGGGGACTCCAGGCAGGCACCTACACCCCGCAAGGCGAGCCTAAGTTCAACTCGCTCAGCGAGCAGCAGATGGCCTCCTACATGGGCCGTGTCAACTACACTTACAAGGACCGCTATATGATCACGGCTTCCGTCCGTTACGACGGCGCCTCCGTGCTGGGTGCCGGTCACAAGTGGGCCATCTTCCCTTCCGTCGCCCTCGGCTGGCGTATCGACCAGGAGCCCTGGATGCACGTCAGTTGGATCGACCAGCTCAAACTCCGCGCAGGTTGGGGTCGTACCGGCAACTACGGTATCGGCCCGTACACCTCCAAAGACACGCTGAGCAGCAACACGACCACTTTCGGCAACAAGGCCTATTCCTTCTATTATACCCCCAATACCTTTGCCAACCAGGCCATCGGCTGGGAGACCACGGACGCCATCAACGTCGGCGTGGACTTCTCCGTCCTGAAGGGACGCATCAGCGGCGTGTTCGACGTCTACAAGAACTTCACCCACGGTATGCTCTTCAACGTCTCCCTCCCCATCGTCTCCGGAGCTTCCCAGACCAAAGCCAACCTCGGCCAGATCAACAACCAGGGCTTCGACCTGACCCTCAACACCGTCAACATCAACAAGCGTGACTTCTCCTGGCGCTCCACCGTCAACCTTGGTTTCAACACGACCAAGATCGTCGAGCTCCAGAACGGCAAGGAGGATATGGTTCCGGAAAGGCTCTTCATCGGTTATCCGATCTCCGTCGCCTACGGCTGGGAATCCCTCGGCCTGTGGACCGAATCTGCTGCAGACCAGGCCGAGATGGCCAAGTTCAAGGAGAAAGGTTACAATTTCGCTCCCGGTATGACACGCGTCAAGGACCAGAACGGCGACTACAAGCTCGATGCGACCAACGACTACGTGATCCTCGGCCACAACGACCCGCTCTGGACCCTGGGCTTCAACAACACCCTCCGCTGGAAGAACCTTACCCTCGACGTCTTCATGTACGGCCGCTTCGACTACTTCATGCAGACCGGACACGGACAGACCACCGCCGATCCTTCCCGCAAGATCGACTACTACACGGAGAATAACAAGAACGCCAAGTACGGCCGTCCGGGCTGGTCCATCGAAGCCTCCCTGGACAACTTCTCCGGTTCCCAGATCCAGTACAGGCACGGCGGCTGGCTCAAGGTTCGCCAGATCTCCCTGGGTTATTTCCTCCCGCAGAACTTCGTCAAGAAGATGGGCCTGAGCACCGTGCGCGTCACCGCCCAGCTCAAGAACCCGTTCTCCGTCTACGACACCGCTTTCTGGAGGGACTCCGACGTGGGTGACGCCTCCATCAACCGCGGCATTGTCTTCGGTCTCAACATCGGCTTCTAATCCTCTTAAGATTATTGCTTTATGAAAAATATTTCTAGAATCCTGACTATTGTTGCTGCCGGAGCACTCCTGCTTTCACTGGCCTCCTGCGGCGATAAGTTCCTCAACGAGGTGCAGCGGACGAAGATCGACTCTTCCTACATGGACACCCCGGACGGTCTCTATTCTATGTCCCAGAGCCTCTACATCCAGTTCCGCCAGCAGTACTACGCCGAGACCTGGGCATTCACCAACGCCGGCACCGACGAGTTCATGAAAGGCGGTGACGATGCCTCCGAGGCTTTCAACACCTACGACACCCGCTATGGCGCCACCATCACCGGTTCTGCCAACACGATGGGTGCCAATTATATGTGGGATGCATTGTACACCTGGCTCAACCGCGCCAACAAGATCATCGACAAGGCTGAGATCCTCGAAGGATACGCCAAGAAGGACGAGGTGCTCGGCACCGCCTTTTTCCTGCGCGGTTACGACTACCTGTTCCTCGTCAACCAGTACGGCGACATCCCCCTCGTGATCCACGCCGCCGAAGGGCCGGAGCGCGAGTATGTCCGCACCCCCCGCAAGGATGTCTACGAGCAGATCATCAGCGACCTGGAGAACGCCTACAAGATGCTCCCCGAAAAGGGTGACAAGGACGGCAAGCTCGACAAGTACGCCGCAGCCCACTACCTCGCCCAGGCTCATCTCTGGAGAGCTTCCGAATGCAACGCCGACTGGAACGGCACCTTCAAGGACAACGACCTCAACGAAGTCATCAAGTATGCCAAGATCGTCATCGCGGCGCACCCGCTGGTGGCCCGCTACGAGGACCTGTTCGCCAACCACACCAAGAACAACGCACCCGCCCCTTCGCCCGAGAACAACTCCGAGATCGTCCTCAAGGCTTCTCACGATGTCGGAACGACCGAACGCGGTAACGGTTACGCCGGCAACATGACCCTCGTGTGGTTCGTGATGCCCTACCAGAACGCCTTCGCCGGGTTCATGTCCCGCGACGTCGCCGGCGGACGCTCCTACCAGCGACTCAAGAACACCCCGAAGTACACCTACTTCCTCTACGACCTCAAGAACGACTCCCGCTTCTGGAAGTCCTTCAAGACCACCTGGGCCATCAACGAGTTCCCCAAGAGCAAGGACGACTGGACTTACAAGCTCAAGGACGGCAGCGAAATCTACATGCCCGACTATTTCAACGGTGAAGGTCCTTTCTTCAGCAAATACCTTGGCGGCATGTACATCATCAACCGCAAGGAGTACGGCCAGAAGTTCCTCACCGAGGACATCGATATCGCCTTCAACGCCACGCCGAGGAAGCGTTTCCGCATCGTCGACTACAACACCGGCAAGTTGATCCCGACCACCAAGGCCCTGCTCACCTACCATAGCGCGACCGACGCCGAGCCCGAGAACACCAGTATGAACCCCATCAAGGACGGCCAGAACACGATGCTCTCCAAGTATCTCGACGGTGACATCGATATCTACAACTCCCAGTACAGCTACCGTGACGCGATCGTCGCCCGCTCCGCCGAGGATTACTTCTTCTGGGCCGAGGCGCTCATCCGCCAGGGCAAATATAACGAGGGCTTCGCTGTCCTCAAGCCGCTGCGCGACCGCGCACAGTTCCGCGCCGGCGAGGAGCGCGACAAGTATATGGACGGCGGCCAGGCCTTCGCGACCAGCACCTACCGCGCCGGCATCTCCGCTCACACCAACCGCAGCGTCTTCTATCCGAAGAACTCCTACTTCTACTCCGTGGGCGGCTGGGACAAGGACCAGGCCTACCGTGACGCCGTCAACGCCGAGGCTTCCGTGCTGCCCGTCGTCACCGAAGGCAACTACCCGCCGGAGGACGAGTACGTGATGAACTTCCTTGCGGAGACCAATCCCAAGTACAAGTCCGATGCTTTCACCCGCGCGATGTGCTACCTGCTCAACGAGAAGTCCCGTGAGATGTACGGCGAGTTCCTCCGTTACAACGACCTCGTCCGTACCCGTACCCTGGAGGACCGCCTGCGCTTCAACGACCAGGCTTGGACCCAGAACATGACCGACATCCTCGGCCACACCGGCAACACGCACACCGGCGAATATATCGTGGATGAGAAGACCGGCGAGAAGGTGTTCGTCCCCGACGGTGACCGCGAAAAATACCTGTCTCCGAACGGTGGCCATTTCGACAAGAACACGCATTACCTCCGTCCGATTCCGCTCCAGCACCTCAACCGCATCACCAAGGACGGCAAGGCGCTGACCACGGATGAGATGAATGAAATCCAGAACCCTGGTTATTGATTTTGGTTATTGATGGTTAATTACCATGGGAGAAGGCTGCAGGGATGCAGCCTTCTCTGTTTTTGATTGATTTACTGACGCCCGTTGAAAGAATTACAGACCGGGATTGTCAGTTCCGCATCCTATCTTTGCACTTGGAATTTGGTTAGATGGATGCAAGGGTGGGTTGTAGCCGATGGTGGTGCTGCACCCACCCTTCTTTCTTTTCCGAAGAATTCCTATCTTTGTTTTACTATCATTGACCCATGAGAAAGCATCTTCTCTTTTTCGCCCTGCTGGCCCTTGTGGGCTGGAGTGCCGCGGCGCAGGACACCAGCCTCGCGCGTTATAAGGAATACGCCTATACCGGCGAATGGGACACCCGCCACCCCGACCGCCAGTCCCTGCGCATCATCAAGGACGGCAAGATCGATTTCGAGTACACCCTGCCCATCCGCGACCAGTGGGACCGCGTGCTGGAGTTCGACGACGTGCGCATCCTGCCGGACGGCAACATCCTCTACGCCGCGATGTCGCAGCTGGGCCTGCTCAACCGCAAGGGTGAGCACCTCTGGAAATATATCTGTCCGCAGGGGACGGAATCCCACTCCTGCCAGCCGCTGGCGCCGGACCTCGTGTATTTCGCGCTCAACGGCACGCCCGGCAAGATCGTCATCTGGAACACCCTGCTGGACAAGCCTGTCAAGGAGATCGTGGTCCCCACGGAGAACACCGGCACCCACGGGCAGTTCCGCCACGTGCGCCGCACGCAGGAAGGCAATTTCGTGCTGGCGCTGATGAAGGAGGAGGAGATCCTGGAGATTTCTCCGGAAGGCGAGGTGGTCAAGCGCATCCCCGGGCAGTTCGCCTGGCACGTGGACAAGCTCCCCGACGGACACTACCTGCTCGGCGGCGACAGCCGCCACTATGTGCGTGAGCTGGACGCCGACGGCCAGGTCGTCTGGGAAGTCACGCAGGCCGACCTGCCCTTCCCCATCCAGAACCTGCAGACCGCCACGCGCCTGCAGAACGGCAACACCCTGATCTGCAACTGGATGGCCGGTCTTCCGGAAGCGCAGTGGAAGGGCAAGGTCCAGTTCTTCGAGATCACGCGCGACAAGCAGGTCGTCTGGAAGGTCGCTTCCTGGAACAATCCCGACCTGGGTCCCTGCACCTACCTCGACATCACGAGCGAGCCGGACGCCGCGCGCGGCGTGGACGTCCTGCGGCCGCGGCACGCCGACGGCACGCCCCGGCTCAACAACGACAAGCCCAACAACCCGATGGGCGTGGGCAAGGGCATCCACCCGGGACGCGTTGCCTGGATCCACGCACCCGGCGTCGCCACCTGGGACGGCGAGACCGGCATGTGGTGGGAGGAGCGCTGGAACGACCAGGCCAAGGCCCGGCGGATGGTCCGCGAGGGCCTGCGCACGCTGACCGGCCGCTGGAGCGTCCGGCGGGCCTGGCGCGCCCTCTTCGTCCAGTTCAACGAGAGCCACGGACGGGGCGCCCACCGCTACCGCAAGGGCGAGAAGATCGCCATCAAGCTCAACATGAACAACACCTTCGCCTACGCCGACAACGAAGAGCTCAACAGCTCGCCGTACGTGACCCTGGCCCTGCTCGAGAGCCTAGTCAAGAAAGCCGGCGTGCGCCAGGAGGACATCACCGTCTGCGAGCCCAGCCGCTACATCACGGACGCGCTCTACCAGCGCTGCAAGAGCGCCTTCCCGCGCGTGCATTTCGTGGACAATGTGGGCGGCGAAGGCCGGGAAAAGTGCGAATTCGTGGAGAACGCCATCCCCTTCACCCCCGGCCACGGCGAGAAGCAGTACGGTCTGGCGAAGTGCATCGTGGAGGCCGACTACGTGATCAACAGCGCCCTGCTCAAGATCCACACCGGCCCGGGCGTCACCCTCACCGGCAAGAACTGGTACGGGGCCACCTCCCTGGACAAGGACTGGCATCAGAACTCCCACAACGGGGTCAATCCCGACAAGCGCTGGGGCCACGCCAAATACAGCAGCCAGGTGGACTTCATCGGCCACAAGGACCTGGGCGGCAAGACGCTGCTCTACCTGATTGACGGCACCTACGGCTCGCGCGACTGCAACGGCGCCCCGATGCCCAAATGGAACATGGCCCCCTTCGGGGGCGACTGGGCCTGCTCCATCCTGCTCTCGCAGGACCCGCTGGCCGTCGACTCCGTGGGCCTGGACCTGCTCGCAAGCGAATGGCCGGAAGTGGGGAGCCTCCCCTACTGCGACCTGTATCTGGTCGAAGCGGCCTCCCTGCCTGACACCATCAGCGGCGTCACCTACGATCCCGACGCCGATGGCACGCCGCTCACGGAGCCCCTAGGCCTGCACGAGCACTGGAACGCCGACCACGAATACACGGCCATCGACCTGGTATACAAGAAGCTCTGAGCGACTACAATCTGAGAAAGCCCCGGCACGGGGCTTTTTTTTGTCGTATTTTTCTTATCTTTATGCGCTGAACTAACATCTATTCCACTATGACTGTCATTATCATCATTGCGATCATCGCCCTCCTTGTGTTGTGGGTGATTTCCGTCCAGCGCAAACTTGTCGGCCAGGATGAGCTCTGCCAGAATGCCATGAGCACCATCGGCGTCCAGCAGGAGAGCCGCTGGGACGCCCTCACCGGGATGGTCGAACTCATCAAGAGCTACAACGAGCACGAGTACAACACGCTCCGCGACGTGATCGCCCAGCGCCGCCCGATCGACGCCAACAGCACCGCTGCCGAAGTCGATGAGCAGGAGTCCCTGCTGGGCCAGGTGGCCAGCCACCTCAGCGTGGTGGTCGAGCAGTACCCCGACCTCAAGGCCAATGAGAACTACGCCAAGGCGATGGAAGCCGTCGACCGCTATACCAATATGGTCCGGACCAGCAAGATGGTCTACAACGACACGGCTACCAAGTACAACAAGATGATCCGCCAGATCCCCGACTCCTTCGTGGCCTCCCTGTTCGGCTTCAAGACCCGCGACTACCTCAAGACCGAAGAGAAGAAGACGGAGATGCCGTCCCTGAAGATCTAGCGATGAGACGCTGGACTTGTTTGTTTGCGGCATTGGTCCTGACCTTTGCCGCATTCGGGCGTGAGCAGCGGGTCCGCGAGCTCACCATCCACGTGACGCTCTTCCCCACCGGCTCCGCCCTCGTCCAGGAGCGCTGGGACGTCGACACCGGCGACGGGATCACCGAGTGGTACCTCCCCCGCACCAACCTGGGCGACATCCAGATCAAGGACTTCTCCGTGGTCAGCGACGGCGACACGCTGGCCTGCGACAACGTCTGGGACGCCGGCCGCACCCGCGAGCAGAAAGCCGGCCGCTACGGTATCGTCCGCAAGGACGACGGCCTGGAGCTGTGCTGGGGCATCGGGGAGTACGGCGACCACGTCTACGAGCCCTCCTACGTGATGACCAATGCTGTCAAGACGCTGAAAGACTACGACATGCTCCACCTGCAGCTGGTCACGGACGAGCTGGCGGCCCCGCCCCGGCACGTCCGCGTGAGCGTCCGCCTGGCGGAGGAGATGCAAGAGCGGCTGGACACGGCCTGCTGCCGCATCTGGGGCTTCGGTTACCACGGCACCTCCGCCTTCGAGGACGGCGCCGCCGTCTTCGAGTCCACGGAGCCTTTCACCCGGAAGAGCTCGGTCATCGTCCTGATGCGTTTCGACAAGGGCCTCTTCGACTCGCCCAGCGTCCGGGACAAGACGTTCCAGGCCGTGCTGGACGAGGCGATGGTGGGTGCCGACTTCGGCGAGAGGAAGAAAGGCAAAGGGCTCAAGATCTTATTGGCCGCCTTCCTGCTGTTCGTGGGCGCATGGTTCTTCCGGCGCCTGAAACTCAAGCGCCTGCGCAAACGTCTGGCCGGGATGGACTTCGACCGGATCGGCTGGTTCCACGACATTCCGATGGAGGGCGACCTGCCGGCCTCCAACTATGTCCTGGACCGTCTGAAGGAAGTCCGCCCCCGGAATGCGCTGGCCTCGGCGGAGATCCTCCGGATGATCTACAACGGCTACATCGACGTCCGCAAGGATGCCGAAGGCAAGGTGGAGCTCTGCTTGTCCGGGAACGCCGCGGGCAGGAAGCCCCTCGACGCCGTCGGCAGCGGCCTCCTGCAGATGATGCACGACGCCGCCGGCGAGGACAAGGTATTGCAGGACAAGGAGTTCTCCTCCTGGTTCAGCCAGAACGCCGAGACGGTGGACAGTTGGAACGACAAGGTCCTCGAGGAGGGGAAGGACGCATTCCTGACCAAACAGTGGATGGAGCCTTCCGCCAAGGATTTCACCGCCTCGGGCCAGAAACAGACCCGGGACCTGGTCGGGTTCAGGAAATATCTCCAGGAATTCACGCTCTCCGACCTGAAAGACACTTCTGAAGCACACCTGTGGCAGGATTTCCTGGTGTACGCCGCGATGTTCGGCATCGCCGACAAGGTGGCGGAACAGCTCAAGGACATCGACCCGGCGGCGTTCCAGGAGGCGGTCGGCTACGACTACCCCACCTTCAGCGGCGTGCTCAAATCCACGGAGGACCTCTCCTCCGCCATCACCGGCGCCTCGTCCGCCGCCAGCGGTGCGAGCGGTCTCGGCGGCTCCAGCTCCTTCGGCGGGGGCGGCGGTTTCAGCGGCGGAGGCCACGGCGGCGGAGGCCGATAGCCGGCGGAGATTTCCGGACCGGATCGGGAAAAAGCGGCGGTTGCCGCTTTTTTTGTATCTTTGTGAGTTATGCGGGAGCTGGAGATGAACATACAGTACCTCAGCGGGGTCGGTCCCAAGCGGGCCGAGCTCCTGCGGCGTGAGCTTGGGATCGAGACGCTCTCGGACCTGATCCACCTGTATCCCTTCCGCTACATCGACCGCAGCGGCATCACACCCATCGCGCAGGTGGCCCCGGACCTGGCCAGCGTCCAGCTGCAGGCCACGGTGGTCTCCCGAACCCTCTATGGGCCCTCCAGCGCCGTGGTCTCGCAGGAGACGGACCCCATCCACTGGGGAGCCGTCAAGCGCCTGTCCGTGATCGTCGAGGACGCCTCCGGGCGGATGGAGATGGTCTTCTTCAAGGGCATCCGCTGGAACTACCAGCGGCTCACCCCCGGGAGCACCTTCCTGTTCTTCGGCAAGCCGCAGGCCTTCGGGTCCCGGATGAACATCGTACACCCGGAGGTGGACGTGCCGCAGGACGGGGCGATGTCCCAGGGGGCCCTGACCGGCGTGTATCCGAGTACGGAGAAGCTCAAGACGGGCGGGATTACCGGCAAGGTGATGTGCAAGCTGCAGTCCGCCGCCCTGTCGCTCTGCCTGCCGGAGATCCAGGAGACGCTCCCGGAGTACATCCTGCGCGAGCGCGGGCTCGTCCCGTTGCCGTACGCCCTCAAGAACATCCACTTCCCGACGGACAGCTATGCCCTGCAGAAGGCCACCTACCGCCTGAAGTTCGAGGAGCTGTTCTTCCTGCAGCTGTCGCTCCTCAAGCAGAAATACATCCGCTCGCGCGGCGAGCACGGCATCCCGATGCCCAAGGTCGGGCCGGACTTCCACGCCTGCTACAACGCTCTCCCCTACAGCCTGACCGGCGCCCAGCAGCGCGTGATCAAGGAAATCCGCGCCGACCTGATGAGCGGCCGCCAGATGAACCGCCTGCTGCAGGGGGACGTGGGCTCCGGCAAGACGATGGTGGCCGTGCTCAGCTGCCTGATCGCCATCGGCAACGGCTACCAGGCCTGCATCATGGCGCCGACCGAGGTCCTCGCCCGCCAGCACTACGCCAACATCCGGAAGTACCTGGCACCCACGTCCGTGCAGTGCGCGCTGCTGATCGGCAGCACCACGCAGAAGGAGCGCCGCGGCATCCACGCCGGGCTCGAGGACGGTAGCATCGGCATCATCGTCGGGACGCACGCCCTGCTGGAAGACAGTGTCGTCTTCCACCGGCTCGGCCTCGCCGTCATTGATGAGCAGCACCGTTTTGGGGTCGACCAGCGGGCGAAGCTGTGGGGCAAGGGCCCAGCCGTCGACGGTCCTGTCCCCTCCGTTGCAGTTCGGGGCTTCGCCCCTCATCCCTCCCAAGCTGACGCTTGGGCCCCTCCCTCTAACGCTGCCGAGGGTGGCACGCTGCCCGGAGGGGACAGGACCGTCGGACAAAGGCTGGCCCCGCATGTCCTGGTGATGACGGCGACGCCGATCCCGCGGACGCTGGCGATGACCCTGTACGGAGACCTGGACGTATCGGTGATCGACGAGATGCCGCCGGGGCGCAAGCCCGTCCAGACGATGTGCATCGGGCAGAACCGGCGGAGCGCTATGTACAAGTTCCTGCGCGAGGAGATTGCGCGCGGACGGCAGGTCTTCGTGGTCTTCCCGCTCATCTTCGAGAGCGAGAAGATGGACCTGCAGAACCTCGAGAAGGGCTACGAAGAGATCGTCCGGGCCTTCCCGCTGCCGGACTACAAGGTCGCGATCGTCCACGGCCAGCAGAGCAGCGAAGAGAAGGAATTCAACATGTCCGCCTTCGTGGCGGGCCGCGCCCACATCCTCGTGTCCACGACGGTGATCGAAGTGGGCGTGGACGTACCCAACGCCTCCGTGATGGTGATCGAGAGCGCCCAGCGCTTCGGCCTGAGCCAGCTGCACCAGCTGCGCGGCCGGGTGGGGCGCGGCGCCGAGAAGTCCTACTGCATCCTGGTCAAGGACGTCAAGACCTCCAAGGAAGCCCAGCAGCGCCTGGACCTGATGTGCGCCACGGAGGACGGCTTCGAGATCGCCGAGCAGGACATGAAGATGCGCGGCCCCGGCGACCTGGAAGGCACGCAGCAGAGCGGCCTGCCCATCAGCCTCAACATCGCCTCGCTGGCCCGCGACGGCCAGCTGCTGACGGAGGCCCGCCTCTACGCCGAGCAGATCCTCAAGGACGACCCCAAGCTCGAAGCGCCGCAGAACGCCCCGCTGGTACGCGAATTGCGCAAAGACAAATACGAGATCAAAGATTACAGCAAAATATCATGAAAAGAATCGCTTTTGCATTGACTTGTTTGATTATGGCAATCAGTTGTGCACAACAGAAAGAAGACAGCGGCTACGTCGGCCCGTCCGGGATCCGGATCGAGGACGGCGTGATGACGCCCGAGACCCTGCTCTCGCTGGGCCGCCTGTCCGATCCCCAGCTCTCCCCCGACGGGACCCGCATCCTCTACGGCGTGTCCTACACCTCCATCGCTGACAACCGCAGCTGCCGCAACCTCTTCCTCTGCAACCCCGATGGTTCCGGCAAGGTCCAGCTCACGCGCTACGCCAAGAGCGTGAACGCCGCCCGCTGGAGCGCCGACGGGCAGGAGATCTATTTCCTGCAGGGCGGACAGCTCTGGAAGGCGCCCCTGCAGGGCAACAAACTGGGCAAGAAGGTCCAGCTCAGCGATGTCCCCGCCGGCATCAGCGACTACAAGGTCTCCCCGGACGGGCAGCAGGTCCTCTACGTGAGCACCATCAAGAACACCGCCGTCCAGACCCCCGCCGACAGCGATCCCGCGCTCGACAAGGCGAACGCCTACGCCACGGAGGACCTGATGTACCGCCACTGGGACCACTGGGTGACGGAAGTCCCCCGGACCTATGTCGCCACCCTCGTGAACGGGATGGTCACCCCGGACAATTCCCTCGACATCCTCGGCACGGACAACCTCTTCGAGCTGCCCACCGAGCCCTTCGGCGGCATCGAGCAGCTGGACTGGGCGCCGGACAACCGCCACATCGTCTACTCCTGCCGCAAGAAGACCGGCAAGCAGTACGCCTTCAGCACCAATACCGCCATCTATATCTATGACGTACTGACCGGCGAGACGGTCGACGTCAAGCCCGACGGCGGCTACGACACCGACCCGGTCTGGAGCCCGGACGGCAAGCACATCGCCTGGATCTCGATGCCGCGCGACGGCTACGAGGCCGACCGCCAGCGACTTTTCGTCTGCGACGTCTTATTTGAAGAAGCGAATCAGGACGGGCAGAGTTTCGGACTGAAAGTCAATAATGTACACGAGCTGCTTCCCGACTTCGACCACGACGTGGCAGGCCTGGTCTGGCACGAGGGCGAGCTGTTCTTCAACGCCCTCGTCGGCGAGGGCGTGCAGGCGCTCTTCTGCGCCGACCTCGAGGGCGACGTGCAGCGCATCACCGCGCCGGACTGGAACTTCGACTTCTTCTCCCCCTTCGCCATCCTGGACAAGGAGGACGGCGGCGTGCAGCTGCTCGCCTCCTATTACTGCCTGAAGTTCCCCACCGAACTCGTGTCCGTGGACATCACGCCCAAGGAGACCACCTTCCGGCAAATCACCCACGAGAACGAGCCCATCCTGAGCCAGCTCGCCGACGTGACGGACGAGCGCGTGTTCGTGGAGACGGTGGACCACCAGCAGATGCTCTGCTGGGTGCTCTACCCGCCCAAGTTCGACCCTTCCAAGCAGTATCCCGCCATCGAGATCGTGCTCGGCGGCCCGCAGGGTTCCAATTCCCAGGACTGGAGCTACCGCTGGTGCTACCGCCTGATGGCCCAGCAGGGCTACATCGTCATCCTGCCCAACCGCCGCGGCACGACCGCTTTCGGCCAGGCCTGGAAGGAGCAGATCTCCGGCGACTATCCGGGGCTCAACATGCAGGACTACCTGAGCGCCGGGCGCTACATCAAGGGCCAGCCGTACGTGAGCAAGCTCGCCTGCGTGGGCGCCTCCTACGGCGGCTACTCCGCCTATATGCTCGAGGGCCTGCACGGCGACCTCTATGACTGCTTCATCGCCCACGCCGGCGTCTTCGACGAGAAAGAGCTCTGGTTCACCACCGAGGAGATGTGGTTCGCCAACTGGGACAACGGCGGCTTGACGCAGTATGCTTATACGCCCG
>JAEEGL011698492.1_pt1 | contig 13038 bp, 13 predicted proteins | sample 9134231 | NCBI WGS metagenome assembly JAEEGL01 (sample SAMN16246548, study PRJNA631951) | gut metagenome | biome: gut microbiome; feature: rumen; material: fiber-attached | host: Bos | place: Iran: Karaj | collected 2018-10 | reverse complement strand
TACTTGATGGTCTCCAGGTTGTAGCGCTGCGAGACAAGGTCCGAGATGCGTTTCATCTTCTCAGGAATCTCCTTGGGGATGGTAATCAGCAACTCAATCCAGTCGGCATCCTTGACAAATCCCAGTCGCTCCATGTGTTTGGGATAGTAGGGATAGTTGTAAATGCCTCCGCTGGTGCCCACGCGGTCAAAGCCCTCGACGAGCATGCCCTCGGGGTCCATGTCGGTAAAACTCAAGGGACCGGTCAAGTGCTCCATGCCCTTGGATTTTCCCCAACGGGTCACGGCCTCGATCAGGGCGTCAACGACCTCGGCATCGTCGATGAAGTCGATGTAGCTGAAGCGCGCCTCCTTCTTGCCCGACCGCTCGTTGCACACGTGGTTGATAATGCCGGCCACGCGGCCCACGATCTTGCCGTCACGGTAAGCCAGGTAGTAAACCGCCTCACAGAAGTCAAAAGCCGGGTTCTTGTCAGGCATGAGGGTGTTGAGTTCATCGGTCACCAGGGGCGGGACAAAGAACTTGCTGTCACGGTAGAGGGTGTCGATGGGAAAATGCACAAACTTGAGCAGGTTGCGCTTGGTGGGTTGGATTTCTCTGATTTCAACCATATTTCAGTTTTTGATGTTAAAAATCTTCCTAAAGCCTAAAACCTAAAATCATCCCGCAAACACTACGTTATTGAGCCACCACAGCAGGGCAAGCAGTCCCACGATGATGAGGTTCAACTTAAAAAAGAACCAGAAGTAATAGCGTTTCTCGGGTGTCATGATCAATGGTTAGTTGGATGATTTGGCCTTGTCATGCACCAGGTCATAGTTGATGGAACCGCCCGGGGTCTTGATGAGCACACTGTTGTCGCCGTTGAGGCTGATGCCTGAAGCCGCGCCGTTCTTGCCGGCGTAGATGGTGAAGTACTTGCGGGTGCTCTTGTTGAAGCCGACTACCGAGCCCTTGGTGTCCAGGAATACCAGGTAACGGTCGTTCTCCAACTTTTCCTTGATTTCCTTCATGTTGATGATGGGCTTGTCATACTGGGTGGGCTTCATTTTCACTTCCTCACCCTCTTTGAGTTTGTCCATGTTCTCGGCATTGTCGTGGTCCCACTTGGCGTCGGCATTCTCCTCGCCTTCGAGGGCCTTAGCCTCTTCTTCCTTGGCCTTGGCTTCTTCCTCGGCATCAATCTCTTCCTGGGTTGCTAAACGGATGGCGCCGATGTTGGCAGCCTCCTGTTGCAGGAAGCGGCGTTCGCTGCCACTGGTGCTCTCGAGCGGTCCGCGGCTGTAGACGTACTGACGGCCGTCGGTGCGGGAGCGAATCTGTCCGTCATAGGTCAGGGTGGTCAGTTTCTTGCCATCGACATCATACAGGCACAAGGTCACGCGGCCGTTGTTGCCCTCGCCAGCCCCCTTGAGGTGGTTGAGGAAGGCGAAGTAGAGGTACTGCTTGCCATCGAGGGTGACACCGCGGGGCACGTTCATGGCATCGGCAATGAGTGAACTGTTGTCCATGATGATGCTGCGGCCGTCGAAGTACTTGGTCTGGCCCAGTTCAGTTTTCCACTGCGCTCCATCGCGCGTCAGGTTATAGACCTTGATGAAGGGGCGGTCAGTATCGTCCTTATAGGTCACGCCCACGACGCGCTCGGGGGTGTCGGGGTCGGTGCTGGCAAATTTCACGGCGCAGCCGGTGTAGGCTTTGTCGTCGGTCATGTTGTTGCGGCTCAACTCGGCGCTCAGGATCTGGATAGCGTCCTGGCTGCTGTCGGCAATGAGGGCGGCGCTGTCGGCGCGCTCGGCCAGACGGTCATTCTCCTGGCTGTTGCAGTGACGCAACATGCTCAGCAGGCCGATGAGAATTGCAGCGGCAATGATACCGATGATGAGGTTGCGGTTAAAGTTCGAGCCACGGTTGGTGTCTTCTTCTTCCTCGTCGTCATCATCGATGGGTTCGGGTTGTTGCCAGGCGTTGGCTTGGCGCCTTGCTTGGCGCTCGGCTTCGGCACGCTGCTCGTTATAGGTCATTTCCCGTTGGGGACGGTTCGTGGTAGTTGTCGTGGAAATGGATGCAGCAGCTTTATCTACTGCGTTCTCGACGGCCTTGCCGCAACTGGGACAGAATACTGAATCGGTTGGAATCTTTTCTCCGCAGTAGGGACATGCCGTGTCGTTACTCATGCGGTAGCCGCATCGGTTACAAAAGACTGAACCTTCGGGCACCTCGTGTCCGCAATGTTGACATCTCATAATTCTAAGTCTATTATTAGAGTAGATTAAACTTCGTTTAATAATTAATCTGCAAAGGTATTTATTTTAGTTAAATTAACCACTCTATTTTTGGATAAATTTCATGAGGGCGGCTGCGGTCTTGGCGGCCAGGCGGGCGTTATTGAGCACGAGTTGGATGTTGCTGGCCAGGCTATCACCGCCAGTGAGGTCCTTGACACGGGCGAGCAGGAAGGGCGTGGTCTCCTTGCCGCGGATGCCCAGGCGGTTGGCCTCGGCAATGGCTTCGTCAATGGCCTTGTTGATGACGTCGGCGGGCATGGAGTATTCCTCGGGGATGGGGTTGGTGACAAGCATGCCGCCCTGCAGGCCCATGTCGAGTTTGGCGCGGAAGGCAGCAGCGAGGTCCTCAGGGGTGTCGATGCGGTAATCCACCTTGAAGCCGCTATGGCGGGTGTAGAACGCGGGCAGTTCCTCGGTGCCGTAGCCGATGACGGGTACTCCCTTGGTTTCCAGGTATTCAAGCGTGAGCCCCAAGTCCAGAATCGACTTGGCGCCGGCACAGATGACCATGACAGGCGTCATAGCAAGTTCCTCGAGGTCGGCACTGATATCCATCGTGGTTTCGGCACCACGGTGCACGCCTCCGATGCCGCCAGTGGCAAACACCTTGATGCCTGCCATTGCCGCAATGATCATGGTCGTGGTGACGGTAGTCGCTCCGTCCTGGCCGCGGGCGATGAGCACGGGCAGGTCGCGGCGTGAGGCCTTGGTCACAGCCTGGCCTTTGTGGCCCAGGTATTCGATTTCGTCGGGGGTACAGCCCGCTTTCAGTTTGCCGCCGATGATGGCGATGGTGGCGGGCACGGCGCCGTTGTCACGGATGGTCTGCTCGACTTTTAATGCCGTTTCCACATTTTGGGGATAAGGCATGCCGTGGGAGATGATGGTCGATTCGAGGGCAACCACTGGACGGCCCTCGTCAAGTGCCTGCTGCACTTCGGGTGAAATGGATAAGTATTGGTTCATATTCTTTTCTTTTTTCTAGAAGCTCTAGAAGTTCTAGATATTATAGAAACTCTAGATAATCTGTATGGGTTTGTCAATTTAGATAGTTCATGATTTCGGGGTTGACGGTTTGGAGGGAGAGTAAGGTGGCATGGGCGGCTTTGAGTCCCGTCTGGGCACAGTCGGGGAAGGGGATGTCTTGCATCCGGGCATGTGCCACGCCAGCGATAAAGGCGTCGCCAGCCCCCGTGGTGTTGATGACGCGCGACGGGATGGCCTTCAAGTGCTCATGACGGGTGCCGTCGCTGCAGTACACGCCGTCGCTGCCCAGGGTGATATAGACCTGTTCTACGCCCATCGCCGTCAAGTGGTCGGCAGCCTCCTTGGCGGTGGAGCAGCGGGTGACCGCTTGAGCCTCCTGCAAGTTGAGTTTCAAGGAGTTCAGACTCTTTTTCTCGCTCTGTTGCAATGCTTTGATGATGCGGGGAGCCTTGGCCGTGCTCACGGTATCTACCACCAGTGGTGCCGTGCAGTGGTCGATAAGATACTGCAACGCCTCGGTAGAGATGTTGGTGTCGGCAATCACCAGTGCTGACTCGTTGATGGCAGGAATGCGGGCTTCAAGAAACTCAGGCGTGATGTGCGAGATGATGTCGGTGTCGGCCACGGCGGCAATCATGTCGCCCGTCTGGTCGTTGACGCACAGGTACAGGCCGTTGCGCATTCCCTCGCAGCGCTCACTCAACGTGAGGTCCAGGTCGATGGCTTGGCACTCGCGCCAGCACATTTCGCCGAAGGTCTCGCCTCCGAAGACACTCACAAACTTCACTTCATGCCCCATCAGCCGCAGGTTGTGGGCGATGTTACGAGCCACGCCGCCGCACCCCAGGGTAACTCTTCCTGGCACAGAGTCGGCAGGGACAAACGGCGCCGTCAATGCCGCCGAAATGTCCATGTTCACGCCTCCGATGACAGTCACATATCCGTTCATTACCATTTATTGAATAATAGACCTTGGTTTATTTTCTTAACAGGAATTGGAGTGGCAGATGCAGGCGCTTGCTCCAGCAGGTCTCGTTGTGGCCATGGCCCTCAAAGACAAGGCTCACGTAATGCTCATCGTCCCAGCCCTTGGAGCGGATGACATCGTCCAGCCGCACTTGATAAGGACCGTACTCGGCATCAAAGTCCTTGGTGCCGCGATCCATGTAAATGAGGCTGCTATTGGCGAATGGTAGGTGCTGGGCCAGGTAGTAGAGGTAGGCCGTAGGCAACGCTTCACCCTCAAGGCCCTTGCCCAAGTGCGCCATCGACAGGTGGGTAGAGAGACAGGCTGCACCGCCAAACACCTGAGGATATTCACACAAGGCATAGAGCGAAATCAGTCCGCCCATGCTCGACCCCATGATGAAGGTGTGGTCGCGTGAGGTCAGCGGCTTGTAACGCTCGTCGATGAAGGGTTTCAACTCGTGTACGATGAATTGCAGATAAGCGTCTCCCTTGAGTTTTGATGCATCGGTTTCCATGGAGTTGACCTGGGCTATGTATTCCCACGATTTGTCGGGAGAGTACTCGTTGAGGCGGTCCCTGGTGTTCCAGATGGCAACCACGATGCAAGGGCGTATGGTTCCCGCCTTGATCAGGCTGTCCATCACCTCATCGACGCACCATTCCTGGCGATTCCACGTTGTGGTGGCGTCAAACAGCATCTGTCCGTCGTGCATATACAGGACGTCGCATGAGTCGCCTGTCTGGTACCCCTCGGGCAGCCACACGGCGACATCCCTGGCCGGAATAATCTGTGACTCAAACTTCGGGAACATCTCCAGCGTCCCATGGCTCACAGTGGGAACGCGGTTCCTGGATGACAACATGTACCAAACCATAACTCCCAATAACAGAAGCATCAACACGTCGATTATCCAAACAAAATTCCTGGTTTTTCTTTTCTTAGCCATAGTCTTATCACATTTCTTATCGGCAAAGATAAATAGTTTTCTTCAATAAACCTATTTTTATTTTAACCGTATGCATGATTATCGGTTGCCGATGAGCGATTTGGTTGATGATATGTCCCTCACCTTAGTTTTAATGTGAACACCAATATGAGCCCGAAAAGAGATGATTATCCTTGCGACTCTTATGGTGGAGATGGGTTGAGTCTCGAGATAAATGATAAAAAACGCGTTTTTCGTTTTGTGCTGTGCTCGACTTACATTATCTTTGCAGGTTAGAAAGAAATGAACCTAAAACTAAAAACGATATGATAACCGAAAACGATAAAGTGTTGAATGCTGACGCGAAGCCGTTGTATATCGTGACTGGCTCGACCGACAGCATGGGCAGCGTGATTACAAGGAAACTCGCTGAGCAGGGTAAGGCCGTATTGCTTGCCAGCCGCGATCTCCAGAAGGCTGAGAACTATGCCGCACAGCTTCGCACGGTAACCCGTAACAAGGATATCTCCTGCTTGCAACTTGACCTCAATTCGTTTGGATTGGTTAACGATTTCGTTCACCGTTTGCGCGCGTTGAATCGTCCTGTGGCAGCCCTGATCAATAATGCCGGTCTGCTGCCGCGTCGCAGCGAGATATCAGAGGATGGATTCGAACACTCGGTACAGGTGAATTACTTGAGCACGGTGCTGTTGTCGATGCAGGTCTATCCCATGATCGAGGAGGGCGGTCATATCATTCTGTCCACCAGCGTTTCACGCCGCTTGGTATCGTTGCCCTATGAGTTCCCCGCTGTATCTCATTTCACGCCACTGGGTGCTTATGCCCAGAGCAAGTTGGCGCTCACGTTGTTCTCGATCTATATGTCGAGTGTGATGAAGACACGTCGTGTGTCAGTGAATTGCGTCAATCCTGGCATCATCAAGAGCGGTGCTCTGGCCATGTCCCGATGGATGGACCGTGTGCCTGAATACTTGAGCCGCAATATTCCCAGTCCCGAGTCTGGCGTGGTGCCCACTTTCCGCGCGTTGGAAAGCAAAGAAACGGGTTACCTGTTCTGGGGCGCCGACAAGCAAGTGAAGACATCAACCATGCTCAAGAATCGCGAGATGTTCATCCGCGTGTGCAACGACACGATGCGCATCTTGAAGGAGCATATGGACAAATAATTATGTTAATGAGTGGATTCGCAAGGATTCACTTTTCTATAACGGTTTAGGAATGAGGATTTTGGGCGAAAACGACCGTTTGCCTTCGGGTAGCACAGTCGCCACAATTGGTATGTTTGACGGGGTTCACCTTGGACATGCCACGTTGGTTGATTTCCTTAACCGGAAGGCTGCCGATATGGGTAAGCAGTCCCTGGTCATCACATTCATGCGTCATCCCCGATATGTTCTCCATCCCGATGAGTCTTTCAGGCTCATCATGCCGCTCCGTGACCGATTGGCCCAAATCGAGTCGCTACACCCTGACCTGTTGCTGGCAATGGATTTCACACTGGAGTTGTCGCAACTCGATTCGGCGCAGTTTATCGAACTGTTGCGTGACCGCTATGGTGTGAGTGTGCTGGTGACGGGTTATAACCATCGTTTCGGCCACAACAAGGGGGAAACCTTTGAGGACTATTGCCGACATGGGCGGGACCTTGGCGTGACAGTGGTCAAGGCGCCTGAATATTTGGGCGAGTATGCTCCTGTCAGTTCCACCATCGTGCGCAGTCTCATCGCTGCCGGCAGGGTGAAGGATGCCATGCATTGCATGGGACGTCCTTACACGCTCACGGGGAAGGTGGTTCATGGTTTCCACAATGGCAGAGGACTAGGATTCCCCACGGCCAATGTGGGGGAGATGGATCCTGATTTGTTGTTGCCCCATAACGGGGCCTATGCGGTGCTGGCCCATGTGGAGGGACAATGCCTGCAAGGCATGGCCAACATCGGCAAGCGTCCCACGCTGGACAACGGAAACCAGTTGAGCATAGAGGTAAACCTGTTTGACTTTGAGGGCGACATCTATGGAAAGGACATCACTTTGGAATTTATCAGTTTCCTGCGCCTGGAGTTCAAGATGTGTGGCCTTGAGGAACTCAAGCACCAGCTGACGCTGGACCGCAGCAACGCGAAGCGCATTCTGAAAGAATATTTAACTAATAAACTATAGATCAAATGGATATCATCAACTTGTGTGAACACAACTCGCTTGTGGGTCAGTTCATGAGCGAAATACGCAACAAAGGGTTACAGCAGGAGCGCCTGCGCTTCCGCGCCAACATCCAACGCTTGGGCCAGATTATGGCTTACGAGATTTCCAAGAAACTGGAGTATAAGACCGTGGGTATCGAGACGCCGTTGGGTGTGAAGCAGTGCAATGTGCTGAATGACAACGTGGTACTCGCCACCCTGCTGCGTGCTGGACTGCCTTTTCACGAGGGCTTCTTGACCTACTTTGACGGCGCCGAGAATGCCTTTGTTTCGGCCTACAGGAAGTATTTCCCCAAGACTGACGACTTTGTTGTCCACATTGAGTATATTGCTAGCCCCCGCTTGGACAACAAGACGCTGGTCATCGTTGACCCGATGCTCGCTACCGGCTCGTCGATGGAATTGGCTTACCAGGCACTGGTGACTAAGGGCCATCCCGCCCACATCCATGTGGCCAGTGTTGTGGCTACGCCCAAGGCAATCGAGGTGGTGCGTCAGCATCTGCCTGAGGACAAGACTACGCTGTGGACCTGTGACATTGACAACGAACTCAATGAGCACAGTTACATCGTGCCGGGCTTGGGTGACTGCGGAGACCTCCTCTACGGTGAGAAGGAGTAAGTTCCAGATACTCTGGATATCCTGGATTCTCTAGATCAACTGACAACTGAAAAACTGACAACAGATATGGTACGAAAATATGATTACCTCATCATCGGTTCTGGTGTGGCCGGTATGAGTTTTGCCCTCAAAGTGGCAAAGACGGGAACTGTGGCTCTGGTGTGCAAGTCCCAGATGGAAGAAGCCAACACTGACCTGGCCCAAGGTGGTGTCGCTACGGTGACCAACCTCGAGGTGGATAACTTCGACAAGCACATTCACGACACCATGGTGGCTGGCGACTGGCTCAGCGACCCCGAGGCTGTGAAGAAGGTCGTTACTGAGGCTCCTTCCCAGATTCAGGAACTGCTAGGATGGGGCGTGGATTTTGACAAGAACGAGAAGGGCGAGTTTGACCTGCATCGCGAGGGCGGCCACAGCGAGTTCCGCATCCTGCACCATGCCGATAATACGGGCCATGAGATACAGGTATCGCTCATCGAGACCATCAAGGCCAATCCCAGAATCGACGTCTATGAAAATCACTTTGCAGTGGAGATTCTCACCCAGCATCATCTGGGTAAAATCGTGACACGCCGTACGCCTGGCATCGAGTGCTATGGCGCTTATGTCCTTAACCAGGAAACGGGTGAGGTGGACACATTCCTGTCTCGTGTGACGTTGATGGCCACGGGTGGCATCGGCTCGGTTTACCGCACTACGACCAACCCGCTGGTGGCTACCGGTGACGGTATCGCCATGGTTTATCGTGCCAAGGGTACGGTACAGGATATGGAGTTCGTGCAGTTCCACCCCACGGCATTGTATCACCCCGGTGATCGTCCCGCTTTCTTGATTACCGAGGCCATGCGTGGTTATGGCGGTGTGTTGCGCAACCTGGGCGGCGAGGAATTTATGCAGAAGTATGATCCGCGTCTGTCATTGGCCCCGCGTGATGTTGTCGCGCGTGCTATCGATAACGAGATGAAGCAGCGAGGCGAGGACCACGTCTATCTCGACGTGACTCACAAAGACCCCGAGGAGACCAAGCACCACTTCCCCAACATCTATAAGCACTGCCTGGATTTGGGCATAGATATCACTAAGGAGTATATCCCTGTTGTGCCCGCTGCTCACTACCTGTGTGGCGGTATCAAGGTCGATTTGAACGCTTGTTCGAGCATCAAGCGCCTGTATGCAGTGGGTGAATGCTCATGCACGGGCCTGCATGGCGGAAACCGTTTGGCGAGCAATTCTCTCATCGAGGCTGTTGTGTATGCCGACGCGGCAGCAAAGCATGCGACCGAGCACCTCAACGAGTATTCCTATCGTGAGGATATCCCCGCGTGGGACGACGCTGGTACGACGCATCCCGAGGAGATGGTGCTCATCAGCCAGAGTGAGAAAGAAGTGGGCGAAATCATGGCGACCTACGTTGGCATCGTGCGCAGCAACCTGCGCCTTGACCGTGCATGGAACCGCCTGGACATCCTTTACGAGGAGACCGAGAAGTTGTTCAAGACCAGCAAGGTATCGCGTCGCATCTGCGAGTTGCGTAACATCATCAACGTGGCTTACCTCATCACCCGCCAGGCCAAAGACCGCAAGGAATCCCGCGGCCTTCACTACACCATCGACTACCCTCCTCAACCCAAAAACGAGGCCGACCTGAAACTGTAACCTCATATTGTAACCATCATTCAGAATGAAGACCCTAACAGTATTCACACCTGCATATAACAGAGCTCACACGCTTGTACGGACCTATGAGAGCCTGTGTCGCCAGTCATGCCAAGATTTTGTCTGGCTGGTTGTGGATGACGGATCGACAGATGACACGCGGGCTGTTGTTTCGTCATGGATACAAGATCATGTTATCGACATAAAGTATGTGTATCAAGAGAATCAAGGCATGCATGGTGCCCACAATATGGCCTATCGCAATATCGAGACAGAATTAAACACTTGTATTGATAGCGATGACTGGATGCCTGATGATGCAGTTGCCAAAATTATTGACTTCTGGCAAAAAAACGGTTCTGATAAGTATGCTGGTTTTGTTGGGTTGGATATGACGGAAGATGGTCGTATTATAGGCACTGATTTTGTTGAACCTCATGTGAATATGACCAAATACTATGACGAGGGTGGTAAAGGTGACAAAAAATTAGTGTATCGCACAGAGGTCATCAAGAAATATCCAGAATATCCTATTTTTCCTGGGGAAAAATATGTCAGTCTTGCTTCTAAGTATTTCATGATTGATCAAGATTACGAATTGCTCACTTTGAATGAGCCGCTCGTGATTGTTGAATACCAGCAAGATGGTTCCAGCCTGAATATGTGGAAGCAGTATTGGCGGAACCCCAAGGGGTTTATTTATGACCGGAAATTGGTGCTGTCATCAAAGCCAAAGCTTCTAAAACGATTTAAGTATTGTATCCACTATATCTCAAGCAAACTGATCGCTCGAGAATACAACTTTATATCAGATTCGCCTTGCAAGATCTCAACATTGTTAATGATGCCGTTGGGACTCGCTTTTTATGGTATGGTTAAGCATAAGGTGAAGAAGGAGAGCAAAATGGCGATTTCTTGATAGTCACTCAGTAGTTAATGATTAAATGATGAATGGAATGATCACAGTTACAATTAATCAATTGCCAGTAGATGCATTCTCTTATTATCAATGGTTCCTTCTTGGTCTTAATGAACTGGAAAAAGAAGGGAAATTGAAACTTAAATATGAAGTATCCCTGCTTGACCGCTTTGCCTTGTTGTGGAATAATAGCAAGTGGGTCGCTGGAGTGCTCAGGAGATTAATCTATAAAATGTATAAAGTACCTCGTTATAACTTGATCGGTGAGATTGAGTGTGATGGGGAAAAGAAATCATTTACAATGGATTGCAAGGATAGCCCCTTTATCTTTGCTGAAAAGTTGTTGAAAGGATGTGATTTCTATTTTAAACTGCAATGTCCCAAATCGATTGATAAAGAGGGCTTTGAAATAATTTCTTCGGTTCGTATCCCTTACATGGATGTTGAATTTGGAGAAAACCAAGGAGAAAATGCCATTTATTCAAGAAAAGTAAGTACTGAGGTATACCGATTGAGAGACAAGATTTTTCCAGGTATGATTGGCCCGAGGCGTCTTGCATGGGGTTGCCGATATAAGGCCATGAAAAAACAGTATCTCAAGTATCTGGAAAGTCAAGCGGTATCGAGGGAGAAGATCCTTATGGCTTACTTTGGGAGCACAAACGCTGTCAAGGCAGGGAATAAGGAAACTGGTCTTGATTTGGACTGGGAACCCGACATGATATCTTTATTGAAAAAATATAACTCTTCTCATCCGAATGAAAAACGGGCAAAAGCGGTGTCGCTAATTAATGAATTGGGTGATCAATATGATGGACGGTTGATTCACGAGCTCGTCAATGGCAAGGAAGTTGTCCATCACGAGAATGTGGTTCCACTGGTGGATTTCTGTGATTTTATTGCACGGTTTGATTATAACCTCAATATCTCGGGATATAGAATGAGCATCCCTAACAGGTTTATTGAGAGCTTTATTAGCGGAACAGCGATTATCACTGATAAGTTGCGCGTGAAGTGGTATAAGCCATTCGGCAGTGAGGTCTATGAGACTGTCGAAATGGGTTATCTTCCTAATGATGATGTTGATTGGGATCGATTCAAGGAAGATATAAAGAATCTGCCGCCTGTTGATAAGGACGAGGTATTGAAAGCCTATAATGAAAAATGGTCTCCTACAGCCTTTGCTAAATATGTAGTGAATACTACAATAGGGCGGGAGGTCTTGTAATCAGGATTGTTTTAGTCTTTGATTTCTTCGTATTCGGCGTCGGTGATTTGTTCTTCGATGATGGTGCGGGTGCCGTCGGTTGAGGTGGTTTCCTCGATGACGGTGCCGCTGACTTCTTCGAAGTCGGCATATTCGCCCTCGTTGCTGGTGAAGATTTTGCGTTCGCCGGTTTCGGTGTACTCTTCGTCTTCCTCATAGCGTTCGCGGCTGGGACGCTCATGCTGCTGGCGTCCGCGGAAGGATTCATTGACGCGGCGGCGCAGGTTCTGCATGTAGAGCCATCCCCGGAGCAGGGGAATCCCTACCATCAGGAAAAGGACGAGCAGTATGAATAACAGAAAACTCATTTATTTTTCTCTTTTAATGATGGACAGCAGCACGTAGAGGGCAATGGTGGCGGCCAAGCCTGGCAAGCCCATTATCACGACAAAGGCTACTGTGGCAATGATCTGCAAATATTGTGCCCAATTTTGCTTGAGTGACGAGAGGTTGTGCATTTTCAACGAGAACATGCGCAGGTTGCACACCATCAACAGTGACAGGACGACAATGAGAATCAACACGGCCCATAGCGGGAGGCTGTGGGTGGCATACCATGATGTGAAGCCAATCCAGAAGATGGCGTTGGCGGGGATGGGCAGGCCCGTGAAAACTGTGCCCTGGTTGGGATCGACGTTATAACGGGCAAGCCTGAGGGCTCCGAACACGGGCAGCAGCAGTGTCACCAGTGCCCAGTGGCCTGCACCCTGATGGATCATGATGTTGTAGAGCACCATAGCGGGAGCCAAGCCGAAACTCACCAGGTCGGCCAGGGAGTCCAACTCGGCACCGATGTTGCTCACGGCGTGGAGTGCCCGTGCCACCAATCCGTCGAAGAAGTCGGCCACGGCTGCCAGTCCGATGAGTATGAAGGCCCATTCATATCCCTGAAGCCCTGTGCCGCACATTGTGTCGAAGCACTTGAATGCTGCGATACATGCCAAGCAGCCGAACAGCAGGTTCAATGAGGTGATGGCGTTGGGTATGTTGTTGCGAATTGCGTTCATGATTGTTTGTTCTTGTTATTAAGACGGGCTACAAGGGTTTCTCCGCCCCATGTGCGGTCGCCCAGTTTGACTTTGATTTCGGTGTCGAGGGGCAAGAAAATGTCCACGCGGGAACCGAATTTGATAAAGCCGATGAAGTCGTTGACATCGACGGTTTCGCCTTGTTCGACGTA
>JAEEGL010985523.1_pt1 | contig 13038 bp, 13 predicted proteins | sample 9134231 | NCBI WGS metagenome assembly JAEEGL01 (sample SAMN16246548, study PRJNA631951) | gut metagenome | biome: gut microbiome; feature: rumen; material: fiber-attached | host: Bos | place: Iran: Karaj | collected 2018-10 | reverse complement strand
TGACTTATGTGGAACCCAGTGGTGGCAAGGCGCCAAACTACCAACACGGCGGTGGAACTTACGCCAACCTGTTTGATGCCCATCCGCCCTTCCAGATAGACGGAAATTTCGGTGGTGTGGCTGGAGTCTGCGAGATGTTGGTGCAGAGTGAATATTCCATTGACCATTCTCTCGGAGAGAGTGTGGCGTTGCAATCACATTTCACCATTCATTTGTTGCCCGCCCTGCCTGAGGCGTGGAAGGACGGCTCTGTGAAGGGACTCTGCGCTCGAGGCGGTTATGTGATAGACATGACGTGGAAAGATGGGCAGGTGACTGAGCTGCAGATTTATGGCAAGCATGCGGGTAAGGTCACCGTACGGTATAATGGTAAGGAGAGAGAGGTAAAAGTATTGAAGCGCTCATGAATATCCAGGACCTGTTAAAGCTATATGCGCAGTCGCCACAGGTGAAAGCCTTGGGAGACACCTTGAAGAAAAAGTCGGTGAAGACGGTTTTCCTTGAGGGGCTGATGTGCTCGTCGGCTCCGGTGGTGTTTGCCGCGATGATGGAGAAGCGTGTGTCGAAGGGGGAACCTTCTCTGACCAATAGTCAGAGTGTGGCGTTGCAATCGACCGCACTGTTTGTGATGCAGGATGGTGATGACGCGGGGTACTTCTATCATGACTTGGTGCAGATGTTAGGGGAGGAGCGGGTGCTGTTTTTCCCTTCCAGCTATCGTCGGGCTATTAAGTATGGCCAGCGCGATGCTGCCAACGAAATATTGAGAACGGAGGTGCTCTCGAAATTATCAACAGATAGGGGACAGTCCCCGTTGTTCATTGTCAGTTATCCGGAGGCTTTGGCAGAGTTGGTGGTGTCGAAGAAACAGCTGAGTGACAAGACGCTGGTGTTGCGTAAGGACGAAACCATATCCGTTGATGATGTGACTGATTTCCTGCGTGAATTGGGGTTCCATGAGGTTGATTACGTCTATGAACCCGGTCAGTTTGCCCTTCGTGGCAGCATCCTCGACATCTATAGTTTTAGCAGCGAACTGCCTTTCCGTATTGACCTTTTTGGCGACGACATAGACTCCATTCGAACGTTTGAGGTTGACACGCAGTTGTCGAAGAGTATGCGTGAACAGGTCGAGATAGTCCCAGAACTAGGGGTTGTCGAAGAGAAGGTGCCGCTGCTGTCGTTCCTGCCAGATGATGTGTTGCTGGTGGCTAAGGACTTCCAGTATGTGCAAGACGTCGTAGAACGAACCTATCAGGAAGGTTTCTCACAACAGGCTCTGACAGAGCGCCTTGAGAGTGCCACCGAGATGGAGGAAAAGGAAGTCAGGATGGAGATGCAGCGCGAGATGCAGTTGGTCAGCGGTGCCCAGTTCAGTAGTGACGTCCTGCGTTTCCGACGTGTAGAGATGGGTAGCCACCCATCGATAACTCCTGATGCTACGCTCTCCTTCCATATTGCGCCCCAGCCCCAGTTCCACAAGAATTTTGAACTGTTGCAGCAGTCGCTGGAGCAGTATCTGGCTGATGGCTATCAGCTCTATATTCTGGCAGACAGCGGCAAGCAGCTGGAGCGACTGAAGGATATCTTCGCAGAGATGAAACCAGTGAGCGGAAGTTCGGTTTCCGCTATTGCCTTTGAGCCCATCCAAAAGACCCTCCATGCTGGTTTCGTGGACTCCGACCGCAAGCTCTGCATATTTACTGACCACCAGATATTCGACCGTTTCCATAAGTATAACCTCCGTTCGGACAAGGCCCGAGGTGGCAAGGTGGCACTGACGCTGAAGGAAATCCAGCAGTTTGAACCAGGCGACTATGTTGTACATATTGATCATGGTATCGGACGCTTTGGCGGACTGGTGCGGATGCCACAGGGTGACGGCTATCAGGAGATGATCAAGATACAGTATGACGGTGGTGGAACCATCTATGTGTCCATTCATTCGCTGTATAAGGTGTCGAAGTATAAGGCGCAGGATGGTGGCGAGCCTCCACGTCTTTCGCATCTGGGTACAGGTCAGTGGGAGCGCATGAAGGAGCGCACCAAGCAGAAGTTGAAGGATATTGCCCGCGACCTGATTCAACTCTATGCGGCCCGCAGGAAACAAAAGGGTTTTGCTTTTTCGCCAGACTCCTTCCTGCAACGCGAACTGGAGGCAGGATTCCTGTATGAGGATACCCCTGACCAGTTGAAGGCCACGAACGATGTGAAGGCTGATATGGAACAGGCTCGGCCTATGGACCGACTGGTGTGTGGCGACGTGGGTTTTGGCAAGACGGAGGTTGCTGTGCGAGCAGCGTTCAAGGCAGCCTGCGACTCCAAGCAGGTGGCTGTGCTGGTGCCTACGACGGTATTGGCCTATCAGCATTTCCATACATTCTCCGGGCGATTAAAGGACCTGCCTGTCAGGGTGGAATATCTCTCGCGAGCCCGTAGTACCAAGCAGACGACAGCCATACTGAAAGACCTGGCTGATGGCAAGATAGACATCTTGATAGGTACCCACAAGCTTATTGGTAAGAGCGTGAAATTCAGAGATTTGGGGTTGCTCATTATAGATGAAGAGCAGAAGTTTGGCGTATCGACGAAAGAGAAGTTGCGCCAAATGAAAACCAACGTCGATACGCTGACGATGAGTGCAACGCCTATCCCCAGAACGTTGCAATTCTCGCTGGTAGGAGCCCGCGACCTGAGCATCATCCAGACACCTCCGCCCAACCGCTATCCCATCCAGACGGAGATACACACCTTTGGTGCAGAAATTATTGCGGACGCTATTAATTTTGAGATGTCGCGCAACGGACAGGTGTATTTCGTCAATCCACGCATCAACGACCTGACACGTATCAAGGAAATGGTTCAGAAGTATGTGCCTGATGCCCGCATTGCCGTTGGTCACGGACAGATGAAGCCTGAGGAACTGGAAAAGATTATCTTCGACTTCCAGAACTACGATTACGATGTGCTGCTCTCAACGACGATAGTGGAGAACGGTATCGACATTCCCAATGCCAATACCATCATCATCAACGGAGCCCACCACTTTGGGCTTTCTGACCTGCACCAGATGCGAGGTCGTGTGGGCCGAGGCAACAGGAAGGCGTTCTGCTATCTGTTGGCTCCTCCTTTGGCTGCCTTGCCTGTGGAGAGCCGCCGACGACTGGAAGCGCTGGAGCAGTTCAGCGACCTGGGTTCGGGCATTCATATTGCCATGCAGGATTTGGACATCCGAGGCGCAGGTAATCTGCTGGGTGCAGAGCAAAGTGGTTTCATTGCTGATTTGGGCTACGAGACCTATGTGAAGATTCTGAACCAGGCAGTGGTGGAACTGCGGAATGAGGAGCAAAGTGCAAAGAGCAATGGGCAAGAAGATCGTTTGGGCTCTAACAAATCCCATGCTCCTCGCCCCTTGCCGCTTACTCCTTCAGACTTCGTGGCTGACTGTACCTTGGAGAGCGATTTGGAGATGTATTTCCCTGACCAATACGTGCCCAGCGACTCAGAGCGAATGTTGCTCTATCGTGAACTGGATGGTCTGCAGACTGACGAACAGCTGGCAGCATACGGCAAACGGCTGGTTGACCGTTTTGGTCCTACGCCTCAGGTTGGAGAAGAACTGATGCGTGTCGTCCCTCTGCGCAGAATGGGCAAATCGTTGGGGTGTGAGAAGGTTGTGCTGAAACAAGGACGAATGACGTTGTTCTTTGTGTCTAATGCGGATAGTCCTTTCTATCGGAGTGAGGCTTTCGACCACATCCTGTCGTTTGTGGCCCAGAATCCCCGTCGCTGCAACTTCCGCGAGGTGAATGGCAAGCGCTCGATGGTCATTGCGGACATCCCCACAGTGGAGTCGGCAGTCAAGCTGCTTTCACAGATGGTTTGAATACTTTAATAAGATTTAAGAGCGCTTATTTGCGTATCTCAAAAAATATGCGTAATTTTGCCGCCCGTTAAGAGTAATATGATATGAAAAAACTGATTGCACTATTGGCAATAATTGGTTTGCTAGCTTGTGTCCAGCGTGTGCAAGCACAAGACGGAGAACCGATGGATACGACAGAGATGTGGAGTCCGGAAGACTCGTCAGCATTAGTGGCTGACTCCGCAATGGCTGCTTTGGACGCAGAATTGGCTGATCCTGATGCAGAGATGGCAGAAGAGGGTGGCGGACTGCACAAACAGTTGAAACGGAAGTTTATAGAAGGCTCGGCAGGCTTTATGTCGCTGGTGGCCCTGGCGTTGGTGCTGGGACTGGCTTTCTGTATTGAGCGCATCATCTATCTGACGCTGTCGGAGGTGGATACCAAGAAACTGATGCGTGATGTGGATGCGAAGTTGCAGCAGAACGACGTAGAAGGGGCAAAGGACCTTTGTCGCGACACACGTGGTCCTGTGGCTTCTATCTGCTATCAGGGCTTGTTGCACATCAAGGACCCCCTGGAGCAGATTGACCGTCAGTTGACGAATTTTGGCACCGTGCAGATTTCGAAGATGGAGAAAGGTTGCACGTGGATTCGCCTGTTTATTGCCGTTGCCCCCTCGCTGGGATTCCTGGGAACGGTGATTGGTATGGTGATGGCCTTCGACCGCATCCAGACGGCAGGTGACATCAGCCCGACGATTGTTGCTGCAGGTATGAAGGTGGCGCTGATTACCACCATCTTCGGTATTATTGTGGCTATCGTGCTGCAATTCTTCTACAACTATATCCTCTCGAAGATTGAGCACCTGACCTCGCAAATGGAGGAGGGAGCCATTATCCTCATGGACTCAATAACTCAACTAAAGATGCGTAACAATGGCTGAAGCAGGTAGTTTTTTCTTGGCCGAAGTGATGCTTTGGCTGATGTATATCGTTATGGGTGTGGCCATTGTGGCTACTATTGTTTCTGCTGTGCGTTCGTATTGGTTGAACAATAGAAAGTAAGAGGGATTCGCAACGCCACACTCTGCTTGCAGAGAAGAAGTAAGAAGTAAATATGTTCCGTTGGAAACACAGGGAGGTTCCTGAACTCAACACCACGTCAACAGCTGACATTTCGTTTATGCTGTTGGTGTTTTTCCTGGTCACTTCGTCGATGGACAGTGACAAGGGACTAGGACGTTCGCTCTCGCCTGTGGAAGAACAACAGGAACAAGTGGACATCAATCGCAGCAATGTGTTGCAGATTCGCTTGGACGCGAACGACTTGCTGTATTGTGACGACAAGGCTGTGACGCTGGCCCAGCTGCAACAACAGGTGGAGTCGTTTGTGGCTTCGCGACAGACAGAGCGGTATATCGTTGCTGTGCAGACAGACAGCAAGACCAGCTATAATGCGTATTTCGAGATGCAGAATGCTGTGGTTGCAGCCTACCGTTCTTTGCGTGACAAGATGGCTCGGAAACAGTATGGTTGTTCGTTCAACCAGTGTACTGATGCCCAACGGGAGGTTATTAAACAGCGCTATCCTCAACGCATTAGCGAGGGAATAGCGAATAATTGATAATTGTGAATTGAAAACAGATGAGTAGGTTTCGCCCAACAGACAAGCGTGAGGTCCCAGGACTGAATCTGGCAGCAATGCCCGACTTGATTTTCACGGTCCTGTTTTTCTTCATGATTGTCACTCACATGAGAGACGTGAAGCCTAAGGTGCAGTATCAGATTCCGCAAGGTACAGAAATTGAAAAGGCCCGCCGATCGGGAATGGTGTACCTCTTTATCGGCAAGCCTGTCAACCAGCTTGGCGAAGTGACCAGTAACGAGACTTGCATTCAGTTGAACAAACGTATTGTCGCCTTGTCTCAACTGGGAGATGCTGTGAAAAGGGAACGTGAAAAGATGTCAGAGGACGCACGCCAGCATATGGTCGTTTCCATTCGTGCAGACAGGGATACCGAGATGGGTCTTATCAATGATGTGAAGCAGGAATTGCGCAAGGTTGGGGCGCTGAACATCAACTACTCTGCAACGATGAAAGGTAATAAAACAAAAAGGTAACGAAAGCGTTACCTTTTTTATATCTTCCAAAAAACGTTACCCTTTTATATAATCCACAAAAGCATAATTAAAGGCGTGCTTCTCGTCCTTCTCGTGCACTTCTTTCTGGGCTACTTGCCAGTCGCTATAGTCAGGGAAGAAAGCGTCAGCATTCTCTGGCGTATCGTCAACCTCCGTCAGACACAGACGATCAGCAAAGGGCAATGCCTGTTCATAAACGCGCGCGCCACCTATGATATAGATGTCCTCGTCAGGCTTACAGCTCTTCAGGGCTTTCTCCAACGAAGGGTAGACGTCACAGCCTGGCAGTTCCTTCGTTGTGCGCGATAGTACGACGTTTCTACGATTGGGCAGAGCACCTTTCGGCAATGAGTCGTAAGTGTTTCGCCCCATCACTATTGTATGCCCCGTTGTCAGTGCCTTGAAGCGTTTCAGGTCGTTGGGCAACCAATAAATCAGTTTATTCTCGAAACCAATGGCGCGATTCTTCGCCACCGCAGCTATAATACTAATCATACGCTTACCTCCGCCTTGATATGTGGATGTGGGTCGTAACCAACGAGCTCGAAGTCCTCGTAGTGGAAGTCGAAGATGCTCTTGACGTCAGGGTTAATCTTCATCGTGGGCAGGGGACGAGGTTCGCGCATGAGCTGCAACTTAGCCTGTTCGATGTGGTTCAGGTAAAGGTGTGTATCACCTGTCGTATGGATAAAATCGCCAGGTTTGAAGCCTGTCACCTGAGCCATCATCTGCAACAACAGCGCATACGAGGCAATGTTAAACGGTACGCCCAAGAACGTATCGGCCGAACGCTGGTAGAGTTGCAACGACAGGCGATCTCCTGCGACGTAGAACTGGAAGATGGTGTGACAAGGGGGCAATGCCATCTTGTTGACCTCAGCAACGTTCCATGCGGAAACAATCATACGACGCGAATTGGGATTGGTCTTCAACTGGTCAACGACGTATTGAATCTGGTCAATCACCCCTCCGTTGTAGTCAGGCCATGAGCGCCATTGGTGACCATAGACGGGCCCCAGTTCGCCGTTTTCGTCAGCCCATTCGTTCCAGATGCGCACACCGTGCTCCTGCAGGTACTTCACATTTGTGTCGCCATTCAGGAACCAAAGCAGTTCGTAAATGATACTCTTCAGGTGCAGTTTCTTTGTTGTCAACAGGGGGAATCCGTCGTCAAGGTTATATCGGCTCTGGGTGCCAAAAATACTGATGGTACCTGTGCCTGTACGGTCGCCCTTCTCCGTTCCTTCTGTGAGGATGCGGTTAAGTATGTCTAAGTATTGTTTCATAATCGTTTAAGTATGGGTTCGTAATCGTTGGGTATATGTGTCGTTTTGATTTTCCATTCTTTGGGGTAGAGGTTGTTGGCGCGCGAGCCGATGTTTTTGGCAGGACCAAGAGGGAAGCCCTGGAAAGCGACGTTGACCAATCCGCGCGGTGTGTCCTCGGGTAGTACGAGTGCTTCGTGGCGCAGGTACGCCATTGCCTGCTGGTAGGTTAGCTCAACCTGGGGACCGTCTACGTGCAGGGCAATTGTTCCCAGCGTGGGAATGGATTGTTCCCTCCGTGGGAATCTTTTGTTCCCAGCATGGGAATTTTTAGTTTGCTCCTTGGGGATTGCCAGTCCGCTTCCTTTGCGTATGACGCAAACAAAGAGACCTTCACTACGCGAGACGCCAGGAATGAAACGATAGACAGGTTCGTGGAATCCTTCGAGCAGGGAACCAGTGATATTCCACTCTGGTTTTGTATTGATTTCCGGTACGTTAGCGTCTTCGAAGGTCTCTAACATCCAACGGATATTCTCCTCGTTTTCCTTTGTATTAAAGGTACACGTACTATAAATAAAGAGGCCTCCGTCGTTCAGACAAGCCCACGCGTCCGTCATGATGTCCCGTTGCAGTTGCCAGCACTTTTCTACCTGTTGGGGGCTCCACTCATGGATGGTCGCTTCGTCCTTGCGGAACATCCCTTCGCCAGAGCAGGGGACGTCGCAGAGAATGACGTCGAACTTCATCTTCGACTTACGATAAGCCTCAGGATAAACATTGGTGACGTAGTGGTTTGGATAGCCCCATTTGGTGACGTTTTCTAATAAAATGTTCGCGCGATTGCGGATGGGCTCGTTGGAATAGAGCACGCAGTCATCAGGCAATGCCGAGCGGAGTAGGGTAGACTTGCCACCAGGGGCAGCACAGAGGTCCAAAGAGGTGAGAGGGATTCGCAACGCCACACTCTGCTTGGCAGAGAAGAGGTGAGAGGTGAGAGATTGGCGCAATACCTCGTCGAGGAACATCGACGCGGCTTCCTGCACGTAGTAACAACCTGCATGGAACAATGGGTCAAAGGTAAAATTGGGACGCTTCTTCAAATAGTAGGCATTCCTGCACCAAGGCACAGGCTCTGCATCAACCACCTGCCATCTGTCCGTTTTTATCTTCATCGGGTTCGGTCGGATGCTCACAGGAGGCTCTTCTTCAAACGATTTCAGGTATCGTCCGAAGCGCTCCTCGCCCATCAATTGGCACGTGTATTCGGTGAATTCCGCAGGTAAATTTGCCATTTCGTTTGCAAAGATACAATTTTTTTCGTACCTTTGCAACTAATTATGGATTTATTACGTCTAACGGATAAAAAAGAAACAAAAACGACGAAGTTATGAAAAAGGTTTTATTATTATCAGTTGTGACTCTGGGGATGTTGACATCCTGTGCATGTAGCGGATTGAAGGTGCATTACTCCAAAACCGATCCGCACGGAATCCATGAGCGTGATTTGAAGGGCTTTGAGCGCATTGAACTGCTGGGTTCGTTAGACGTAAAGTACGCTCAAGCCGACTCGTTCTCTGTTCGCGTTGATGCTCCCGTAAAGGTTCTCAACGACGTAGAGACTTATGTGACCGGCAACAAGCTGGTGGTTAAAATGAAGGGTGAAGGTAATATCATCAACCTAGGCGTGTCTGATGCTGACGATGTTACGGTCTTTGTGACCTCTCCCGATTTTCTCGGCATTGAACTGAAGGGCTCTGGCGACTTCGAGAGTAACGGTCTCGTTGATACCGACAACCTCGATATCACGCTGAGCGGCTCAGGTGACATCAAGTTCGACGACATCATTTGCGACCGCGTCAATGTGTCGCTGGTGGGTTCTGGTGACGTAGATGTGAAACATGTGAAGACCCAGTGGGCTGGCGTGCAACTCGTTGGCTCTGGCGATGTCAAGATGAGGCTTGACGACAGCGGTGCTGTGGATGCCAACGTGATAGGCTCTGGCGACATTACGCTCTCTGGCAACGTCAAAGACTATAAGTATAATGTTCGCGGGTCTGGCGATATGAATACTTCAGGCCTAACTATTGGAAAGTAAAACGATAAATACCAAAACAACAAAGAATATGAAAAAGGTTCTAATAACATTGGCCATGCTGCTGACGCTCGGAATGGGCGCACAGGCAGCAGCTCAGAAGCACCGTCACACACCACAGAGCGAACTGGTGGACTCGACGAGCAAGGATGCTGTAGAGGTTTATTCCGATACGACGAGTATGGATACGGCAACAGCTACATCATCAGTCACGAAGCATAAGGGGACAGTTACCGTCACTTATCCGACCTCTCCCTGGAGTAGCAATTCGACGACCTATGAGGTTGACGACGAAGACTTTGGAAGCATGATGCACCACGTGTTCAGTAATATGGATGCTAAAGACGTAACAGGTATGTTCTTCGTGCTGGGTGTCCTGCTCATTCTTTTCGTACTGGCTCCGTTAGTGATTATCATTGCGCTGTTCTACTTCATCAACAAGAACCGCAAGCAGAAGATGAAGCTCGCACAGATGGCTATGCAACAGGGTCAGCCCATTCCCGACCAGTTGTTGGAAGACAAGCCGATAGACAGTGACAATGAATATCAGAAGGGAATGCGTCAGTGTTTCGTAGGTGTGGGCTTGATGATATTCCTGGGCTATGCAGCCGGACAGGTTGGCTTCGGCATCGGCGCACTGGTGTTCTGCATCGGACTGGGCAAGGTGTTCGCCTCGCGCACGGCTCGCAGAAACAACGACAGAGATTTATACAAAAACGATAACAACAACATTTAAACAATAAAGATTATGACTAAGAAACTACAACGCAGCAACGACCGCGTATTGGGCGGCGTCTGCGCAGGATTTGCAGAGTATATGGATTTCGACCCAGTTGCAGTACGTTTGGGTTACGCCGCTTTGACGCTGTTCACAGCTTTCGCAGGCATTCCCTTCTACATCGTAGCGTGGATCATCATTCCTGAGAAAAATGCTTTGACACGACAGTAAATGGCTTCCCTTACTGACATCTCCCTCGTTGCGCAGGTGGCTATATCGGGCAATCGACGGGCTTTCGACGAGCTCGTGCGCCGGTATCAGTCACCCGTTCGCAGGTTTTTCCTGCATCAAACGTTGGGCGATAGTCAGTTGAGCGAAGATCTGGCTCAGGACACGTTTCTCAAAGCCTATACGAATATTGCCTCTTTCCGTGGGCTGGCCTCCTTCCAAACGTGGATTATGCGCATTGCCTACAACGTGTTTTACGATTATACGCGCAAACGGCAGTTAGCGGTTAGCGATTGGCAATTAGCAGAAAGCCAACAGCCAACAGCCAATAGCCAACAGCCATTAAAAATGGACCTCTACGCTGCTTTGGCGCTATTGAAACCAGACGAACGCACATGTATCACCCTGCAACTCATTGACGGATATGACATTGCAGGTGTTGCCAAGATTACAGGCCTCAAAGAAGGCACGGTGAAGTCACACCTGTCCAGAGGCAAAGAGAAATTAGTTAACTATTTAAGAAAGAATGGATATGATGGAAGATAACGAACGCTTGCTACAGCAGTTTTTCAGCGACGCTGCCCGTCAGCAGATAGACGACAACGGATTCACGGAGCGCGTCATGCAGCGCATCGAGGCCGAAGGTAAGCTTCAGACCTCAAACGTCAGACTTCAGACGTTTAACCGTCTGTGGAGTGTCTTCTGCATCACTACTTTCGTGGTGTTGTTCATCGTGTTCCGCGGATGGGAATTGCTGGCTGTACATTTCGAAGTGATGCTGCGCACATTGGCCACACAGTCGTTCAGCATCAATTTGATGATGATATTCTCCGTCGTCTTCGGACTATTGTTGGTGGGTGCGGGGGAGGTTATTTCTTCGGAAAGAGCCCGTAGGTAGTTCTCAGCACCTTAAACTCCGTACGACGGTTCAGCTGGTTGCATTCCTCCTGCTGTTCCTCGTTCTCCAGCGTCTTGATGAATTCTTCCGTCAAGACGTCGTTTTCTTTTAGGAAAGGATACTTCTCTGCCACCTTCCTGCGAATCTTCTTGGGGTTCTCCTTGCCGTAACCCACTGGTGTCAGACGGTCTGCTGCAATGCCGTGCTCTATCAGATAGTTCACCACCGACTCCGCACGGCGCTGGCTCAGGCGTTTGTTATACTCTGCCGAACCCTTGTAGTCGGTATGTGCCGAGAGTTCAATGGTGATATTGGGATTCTCGTTCAGCAATTTGACCAAATCGTCCAGTGCTGCTGCCGATTCCGGGCGCAGCGTGGCCTTGTCGAAATCGTAGAAGATGTTGTCAATCAGCACGGGTGCCATAATGTTAGCCAACGGGAACTGCAAGACGTAGTCCTCCGATTCCGTCACAGGCTCTACGCGCAACTGCTCCTGGTGATTCAGGAAACCCTTACACGTTCCTAAGAACACGTAATCCACGCCCGGCTTGATCTGTTGGGTAAACGAACCGTCGCCCTTGACGCTCAGCTTGAGATTTGTGCCGTCGTTGCCCACCATATACACTTGGCCGGCCGGCAGTTCGTAACCGTCCTGTTCGTACACCCAACCCGTCACCGTCTGAATGATTTCGGGGTTGTAGAACGAGTAGATGTGGTCCCAGCCTTTGCCGTCGCCGCGATTCGACGAGAAAAATCCTTGATTGTTCAGTCCTTCGAAGGTCATTCCGAAGTCGTCGCCTTGCGAGTTCAGCGGATAGCCCGGATGTTCCAGCTCGTAGAGTTGGGAGTTTTCCGAAATATTGTCGTGATTCTCAGTAGGTTTGGCAATATAGATGTCCAGTCCACCCAAGCCCTCGTGTCCGTCCGACGAGAAGTAGAGATCGCCATTGGGTCGGAATGTTGGGAACATCTCGTCACCAGGCGTGTTGATGGGGGCACCGAGATTCTCGACACCGCCCAAACCGCTCGTAGTCAGGCGCACACGCCAGATGTCGTAACCTCCCTGTCCGCCAGGCATATTACTGGTAAAGTAGAGCCATTCTCCGTCAGGCGAAATGGCAGGATGGGCGTATGCCGACAATGTGTCGTTGGTCAGTTTCAGTTCCGTCGCTTTGCTCCAGGATGCATCACTGCGGCTCGATGTGGCAATGATGGCATAGCGCGGATAGTCGGGGTCGGTCTTACACTGGGTCAGATACATCGTCCGGCCGTCAGGTGTAAACGAGCAGGCACCCTCGTCGAACTCCGAATTCAGCTCGCTGTCAATGACTTCCGGTCGTTGCCACTTGCCTTTGTCATCCTTTTGCGACATAAAGATATCGCCGTTCTTGGTTCCCGTGATACCGCTCAGCTCGTCACCTTTGGCCTGATTGCGCGTGGAGGTAAAGAACAGCTGGTTGTTCTCTTCACCAGCCAACATGGGGGAATACTCGGCTCGTCGTGAATTGAAGAAGTTCTCGCGCTTCACGGTATAGGCCGAACCCTCCTGCTTCCATGCAGGAGCCTGCTGTGCCGAACGAAGTCCCGTGCGAGCCAGTAGTTCGTAATTGTGTGAATCCGAAAATGCGTAATTCCCTGCCGAGTCCAAGAATGATTGGAATGCCTTCGCGGCTTCCTTGTAACTGCCGTTTTTCATCAGTTGCTGACCCAGATACAGGTGCGTCAACGAGTCTTCCTGCTTATAGCGGACAGCATTGTTGTAGGCGGCAATGGCCTTCTGCGTATAGTTGATGCGCCGATAGCATTCAGCCATCTTCAATGCCCGCT
>JAEEGL010942812.1_pt1 | contig 13038 bp, 4 predicted proteins | sample 9134231 | NCBI WGS metagenome assembly JAEEGL01 (sample SAMN16246548, study PRJNA631951) | gut metagenome | biome: gut microbiome; feature: rumen; material: fiber-attached | host: Bos | place: Iran: Karaj | collected 2018-10 | reverse complement strand
CAAGGCTCTGAAGGATGCACCTGTCGTCACACGGCTCATCACCCTTCACGACATCAAGATCAACGATGCCACGAACATCCAGGACCTGCTGACGCAGGAAATCCCCGGCCTGGAGTTCGGATTTGCGATGAGTCAGGAAACGGCTCTCCACATGAGCGGTTTCGGTGGCAATGCCGTTCTCTTCCTCGTCGACGGCGAACGGATGGCAGGCGAGACCATGGACAACGTGGACTACAACCGCATGAATCTCGACAATGTGGGTCGCATCGAAATCGTAAAGGGTGCCTCGTCGGCCCTCTATGGCTCAAATGCCGTAGGGGGTGTGGTCAACATCATCAGCCGCGAAAACCTCGAACCCTGGACAGCCAACGCAAACACACGATATAACACCTTTGGCCACGAGTGGCGCAACGGTGCCAGCTTCTCATTTAACACGGAGAAATGGAACTCGCAAACGAGTTTCCAGCATACCATGATCGACCCCATAGACCTGCCTAAGCCATACTCGTCTGAAGAGATTGCCATCGAACTGATGAAGAAGATGCAGGGCTTGCCTTACGATGAGCGCGTGCTTAACGATGACTCCAACCTGAGCCGGCTTTACGGACAGAAGACTTACAATGTCAAGGAACGACTCACGTGGCGCCCCACAGACCAGCTGACACTCATCGGCAGAGGCAGCTATTTCTTCCGCACCAGTGAGCGCGACACCTATGATTATCATTTCAACGCATATAGTGCCGGACTGAAAGGCAGGTATGCGTGGAACCATGACCGTCATCTCGAACTGTCGTATGCTTTCGACCAGTATGACAAGGCCAATTTCAAGCCTGACGGCACACGTACCCACGACCACGACTACAGCAACCAGCAGCATGTGGTCCACGCGCTCTACAGCCATTTGTTAGGTAAGAACAACTTGATCCTGGGAGCCGACTATCTGCACGACTATCTCACCACATATCAGTTTATCGACAATGCCAGCCATGCACAGAGCAATATCGACGGTTATGCCCAGTTCGACTGGAACATCACTGAGCGACTCAACGTGGTGGGCAGTATGCGTTACGATTACTTCTCTGCTTCGTCAGAGAAGGCGTTTACAGGACGCCTCGCCGTGGTGTACAAATTTCCGTGGATGACCTTCCGCGCCAACTATGCCAGTGGTTTCCGGGCTCCTACGCTCAAGGAGATGTACATGCACTTCGACATGGGAAATATGGGCTATTGGATCATCGGCAATCCAGAGCTGGAGCCTGAGAAGAGCAACAACTTCAACATCGCCATCGAGCGACAGAAGCGTATCAGGAACAGCGGCATCTTGAACGGCGTCTATAACTTCACCCTTATGGGCTACTGTAATATCTTCGACAAGCGCATCACCACCATCGACTATACTTACGAGGGCAAGGAGAGTGCCCTCTATTGGAATGAGGACGGCGTCAATGTATGGGGCGTGGATATCAGCATGGGCCACTATTTTGACTGGGGATTGACGCTCAAGCTCAATTACTCGTGGATGCACGAGACGGGAAACGTATGGTTCTCGCAGTTCAACCAACCTCGTAATCACTCTATGACATGGCGTATCGGCTATGCGCATCGTTTCTCACGCAACTATGCCCTTGACGCGGCACTCTCTGGGCGCAGTCAGGGCAAGCCGCAATCGGGCAGAGCAGATGTGGATCAGGGATACACCATCTGGAAGCTGATGCTCCAGCATCATCTTTTGCGCGGTGTCCATCTCAATACCGCCGTCGACAACCTTTTTAACTTCAAACCTAAGGCATACTATTACACTTCGCCCCTCACTGTTGGCACCTCTTTTAGCATCGGACTGTCTGTCGATTTGGATAAAATATAGAGCGGGATGTGTTTTTTTTGATGATTTATTTGCGTATTTGGGAATAAATACGTACCTTTGTCCGATAAAAATTACGAACGCCCAAAGATGAAACAAAGAATAGTGAGACATATTTCCGTCCTCCTGACGATGCTTTGCATCGGGATTGTAGCAGAAGCCGCAGTCATTCCTGACATGCGTTTCCGTCGTGTCGACACCCGTGAAGGCCTTTCGAACTCGGAAGTGTTCTGCATCCTCCGTGACTCCCAGGGTTACGTGTGGTTTGGTACGAACTTCGGTCTGAACCGCTACGACGGTTACCGTATCCGTACCTATTTCAGTTACGACAAGGACACGACCTCGTTGCGCAACAACCGCATCGATGAGATCCAGGAGGGTCACGGTGGAAGACTCTGGCTGAAGCAGCGTATGAGCTATACGATGTACGACCCGGTGACGGAGAAAGTGGACCGTACCCCGACGCGCTGGCTGAACCAGCAGGGTATGCTCGGCAGTATGGAGAGCATTCACCTCGACTCGAAGAAGAACTACTGGGTGAAGAGCTATGAGGATGGCTTCTACTATTTCAACCCCGTGACGAAGAACCTCCGGCACTTCCCCTTCGGCTATGGGCCGTATGAGTTCTCGAAGGACTTTGGTGTGTCGGCCTATACCGAGACAGACGAGGGCATGGTGCTCGTGTCGACCTTTGGTGAGCTGATGTGCATTGACGGCGAACATGGTAAGGTGTTGTGGAAGAATGATTACGTGAAAAACGCGCTGAACGCCTACAACGACTACTGGGTGACCGTCGACAAGCAGCAGAACATCTGGGTGATCACGCACTCGACAGGTACCTATATCTATGTGAAGAAGGAGAAACGCTGGTACTCCTCGTTGACGGAGTTGATGCGGGCGCAGGGCTATCAGAATGTGCCCGACAACATACTGGTCTGGGAGGTGTGCTACGATGCGAAGGGACTCCTCTGGGTGGCTACCGACCACATGGGTGTGCTCGTGCTCGACGAGGAGAACCGTCAGTGGCGACAGTTCACGAACATCAAGGGCGATGAGACCTCGCTACCTGACATCACTATCAAACACCTGTATCTCGACCAGTTGGGTCGTATGTGGCTTGCCAGCTATAAGAACGGTGTGGCGATGTGCCTGGAGTCGATGACTAATTTCAAGAGTCTGCCCGTCGGTGATATCAACACCATCACGGAAGACAAGGAGGGCTATTATTGGATCGGTCGTAACGACGGTGGTATCATCAAGATGGATCCGAATTCACTGGAACCCTTGGAACAGTTCACGAAGCAGGGACTCGGTGTACCCAGCGACATCATCGTGGGTAGCTATACGGCGAAGGACGGTAGCCTGTGGTTCGGCACCTACGAGGGTGGTATCCTGCGCTATAAGGATGGTCAGTGGAAGAACTACCGGACGAGCGACCCTGGCAGTGCATTGGTGACGAACAATATCTGGGGCATCACTGAAGACAAGTGGGGTAATATCTGGGTAGGTGTGCTTGGTGGCGGTGCTGTGCGCATCGACAAGAATAGCGGTAAGCAACGGGCCTTCACAGCCGACAACTCCACGTTGAAGACAGTTTGGACGAACAGTATCTCGACAGGTTCCAACGGTTGGATCGTATTGGGAAACTCGGAGTACTACGCCCTGATTAATCCTGGCAACTTCAAGATCATCAACGGCACGTTCCCCGTGGATGAGGACCATAGGGCCATCACGGGCTCGACAGCCACGACACAGGCCGTCATCGACAGTCGTGGTCTGCTCTGGCAGTGTTCGCCCTCGGGTGTGGTGATCTACGACATGAAGACACAGCAGAAGACACTACTCGACATGAAGTCGGGACTCTTCGGCTCGAATGCCGTCTCTGTGACGGAGGATACGCGGAAGACGATGTGGGTGGCGACGGACCACGGTGTGTCGAACATCGTGCCGCAGAAACAGGAGGACGGTACGTGGACCTTTACCATCCGCAACTTCAACAGTCGCGACGGTCTGCAGCCTGGACCGTTCAACCAGCGCGCTATCTTCTGTTCCAGCAAGGGTGAGTTGCTCATCGGTGGACAGGACGGTCTCGACATCATCAGTACGCTGAAGCTCGGCAACGGTGACTCGAAGGAGCGCCCCGTGTTCAGTGGACTCGTGCTCTTCGACCAGGAGGTGGAGGTAGGAGAGGAGTATGACGGTCGTGTGATCCTCGAACAGGCGCTCGACATGCAACGCAGCATCCGACTGAAGTACGAGCAGAACCAGTTTACCATCCATATGGCCTCGGACAACGGTGGTATCAACAATGCTACGCGCTTCGTGTACCAGTTGGAGGGTTTTAATGACAAGTGGATCAAATCATCGGCCAACAACCCCGACATCACCTATATGTCACTGCCTCCAGGCAGCTATACCCTCTGCGTGAGAATGCTGAGGGATGACGGTACGATGGGTGAGGTGGAGAGCCGCTTGGATATCACCATCGACTCCCCTTGGTACCGCTCGTGGTGGGCTATACTCCTCTATATCCTCATCGCGTTAATCCTGCTGTTCGGTCTGAAGCCCCTGCAGAACTGGTGGTACAGAAAACTGGAGGCACGTCGTCTGCGTAAGGAGCAGGAAGCTGTTGCCGCTGAGGAAGAGACACCCGAGGAGGAGATCGAAGAGGCGGTGATCATCGAGGATGATAACTCATAAACTCCCAAACTTAAAAACTCCCAAACAACAAGATATGAAAAGACTATTAGGCTTGACGCTGATGCTGACCTGTCTGTGGGCAGGGGCAGAGAATATCCCCGACATGAAGTTCCGTAGACTGGACACCCGTGACGGACTGTCGAACTCGACCATCAACTGCATCTATCAGGATTCAAAAGGATTCGTCTGGATCGGCACGTCGTACGGTCTGAACCGCTATGACGGTTATCGTTTCCGTACCTATTATTCCGATCCTAACGATACGACGACGCTGCGTAACAATTATGTGGACCAGATCTTCGAGGACGGTGCCGGGAGACTCTGGCTGAGACAAGGCATGAACTATTCGCTCTTCGACCCAAAGACCGAGCGTACGGTGAGAAACCCGTCCAAACAGTTGGCGGAATACGGTGTCATTGGCGGTATCGACCGTTTCTACATCGACTCCCAGAAAAATATGTGGGTGAAGACCTACGATGAGGGCCTCTACTGCAATGTCTACGGTAGGAAGAAACACACCTTGACCAAGTATGGTTACGAGGACGGACTGTTACCGAAGGAGTTCTACTTCTCGTCGATGGCAGACTGGAACGGACTGCTGCTCGTAGCCTCGAGCGACGGAGAACTCATCGGTGTGGATCCGGAGACGGGTAAGGTGAAATGGAAGGACAGATACATGATCGAGCACGGTGGTAAGACCAGTGAGGCATATAACATCATCGTGGATATGGAGGGTAACTACTGGATACTGTCGAACCTGAAGACCTTCGTCTACGACCAGAAGGCCAAGCAGTGGCATCCCTCTGTGAACAGTTTCTTACAGGCCAATGGCATCGCCCCGTTGCCAGACCCGATGCAGATCTGGGACGTGATGGCTGACAAGCGTGGATGGATATGGATAGGTACCGACCATGAAGGCATCTTCGTGATTGACACGAAGAGCAAGGAGGTACGACAGTTCAAGAATAATAAGTTCGACGAGACCTCACTGAGCGACAACACCGTGAGGCACTTGATGAGCGATCATAGTGGCAACGTATGGATCTCGGGCTACCGTAACGGTCTGAACCAGTATATCGAGAATCTCTCCGGCTTCCGTACTTTGGAGTTGGGTGACATCAACACCATCACGGAGGATACCCAGGGCAACTATTGGTTCGGTACCGACAACCGTGGTGCCATCAAATATTCGCCTAAGACGGGAGAGACCGAAGTCTACGACAAGGCACACAGTGGTTTCGCCTCAGACATCATGGTGGCCAGTTGGGGTGCCAAGGACGGTTCTGTATGGTTCGGCACCTATAACGGTGGACTGGTGCGTATCGGTCCCGACGGACGTGCGAAGAACTATCTGGCACAGAACGCCGACGGCACACTTCTGAATAATAATGTGTGGTCGGTGGCGGAAGACAAGTGGGGCGACATCTGGATCGGTACCCTTGGCAGTGGCGTGCAGAAACTGCAGACAAAGACGGGTAAATTCCTGACATGGAACTCCTACAACGGGAAGATGCCCGAGAACTTCATGACCTCAGCCTCGTGGACCAAGAAAGGCTGGCTGCTGGTGGGTCATTCGAACTACTTTTCGATGATTAACCCCGTGAGCGGTAAGGTGGTGAACCTTACCATTCCCGCCTTACCAGGACAGACAGTGGCTGTAGCTACCACGGTCTGCGTGATGGAAGACAGTCGTGAACTGATCTGGCAGGGATCTACGGCAGGCTGTTGTATCTACGACCCGAAGACGAGTCGTCAGACGCTGCTTGACATGAATTCAGGACTTATCGGTTCGAGTGTCGTGGGTATTGCCGAAGATCATCTCCATACGATGTGGGTGGTGACGGAGCACGGTATCTCGAACGTCGTGCCGAAGAAGGAAGAATCGGGCGAGTGGTCGTTCCTCGTACGTAGCTTCAGCACGAAGGACGGTCTGCAGCAGGGTCCTTACAACCAGCGCTCCATCAGTTGTACCCGTGAGGGACTGATCCTCGTGGGTGGCATCGGTGGCGTGGATATCATCAACCCGAAGCTGGTGACGAACGTAAGCAATAAGGAACGTCCCATTTTCAGTGGTCTGAAGCTCTTCGGACAACAGATGGGTGTCGGTCAGGAATACGAGGGTCGTGTGATTCTTGAGAAGGCTCTCGACGAGTGTGAGGAGCTTGTGCTGCGTCACGATGAGAACCAGTTTACCATCCAGCTAGCAAGCGATAAGGGTGAGGCCAGTAATCCCTCGCGCTTCATCTACCAGCTTGAAGGCTTCAGCGACAAATGGATGAAGACCGAGGAGAACGACCCGAACATCACCTATATGTCACTGCATCATGGTAATTATGTGTTGCATGTGCGTATGCTCAACGACGACGGGACGATGGGAGAGGAAGAGGCTATGCTGAAACTCACCATTACTCCGCCGCTGCTGCGCAACCGATGGCTCATGCTACTGTTCCTCTCCAGTGTGGCCTTTGGCATCTGGTTCTGGCGTCGTAGGTTCATCATCCGACAGGAAGACCAAGTAGAACGTGAGCGACTGCGCATGGAGGTGATGAAGAAACAGTGGATGAACGAGATGAAGACGCAGATGATGAGCAAGGAAGAACAGGAGAAACCCAAGGCGACGTCACCCGAGTGGGAGATTACGGCTCTGGACCGTCAGCCTGGCGACCTGCAGGAGTTCATGAAGGAGGAGTGTGCCAAGTTCACGGCTCCGAAGGGCAAGAAACTGAAGTTCTCGTTCTTCCCGTTGGCAAACGATCTAGTGGTCGATTTCGATCGTGATATGCTGGGTCAGGCCGTACAGATCCTGCTCAACAATTCCGTGATGTTCTCACCCACCAACTGTGTCATCAAGGTGTTTGTCGATAAGACTCCCACAGCGGGTACCATCCGTATCTCCGACAACGGCATCGGCCTACCTGAGGAAGCTAAGGAACATATGTTCGATCCTGTGGTGAGTGACGAAGATTCAGGTGTATGTCTCTCTATCGTGAAAGATATCGTGACGGCCCATGGAGGCACCGTCACCGGCGACAACAATGCCGGTGGTGGATCGGTGTTCACCATTACCTTGCCCCTGGAACATGCAGAAGAGGTGGAAGAGGCTGTCTTGATGGACGAGTGATAATAGGTTACAGTTGACGGTTTACAGTTTACAGATGATATGACTGGAGACCGAAACTTCCGCAGAAGTAATCAACTGTAAATCGTAAACTGTAAACAATAAACAAACAGATAAATGTGTATGAAGAGATTCTTTGTGTTAGGGTCTGTGCTGCTTACGGTGATGACGTCGCAGGCAGCCGATGTACAGACCAGTGAGAATTTAGTGACGATCCGTCCTGACGGTGGACAGGCAAAGGTGATTCGTCTGGAAGTGATGAACGACCGTATTATCCGTGTGCGGGCCACCTCGAAGGATGCGCTCCCCGAGAAGCCAGCCTCACTGATGATCGTACCGCAGACAACACCTCCCAGAGGTAGTTATTCGGTTAGCGAAGATGGTGAGACGGTGGTTGTGAAGGCCAAGAACGTGAAGGCTGTGGTACAGAAGGCTACGGGTGAGATCACCTTCTTCGACAGCGAGGACAGACAGTTGCTAAAGGAAGCCAAGGACGGCAAACAGTTCTGGGACTTCACCGTGCCTGAGCGTGAATTGGGTATGAAGACAGGCTACACTGTTCCCGAGAGTCAGAAGCATGGTCTTTCCTGGCAGATGAAGTTCGACAGCCCTGACGATGAGGCTTTCTATGGCCTCGGACAGCATCAGTCGGAGGAGTTCAATATGAAGGGTAAGAACGAGGATCTGTTCCAATATAATACGAAGGTGTCGATTCCGTTTGTGCTCTCTAATAAGAACTACGGTCTGTTATGGGACAGCTATAGTTATTGTCGTTTTGGCAATCCCAATGACTATCTGCAGTTGAATCGTGCTTTCAAACTCTACGACAGGACTGGCAAGGAGGGTCATCTCACTGGTACCTATGTAGATCGTATGGGTAAGAAACTTGTCCGCGATGAGGACAGCATATATTATGAATACGGTACGCCTGTGAAGTCTGAGATAGCTCTCAAGACAGATAATGGTGGTATCAAGAATTTCCCCAAGGGCTTTAACCTGATGGGAGCTACTGTGACATATGAAGGCTTTATCGAGCCCGAGTGTTGTGGTAAATGCACAGGCAAACCCTATGATTATCAATTCATCTTGTATTACTCCGGTTACGTCAAGGTGTATATCGACGGTAAGGAGGTGGTGCCAGAACGCTGGCGTACGGCCTGGAACCCCAATACCTATAAGTTCACTGCTCAGGTACGTAAGGGTGTGAAGAACCAGCTCCGTATCGAGTGGCAACCCGATGGTGGTGAAGCCTACTGTGGTCTGCGCGTATCGGAACCCCGTAGTGCTGAGGAGCGTGGACAACTCTCCGTATGGAGTGAGATGGCGAAGGATATGGATTACTACTTTATCGCTGGCGAGAATCTCGACCAGGTGGTTTCCGGCTATCGTATGCTGACGGGTAAGGCCAGCCTCTATCCCAAGTGGGTACTGGGCTTCTGGCAGAGTCGTGAGCGTTATAAGACCTCTGGTGAGATCGAGGGAACACTGGCGGAGTTCCGTAAGCGTCATATCCCCATCGACAATATCGTACAGGACTGGAACTACTGGCCCGAGGATCAGTGGGGCTCCCATCAGTTTGAGGCTTCGCGCTTCCCCAATCCCCAGGCGATGCTCGACTCCGTACATGCTATGCATGGACGATTCATGATATCCGTATGGCCCAAGTTCTATTGCAATACCGACAACTACAAGGAACTCGATGCCAAGGGGTGGATGTATATCCAGTCGCCTACGGATGATATCCACGACTGGGTAGGACCCGGCTATAAGAACGGTTTCTACGATGCCTACGATCCCGATGCCCGTAAGATGTTTTGGCGTCAGATGGACGAGAACCTCTACACGAAATACAATAAGAATGGTGTGCCTGGTGTCGATGCCTGGTGGATGGATGCCTCGGAGCCCAATGTCCGTGACTGTACGCCGATGTGGTATCGCAAGGCGTTGAGTGGTCCCACGGCCCTCGGTACCTCCACGGAGTATTTCAATGCTTATTCCACCGTCAATGCCGACGCCATCTACAACGGACAGCGCAGCGTTTATAATGGCAAGCCCAACGAACCCAGAGTCTTCTTGTTGACCCGTAGTGGTTTTGCCGGGGAGCAGCGTTATTCCACCGCCACCTGGAGTGGTGACATAGGTACTCGCTGGGAGGATATGCGTGCGCAGATGACGGCAGGACTGAACTACTCCATCTCTGGCATCCCCTTCTGGGGTATGGACCAGGGCGGTTTCTGTGTGGAGAACCGTTATGTAGCAGCCCAGCAGATATTCGACCACAGTGGTGTGGAGAACGAAGACCTGAAGGAATGGCGCGAGTTGCAGACACGCTGGAACCAGTTTGGCACCTTTATACCTCTCTTCCGCAGTCATGGTCAGTGGCCACTTCGTGAGATATGGAACATCGCTCCTGATGAGCATCCCGCCTATAAATCGTTCGTCTATTATGACAAGCTGCGCTATCGTCTGATGCCTTATCTCTATTCGATGGCTGGCTGGGCACATTTCAACGACTATACCCTGATGCGCCCTTTGGTGATGGACTTCAATGGCGACAAAGAGGTAGAGAATATAGGTAACCAGTGGATGTTCGGTCCTGCACTGATGGCCTGTCCTGTAGGTTATTACAAGGCCCGTAATCGCAGTGTTTACTTTCCAGTGCAGTGTGGCTGGTATAATCTCTACACCAACGAGTATATCTCCGGAGGCCAGCGTCTCATCGTCGATGCACCGTATGAGCAGATTCCCGTCTTCGTCCGTGAGGGTGCCATCATACCCTTCGGTCCTGAGATGGAGTGGAGCGACGAGAAACCCGCCGAGCTCATCAACCTCTATGTCTACGCAGGACAGAACGGTCGTTTCCGTCTCTACGAGGACGAGGGTACGAACTTTAACTACGAGAGTGGAAAATTTGCTACTATCGACATCACCTACGACGATGCCACCCGTATTGTGTCGTTCTCTGCCCGCAAAGGCAGTTTCAACGGTATGTTGAAGAACCGTCGTTTCAACGTCGTGCTTATCACCAAGGATGCACCCAAGGCTCTCAACCTCGACAATCCCGAGGGTATGATGGTGCAGTATAATGGGAAGGCTGTTAGCATTCAACTCTGACCAGTATGTATAAGAATAAGGATTTCATGATTAAGATCAGCACATGGAAGCTGAGTGAGGGACTGGTATGGGATTTTGTCAGACCTAATTCTGATGATCATAGCGATCTTAATCAGGAGGAGTATCAACTTGTTATTGACAGTCTGGAGGAGGTTCGTGCCAAGATTCTGAATTACTGTCAGAAGAATGGGATTGATGTGAAGAGCGGTTTGATTAACAAATAAGGAACCACTATGTACAAAAAGGCTTTATGGCTATTGATATCGGTGCTGGTAGGACTGACGGCACAGGCACGAGAGCGACAATGCTTCGATAAGAACTGGCGTTTCGTGTTGGGTGACTCCGTGCAGATGGCGGCGACAGATTACGATGACAGCAGTTGGCGTTGTCTCGACGTGCCCCACGACTGGGCCATAGAGGGCGACTTCTATGCTGGTCATCCCAGTGGAGCGGGTGGGGGAGCCCTGCCTGGTGGTATTGGTTGGTATCGCAAGCATTTTACATTGGGCGACTGTGAGACCCAAGTGTCTCAAAGCCGCTTCTTCCTCGAGTTTGATGGTGTCTATATGAACTCTACCGTCTATGTGAATGGTCAGAAGGTGGGTTTCCGTCCTTACGGCTATTCCAGTTTTGAGTATGACATCACTCCCTTTATCCATGAGGGTGAGAATGTGGTGGCAGTGCGCGTGGATAACTCCGACCAACCGAACTCCCGTTGGTACAGTGGTTGTGGCATCTACCGTCATGTTTGGCTCACAACCACTAATCCTATCCACGTCAAGCACTGGGGAGTCAGAGTAACTTCTTCCCCTCCTGAGTTAGGAGGGGTTAGGGGTGGTCTGAACAGGGGAATAGTCTCTGTTGAAGTTCAGGTCGAGAACCCCTCTAAATCGAAGTTGTCTATCCGCAATACTGTCTTATCCCAAGAGGGTGAAATTGTGGCGGTTCAGACCACCCCTGCCCCTCCTAACTCAGGAGGGGAAAAGGTTACCCAGAGGCTGAAGGTGAAAAAAAACCGAAAGTGGTCGTGTGAGGATCCTTATATATATAAAGTACGTACGCAACTGATAGCTGACGGCAAAGTCGTCGATGAAGTTGTGACAACTACGGGTTTCCGTGACTTTAAGTTCGACCCTGCGACAGGTTTCTGGCTCAATGGTAAGAATTTCAAACTCAACGGCGTCTGCGAGCATCATGACTTCGGATGTCTGGGTGCTGCACTCAACGAAGATGCCCTGCACCGCAAACTCTCGAAGTTGAAGGCTATGGGTGTGAATTCCATTCGCAGCTCTCATAATCCCCCTGCGCCCGAATTACTGAATATGTGCGACACGATGGGACTGATCGTCATGGACGAGTCGTTTGACATGTGGCGACGTAAGAAGACGCAGAATGACTATGCCCGATTCTTCGACGAGTGGCATGAGCGCGACCTCTCCGATCTCGTGCTGCGTGACCGTAACCACCCCTCCGTTTTGATGTGGAGCATTGGTAACGAAGTACTCGAACAGTGGTCTAACGCTGAGGCCGATACCCTTACTCTCGAACAGGCGAACCTCATTCTGAACGCAGGCCATGATGCCTCGACGCTGGCGAAGGATGGTGAACTCTCCGTACAGTCGCTGCTTACCCAGCATCTTGCTGATATAGTGAAACGCTATGACACATCGCGTCCCATTACCGCAGGCTGTAACGAACCTTCGCCCAATAACCACCTCTTCAAAAGCGGTGCTATCGACATCATCGGCTTTAACTACCACCATCAGTGGGTGAAGGATGTACCTCAGAACTTCCCCAATAAACCGTTTATCTTCTCCGAGAGTGTCTCTGCCCTTCAGACGCGTGGTTATTATATGATGCCCAGCGACAGTATCTATGTGGCTCCCAAACAGTGGTGGTTGCCTTATACCGATCCTACCTATATGTGTTCGGCCTACGACAACATGCACGCTTCTTGGAGTTCGACCCATGAGGAGACCTGGGATGTGGTGAAGCATACGCCCTACGTCGGTGGACAGTATATCTGGACGGGCTTCGACTATATCGGCGAGCCAACGCCCTACGGTTTCCCTGCACGTAGTTCTTATTTCGGCATCATCGACCTTGCTGGTTTCCCGAAAGACAGCTATTATATGTACCAAAGTGAGGGGACCAGCAAGCATGTGCTTCATCTCTTCCCTCATTGGAACTGGATGCCCGGTCAGGAAATCGATATGTGGTGCTACTACAACAATGCCGACGAGGT
>JAEEGL010646873.1_pt1 | contig 13038 bp, 17 predicted proteins | sample 9134231 | NCBI WGS metagenome assembly JAEEGL01 (sample SAMN16246548, study PRJNA631951) | gut metagenome | biome: gut microbiome; feature: rumen; material: fiber-attached | host: Bos | place: Iran: Karaj | collected 2018-10 | reverse complement strand
TCGTCCCAGTTCGGCAGCTTGTTGCTCATCATGTAGAAATGAGTAATGAAGCCGATCACGAGACCCGTGAAGAAGCAGATCTTTGTGCGGCGCGGGATCTTCTCCCGCAGTATCCTGAAAAAGTCAAATGAGTTCAATGTATTCATGAGTTGAGTATATCATAATCAGAATAAAACCAGTTCGTGGAGTCTGTTCCGGATCGCATATAAGATTCTGTTCTATGAAGCATTGACAATGAAAAACCCCGGAAATTCGCATTCCGGGGTTTCCATAACCTTGTAAGGCACTGATCATCTCTTGGAGAACTGAGGAGCGCGTCTCGCTTTTTTGAGACCGTACTTCTTTCTCTCTTTCATTCTGGGATCTCTGGTGAGGAAGCCTTCCTTCTTCAGAACAGGTCTGAAATCAGCATCCGCTTCGCAGAGAGCTCTGGAGATACCGTGACGGATCGCGCCGGCCTGGCCGGTCGTGCCGCCGCCCTTGACGGTGATGTTGAAGTCATACTGGTCAGCCGTGTTGGTCGCAACGAGGGGCTGACGGACGATGACCTTGAGGGTCTCAAGACCGAAATAGTCGTCGAGGGTTCTCTTGTTGATGGTGATGTTGCCCTTGCCGGGCTTCATGAATACTCTGGCGACGGAAGATTTTCTTCTGCCGGTTCCGTAGTATGTCGCTGTCTTAGCCATTTTTTACTCCTTTCGAATGTCCGCTTGGGCGTATTCCTCAGAACTTCAGCTCTTCCGGCTTCTGAGCCGCATGTTTGTGCTCAGGTCCCTCGTACACATGAAGCTTCGTGTACATCTGGTCGCCCAGCCTTCCGGAAGGAAGCATGCCGCGGACAGCCTTCTCAACGACCTTCACAGGCTTCTTTTCCATCATCTCGCGCAGAGTTGTATACTTCGCGCTTCCGACATATGCGGAGTGTCTGAAATAGATCTTCTGCTCCATCTTCTTGCCGGTAACCTTGATCTTCTCGGCATTCACGATGATCACGTTGTCGCCCATATCAAGGAAAGGGGTATATTCAGGCTTGTTCTTGCCGCGAAGGACCTTCGCCACTTCGGAAGCAAGGCGTCCGAGCGTCATATCAGCCGCATCAACTACGTACCACTTTCTCTCGATAGAAGATGCGCTAGGCATATAGGTTTTCATCTGATCTCCTCCATCATGGGGCACAGGGCACTGTGCTGCTGCACGATATCCCGATGCCTTCGTTATCAGTAATTCAGAACTTACCGGGCGTTTGTTCCCGCCTCGGGGGAATGTGCGATCGCACCGGACAGACAGCCACCAAAACCGGGGAGTTTGGTCATCAAAAAAATACGCCGTCGACCGTCGCACCAGAATATTATATGAGAGCGGGTCCCCTGTGTCAAACCTTTTTTAGCTTTTTCCTGCATTTTTGCGGATTTTGACTGTATGGTTTCTCTTTATCAGGTTTCCGTCAGCTCCGGGTGATCTTCAAACCGGTACCGGACGAGAGTAAGTCCCTGCGGCGGTGCCGTGGGACCGGCCGCTCTCCTGTCCTTCGCTTCCAGAGTGTCGCGAATGCTCTCTGCCGTTCTTCTGCCTTCGCCGGCTTCCATCAGCGTCCCGGCGATGATGCGGACCATGTTGTATAAAAAACCTGTCCCGCTCACGCGGATCACGATCTCGCCATCTCTCGGGAATACCTTGAGGGATGTGATCGTGCGGACGGCGCTTTTCGCCTGGGAGTAGATACTGGAGAAGCTTGTAAAATCGTGTTCTCCCACCAGATAATTGCCGGCTGCCTGCATACGTTCCATATCGAATCTGCGGTAAGTATAAAAGCTGTAGCGGTCTTTCAGCGGCGACGGGAACGGCGCGCTGTAGATGCGGTACTCATAAGTCTTGACGCAGTTCTGATGGCGCGGGTGAAAGTCCGGATCGACCTGCACCGACTTCTGGATCCGGATCGCAGCGGGAAGACGCGAATTCAGGGCATACGAAAACTTCTCTGCCGGGATCCGGCTCGCGGTGTCAAACACGGCGACGTTCTGCAGCGCGTGCACACCGGCGTCGGTGCGGCTCCCGCCGATCACTTCGACTTCTTCCCCAGTGAGTTCCAGGATCGCTCTGTTCAGTTCGCCCTCAATGGTCGGGACTCCGCCCGGCTGCGCCTGATAGCCGCTGTAGCCGGTGCCGTCGTACGCGACGACGAGGAGGACTCTCTTTATAAGGGCATTGTCTGTCGTTTCGCTCATCCGTCAGAAGTTTTATAAAAAATCGAATTACACAGCCAATAATGTGATCTTATACCTGCCCGGCTCATGATCCACCCTGGAAAAGATCCACCAGGGAAATGGTCTGCCTGGTTCCGCCGCCCGCTTACAGGCGCAGCAGCCCCGGCATGCGGGAAGAAAGGATCCGAGAGAGGATACATACGGCGAGAAAAGCGATGAGGACCGCGTAAGCGGCGTAATCTCTTTTCCTGTAGATCAGAGGTTTCATTCTTGTCCTGCCCTCTCCGCCGTGATAGCAGCGCGCTTCCATCGCCATCGCGAGGTCGTTGGCGCGGCGGAACGCGGAGATAAACAGGGGCACAAGGAGCGGCACAAGGTTTCTCATGCGCTGCATGAGGGAACCGCTCTCAAAATCGGCGCCGCGCGCCATCTGTGCCTTCATGATCTTGTCCGTCTCCTCGAGGAGGATCGGGATAAAACGGAGAGCGATCGACATCATCATGGCGATCTCATGGACCGGGACATGAAGCTTCTTCATCGGCCCCAGCAGGGATTCGATCGCGTCCGTAAGCTGGTTCGGCGTCGTCGTCAGCGTCATCAGGGAGCAGCCGAGGATCAGCATGATCAGCCGCGTCCCCATCTTGATGGAAAAGGCCAGTCCCTCCCTCGTGATCGTCAGTTTCCAGACATGCACGAGCACTTCTCCCGGCGTCAGGAACAGGTTGAACAGGACCGTGATCATGAGCAGGAAAACGATGCTCCGCATGCCACGGATCATATAGGAAAAAGGGACATGGGACAGCAGGATCATGGCGGCAAGGAAACAGGCTGCGACGATATACCCTCCGAAACTGTTCACCAGGAAAAGGGCAATAATATACGCAAACGTGGCGACGATCTTGACACGCGGATCAAGCCGGTGAAGGACCGACTCCGTCTGATAATATTGTCCGATGGTCATATTGCGCAGCATATATCCTCCTGACCTGCTCAGGCGCGAGCTGCGGGAGCAACTGCTCCCATGATAAGATCCGCCGCTTCTTCGACGGTGAGTGCGTCTCCTTCGACCGGGATCCCGTTCTGGCGGAGATATTGCATCATATCCGTCATTGCCGGTACGGCGAGGCCCATTTTCTCCAGTTCCTCCCCGTGGCGGAACACCTCGCGCGGCGCGCCGTCAAAGGCGAGATTTCCCTTGTGAAAAACCAGGATCCGGTCAACGAAGCGCGCGACGTCCTCCATGCTGTGGGAGACCAGGATCACGGTGATCCCGCGCGTCTCATGAAGCATGGAGATCAGGTCCAGGATCTCGTCCCGTCCTTTCGGGTCCAGGCCTGCGGTCGGTTCGTCGAGGATCAGCACGGACGGCATCATTGCGAGCACGCCGGCGATCGCGACACGGCGTTTCTGCCCTCCCGAAAGATCGAACGGAGAAGCGCTGTAGAGTTCCTCTTCTATCCCGACAACGGACAGCGCGGCCGCTGCGCGCTTCCGGCTCTCTTCTTCCGGCAGGCCCATGTTCTTAGGGCCGAACATGACGTCTGTCAGCACGTCGATCTCGAAAAGCTGATGCTCCGGATACTGGAATACCAGCCCGACATTTGTGCGGAGTTCCCGGCCGGTGATGACCGGCTCTGCGGGCTCGTCCGCCGGAGCCGGTGTTTTCCCGCGGAACAGGGATCTGCGCTTTTTCTTTTCCGCGCGGGAAGGGACGACTTTCCTGCCGTCCGCATAAATCGTGCCTTCCGAAGGTTCCAGAAGGCCGTTCAGAAGCTGTACGAAGGTCGATTTGCCGGAGCCCGTGTGCCCGATGAGTCCTATGAATTCACCGGCCCGGATCGTCAGGCTCACACCGCTGAGCGCCGTGACTTCCATCGCGGTGCCCTGCTCATATTTATAACTGACGTTTTCTGCCCTGATCTCCATATTGTCTTCCGGTTACCGGCTGCGCTACGTCACGCTCTTAAGAGCGGCGAGCAGTTCTTCTTTTGTCAGGATGCCGGACGGAATGTCCAGTCCTCTTTTTCTGAGTGTATCGGCGAGGATCGTCACCTGCGGCACGTCGAGCTGCAGCGCCTGCAATTCCTCCACGCGGCTGAAGACTTCCTTCGGCGTCCCCTGCATGACGATCCTTCCATGATCCATCACGAAAATACGGTCAGCGTAGATCGCTTCTTCCATGTAGTGCGTGATCAGGATCACCGTGATCTTCTCCACGTCATTCAGGGCTCTTGCCGCCCGGATGACTTCTCTCCGGCCGCCGGGATCGAGCATCGCAGTAGGCTCATCCAGAATGATGCATTTCGGATGCATCGCGATGACGCCGGCGATCGAGACGCGCTGTTTCTGGCCACCGGAAAGACGGTTCGGCGACTGCTTGCGGAACTCGCTCATGCCCGTGATCTTAAGGGATTCCTCGACGCGTTCCCAGATCTGTTCCGTCGGTACGCCCATGTTTTCCGGGCCGAATCCGACATCCTCTTCCACGACCTGCCCGATGATCTGGTTGTCCGGATTCTGGAAGACCATGCCTGCCTCGCGCCGGATGTCCCAGAGGTGCGCTTCCTCTTTCGTGTCCATCCCGTCGACGATGACGGTGCCTTCCGTGGGATAAAGAAGCGCGTTCAGATGCTTGGCAAGCGTCGACTTCCCGGAGCCGTTATGACCCAGGATCGCGATGAAAGAACCCGGCAGCACGTCGAGATCGACGTCGTCCAGCGCGCGGACCCGCTCTTCTTCCGCACCTTCTTCATTCTGCTTTATATAATCATGTACGAGGTGGATCGTCCTGATCACAGGCTTTTCTCCCGACTCAGTTATGACAGTATCGACTGAATCTTAACACAACGGCGGGTTTCTTTCCACCGCAGGCGTGATGGGTATGTCCCTTGCATGCGTGATGGGTATGCTCCCCGCATGCGTGATGGTATGCCCCCTGTAGGCGTGATGGGTATGTCCGCTGAAAAAGAAATCGGATGAGGCCTCATGCAGGGTCTCATCCGATTCGGATTCAGCAAATAACAATGAATATGTCCGTAAGAAGGACCTCAGACCAGCTCAAGCACGACCATGAGCGCACCGTCGCCGCGGCGCTGATACGCCTTGATGATCCTTGTGTAACCGCCGTTGCGGCCGGCATACTTGGGACCGTACTCATCGAACATCTTCGCGACGAGGTCGACGTTCTTAGTGTTCTTCTTGCGGCCGGCAGCAGCCTCCGGGATCTCGACTACGGGATACAGATACTTCAGCATCTGCCTTCTCGCATGCAGGCGGCTGGGAGCGTCTTTCTTGATGGTCTTGTCGACTTCGTCATAAACGGTGACTTTCTTGCCGTCCACGACCTGCTTGACGCGCTTGCCGTCTTTGTCTTTTCTCGCGACCTTCGCCTTGATGGTGACGGTCTCGAAATTGTCCTTTTCCTTGACTGCCATCGTGATCATGGGCTCGACGATACTGCGGATCTCCTTTGCCCTGGCCTCAGTGGTCATGATCTTGCCCTTGTAGAGCAGCTGTGTGACCTGAGATCTGAGGATCGCTTTTCTGAGCTTTGTCTTCTTACCGAGTTTTCTGTACTCTGCCATTTCCTTTTTCCTTTCTTTTTTCGCCTCCCGCAGCAGAACTCTTCGGATTTACCTGCTGCAGGCTGATCCACCGTGCCTCACGGCATACCGGGATCCGGCATTCCGGCAGCGCGCTGTGCAGACTTACCGCCGCCATTTACTGTATATTCCGAACTCAGATCTCCGGCAGTTCACCGGTCCTGAGCTTCAGACCGAGTTCCTTGAGCTTCGCAAGAACTTCTTCAAGGGACTTTCTGCCGAGGTTACGGACCTTCATCATCTCGTCGGGAGTCTTGTCGCAGAGCTCCTTGACGGTGTTGATGCCCGCCCTCTTCAGGCAGTTGTAGGAACGGACAGACAGCTCCAGCTCGTCGATGCTCATCTCCTGCACCTTCTCGATCTGGTCATCCTCTTTCTCCACCATGACCTCGGCGGTTCTCGCATTCTCGGAGAGATCGATGAACACGCTCAGGTGCTCGGAGAGGACCTTCGCCGCAAGGCTGACAGCCTCGTCAGGCGCGATCGTTCCGTTCGTCGTGACGTCGAGCGTCAGCTTGTCGTAGTCGGTCTGCTGGCCAACACGGGTGTTCTCGACGGTCACGTTGACTCTCTCTACAGGGGTGTAGATCGAATCGATCGGAATGACACCGATCTTGGTGTCAAGTTCCTTGTTTCTGTCCGCGCTGATATATCCTCTGCCGCGAGTGATCGTCAGCTCGATAAACAGCTTCGCATCTTTGCCGGACAGTGTCGCGATGACCTGCTCCGGGTTCATGATCTCGATATCCTGGTCGACCTGGATATCGGATGCGCGGACGATACCTTCGCCTTCATATTCGATATAAGCAGTCTTGGGCTCTCCCGTCTCGCTGCTGTTGCGGATCGAGAGGCTCTTGATGTTCATGACGATCTCCGTCACGTCTTCCTTGACGCCGGGAATCGTGGAGAACTCGTGCTGTACACCGTCGATCTTGATCTGGCTGACCGCAGCGCCCGGAAGGGATGAGAGCATGATCCTGCGCAGCGAATTGCCGAGCGTGATGCCATATCCTCTTTCCAGCGGCTCAACTACGAATCTGCCGTACTTTCCGTCTTCAGAGATCTCTGCGACTTCGATGCCGGGTCTTTCAAAATCAAACACGTAATTACCTCCATTTTGTCGGAAACACTCTTTGCTGATGCAGCGCGGCAGGCAGCTGCTCACCGCGCATCACTGTCTAAGAGTATTACTTGGAGTACAACTCGACGATCAGCATCTCATTGACCGGGACATCGATCTGATCCCTCTTCGGAAGCTGGCTGATCGTGCCCTTCATCGCTTCTTTGTCGACGTCGACCCACTCGGGAGTGAGCCTGCCCGCGGTGACTTCCGCGATATCCTTGAAGCGCTGCGTGCCTCTGGAATTCTCTTTCACTTCGATGACGTCGCCTGCCTTGCAGAGGTAGGAAGGAATGTTGACCTTCTTGCCGTTGACAAGGATGTGCTTGTGGTCGACGATCTGTCTCGCTTCCCTTCTGGTCCTCGCAAAGCCCATACGGAAAACAACGTTGTCCAGACGGCTCTCGAGCATGGTCATCAGGTTCTCACCGGTCATGCCCTTCATCCTGTCGGCCTTGTCATAGTAGTTGCGGAAAGGTTTCTCCAGCACACCGTAGATGAATTTGGCCTTCTGCTTCTCGCGCAGCTGCAGGCCGTACTCACTCATCTTGCGGCTTCTTCTGGTCAGAGTTCTCTTGGACTTCTTGTCATAACCAAGAAATGTGGGATCCAGATCAAGAGATCTGCATCTCTTTAAAATCGGTGTCTTGTCTACTGCCATTTTTGGCTCCTTTCATTTCTGACAGGCAGGCACACGCCTCCTGTTATGTTGTTTACAACGGGAATAACCGGGATCTGTGCAATCGTCCGGAAAACCTTCCCGCCTTCATCCAAATGCTGACACAAAGAGGTCAGACTCTGCGCCTCTTAGGCGGACGGCAGCCGTTGTGCGGAACGGGCGTGACGTCTGTGATGCTGATGACGTCGAGACCGTTGGCATTCAGCGCGCGGATCGCTGCTTCTCTGCCTGAACCGGGGCCTTTCACAAATACTTCTACTGCCTTCAGCCCATGGATCAGAGCAGCCTTTGTCGCTGTCTCCGCTGCCATCTGTGCTGCATAGGGAGTAGATTTCCTTGAACCTTTAAAGCCAAGCCCGCCGGCACTCGCCCAGCTGAGAGCGTTGCCTGCAGCGTCCGTCAACGTCACGATCGTGTTGTTGAAGGAAGCCTGGATATGAGCCTGTCCCCGTTCAACGTTTTTCTTGACACGTTTCTTGGAAGAAACCTTCTTCGTCTGTTTTGCCATAAAAACTAACCTACTTTCTCCTTCTTAGCTAAATTGAGTTGTTCAGGCAGCCCTGCAGGCCGCCCCTTTCAGATCTTCCGATCTTACTTCTTCTTGTTTGCGATGGTCTTCTTCGGACCCTTCCTGGTACGCGCGTTGTTCTTCGTGTTCTGTCCGCGGACCGGCAGGCCTCTCCTGTGGCGGATGCCTCTGTAGCAGCCGATCTCGGAAAGTCTCTTGATGTTCATAGCGATCTCACGGCGAAGGTCACCTTCGACGTGATAGTCGTTCGCGATGATCTCAGCGAGTTTCCTGACTTCGTCATCGGTCAGATCTCTGCAGCGGGTATCGGGGTTCACGCCGGCCTTCTCGACGATCTTCGTCGCGGTCGTGCGTCCGATGCCATAGATGCTGGTCAGGCCGATCTCAACACGCTTTTCTCTGGGTAAATCAACACCTGCAATACGAGCCATTTCAGTCTCCTTCCAATAATACTTCCGCAGAGCCGCTCGCGCTCTGCTGTCACGGTTCTTTCAGACCGCAGAATACCCGGGCGCTGTTTTTATTACACCGTCCGGTCCATGACCATGAAAAACCCTACTCCTTTGATTGAGGCTAAAGAACCTGACTCTTAACTTTGCGGGGTATTGAGGTCGGTTCTGTCGCCCAACCGGTTCTCGCCCGGTCTTTCCACTGCGAATACAGCGACGTGGTATCAAATAGTATCTCTCTATTGTGATAAAGCCTCAGGCGGCTCAGCCCTGTCTCTGTTTATGCTTCGGATTTTCGCAGATAATCCGGATGACGCCTTTGCGCTTTATGACTTTGCACTTCTCGCACATCGGCTTGACGGACGCTCTTACTTTCACGACGCACACTCCTTTCCTAGATTATTACAACAAAAACTACTCGACCTCAGGCCGAGAGCTTTTCTACTATACCACGAGGTCAGGATCTTGTAAACAAGAAAATTCAAAATCCAATAACTCCATCCGGTCAGGGCACGCATATGTGTCCCACCGGGCCCGCCTTGCGGCTGCAAACTGCGCTCGTCACGTCACTAAGCTCGTGAGGGACCTCGCAAATTGACGACGCCATTCCGGTCAGAGCACGAATATGTGTCCCGCCGGGCCCGCCTTGCGGCTGCAAACTGCGCTCGTCGCGTCACTAAGCTCGTGAGGGACCTCGCTAAGTGACGACGGCTTGTAAAGCACCCGGCGTGACACATATTCGTGCCCTCTCCCGGGTGTCAGATAATTAATATCGACGTACACATAGTTTTCGCTCTTCCCGGAAGTCGAATCGGCCGGAAAAAGGAACATGCATATGTGCTGTGCCGGGTACTTGCTGGAGCGTCGGCACTTAGCGAGGTATTTCACGAGCTTAGTGCCGCTACGTGACAGCTTGTAGCCGAGAGGCGGACCCGGCACAGTATATATGCATGATCGATTTAGAGCGACGAGCTGTAAGCCTTATTTGTCTCTCCAGATGATCCTTCCCTTGGTCAGATCGTAAGTCGACATCTCCAGCGTCACTTTGTCGCCGGGAAGAATGCGGATGAAATTCTGTCTCAGTTTTCCGCTGATGTGTGCGAGCACGATCGCGTCGTTTTCCAGTTTGACGCGGAAAAGAGTGTTCGGCAGTTTCTCAACAACTACGCCTTCCAGTTCAATTACATCTGCTTTCGACATACGGTCTCTTACTCCTCCAATAAAGCTGTAATGTCTTCAAAAACTTCCTTCATGTCCTTCGTGCCGTCCACGCTCTTAAGAACACCGGCATTCCCGTAGTACTCGATGAGCGGCTGTGTCTGGCTGTGATAGACATTCAGGCGTTCCCTGACGGTCTCTTCCTTGTCGTCGTCCCTTTGTGTGAGGGTGCTGCCGCATTCCTCGCAAATTCCTTACTGCTTTGGAGGAATGTACGTGATGTGGTAAGTCGCTCCGCACTTCGGGCAGGATCTCCTGCCGCTCATCCGGCGGATGATGTTCTCATCCGGGACTTCGACGTCGATCGCGAAGTCGATCTTGTCCTGCATCTCCTCCAGCTTCTGTGTCAGCACTTCCGCCTGCGGGATCGTACGCGGGAAACCGTCCAGCACATATCCGTTCGCGCAGTCTTCCTTCGAGACGCGGTCCAGAAGGATCTTTACAGTGAGCTCATCCGGAACCAGCTTTCCCTCATTCAGATAGGACTTCACCTGCTGTCCGAGCTCTGTGTTGTTTCTGATATTCTCTCTGAAAATATCACCCGTAGACACATGAGGGATCCCGTATTTCTCGCAGATCATCTGTGCCTGTGTTCCTTTTCCGGCACCGGGAGCGCCGAGCATAACGATCTTCATGAGCTCTCCTTTCTTCTTGCTTCTTTAATCATCATGAGCCCCTCCCTGCTGATCATACCTTGATCCGCGGGGAGAGGCTGCTTTTCACATAAAAACTCCGGAATCAGTCATTCAGGAATCCTTTGTAATTCCTGACCATCATCATGGATTCGATCTGCTTGATCGTCTCCAGAACGACGCTTACGACGATGATGAGGCTCGTGCCGCCGAACGATACCGAGGCGTTGAAGATGCCGCGGAAGAAGTACGGAATGATGCCGATGATCGTCAGGCCGACTGCGCCGATGAAGATGATGTACTTCAGGATCCTGCTGAGGTAATCGCTGGTCGGACGGCCCGGACGGATGCCGGGAATGAAGCCGCCCTGCTTCTTCAGGTTCTCCGAGATCTCCAGCGGATTGAAGGAGATCGACGTATAGAAATACGCGAAGAAGATCAGAAGCGCGATGTAGACCAGAAGGCCGATCGAATATTTCGGATTTGCGGGATTGCACCAGTTGGAGCTGCCAAGATACTTAAGGAACTCCGACCATGCACCTGTTCCGGAATAGCCGAACAGCTGGGACAGCACGACCGGGAATTCCATGAGCGAGGATGCGAAGATGATGGGCATAACGCCTGCCGTGTTCACCTTCATCGGAATGGAGGAGGCGGAACCGCCGACCATTCTTCTGCCCTGGATCTTCTTAGCGTACTGTACCGGGATCCTTCTCTCCGCATCCCCGAGAAGGATACAGAGGACGACCATCGCGAGGATGATCGCGATAATGATCACTGCCGCGAGAACTGCCGGCGCGATCTTTCTGCCGATCACGAACTGCTGGAACAAAGAAGCGATGTCCTGCGGGATCCTGGAAATGATGTTGATCGCCAGGACGATGGAAATGCCGTTGCCCACGCCGTATTCCGTGATCTGTTCGCCGATCCACATGAGGAACGCACTTCCTGCCGTGAGCGTCGCGACCGTGAGGATCACGTTGATCGCGTTGAAGTTCTCAAGGAGTCCTCTTCTGCCGAATCCGATCGACATCGCGATGGATTCGATCAGCGCCAGGCCCACCGTCGTGAAACGTGTGATCGACTGGATCTTTTTCCTGCCGTCCTCGCCTTCCTTGGCCATTTCTTCCAGCTTCGGGATCGCGATGGTCAGCAGCTGAACGATGATCGATGATGTAATGTACGGCGTGATGTTCAGCGCCAGGATCGACATGTTCAGGAAAGAGCCGCCGGTGAAGGCATCGATCAGTCCGCCGCTCTGGGTGGAGAACCAATTGCTGAAGTAGTCCCTGTTGATGCCCGCAATGGGGAGCTGGGACCCGAAACGGATCACCAGCATCATCAGAAACGTGAAGAATACCTTCTGACGGATCTCTTTAATCTTGAAAGCATTTTTCAGGCTTGTAAACATGATCAGATAACCTCTGCTGTGCCCCCGAGTGCCTCGATCTTCTCTTTGGCGGATGCACTGTAGCTATTCACTTTGACGTTGAGCTTCTTTGTGAGTTCGCCGCCGCCCAGGATCTTGACGCCGTCATGAGCGCCTTTGACGAGACCTTTTTCAAAAAGAGCCTCGATATCGACGGTCGCGCCGTCCTCAAACGCCTCGAGTGCGGAAAGGTTCACAGCTGCGATATCCTTGTGGTTCACATTCTTGAAGCCTCTCTTGGGGAGTCTTCTGTACAGAGGCATCTGGCCGCCCTCAAATCCGGGACGGGGAGCGCCGCTGCGGGCCTTCTGACCCTTGTGGCCGTAACCGGCGGTCTTGCCGTTGCCGGAAGCATGGCCGCGGCCCTTCCTGTAATTGCTGTGTGTGGAACCATTGGCAGGTTTCAGATTAGATAATTCCATTGTATTCCCTCACCTTTCCGGTTATTCCGCGTCTTCCACTTTAACCATATGGGAGATCTGGCGGATCTGACCTCTGGTCGCTTCGTTGTCCGGGAGGATGACGCTGCTTCCGAGTTTCTTAAAGCCCATGGACTCAACGATCTTCCGGTTCTTCGGAACCGCGCCGATCTTGGACTTCACCAGTGTGATCTTTAACTTCTTGTCAGCCATTTCTTTTCTCCTATCTGCTCACATAAGCCGGTTATATGGCTCAGGCCTTGAGCTCCTCAACTGTCTTGCCGCGTCTTGCAGCGACTTCCTCAGGAGACTTCAGCTGGCTAAGGCCGTTGATCGTAGCCAGGACAACGTTCTGCTTGTTGTTGGAGCCGAGGGACTTGGTACGAATGTTCTTGATCCCTGCCATCTCGCAGACGGTACGCGCCGGACCGCCGGCGATGATGCCGGTACCGTCGGGAGACTTCTTGAGCAGTACGTTCGCGCTGCCGTATTTACCGGTGTAATCGTGGGTGATGCTTCCGACTTCGTCGAGAGCGACTGTGATGAGGTTCTTCGCCGCATCCTCTTTGCCCTTGCGGATCGCTTCCGGAATTTCTGTCGCCTTGCCGAGGCCGACGCCAACGTGGCCGTTCTGGTCACCGACGACGACGAGAGCTGTGAACCGCATGTTGCGGCCGCCTTTGACGACCTTGGTAACACGCTTGATCGTAACTACCTTCTCGGTGAGTTCTAACTGACTTGCATCAATCATTGAACG
>JAEEGL010466190.1_pt1 | contig 13038 bp, 11 predicted proteins | sample 9134231 | NCBI WGS metagenome assembly JAEEGL01 (sample SAMN16246548, study PRJNA631951) | gut metagenome | biome: gut microbiome; feature: rumen; material: fiber-attached | host: Bos | place: Iran: Karaj | collected 2018-10 | reverse complement strand
TTGGTCGAGGGAGATGGATTCGAACCATCGAAAGCTTAGCTAACGGATTTACAGTCCGCCCCCTTTGGCCACTCGGGAATCCCTCGAAATATTCAATTTACTGATGTGTGTTCGATCCGTGATAGAAATCTTTGGAGCTGGTGGAGGGAATCGAACCCCCAACCTGCTGATTACAAATCAGCTGCTCTACCGTTGAGCCACACCAGCATACTAAGCAGTTTGAAAAAAATTGGCGACCTGAACCGGGCTCGAACCGGTGACCTCCAGCGTGACAGGCTGGCATTCTAACCAACTGAACTACCAGGCCATGTACTTGTTGGTGGGGGTTATAGGGCTCGAACCTATGACCCCCTGCTTGTAAGGCAGATGCTCTCCCAGCTGAGCTAAACCCCCAACTTTTCGTCGGTTAATAACTACCCGACACATTTATGTAGTATACAGTAAATTGTCTGATATGTCAAGTACAATTCGTACTTATTTTTTAACTTGGCTGCGGAGGAGGGGCTCGAACCCTCGACCTTGCGGTTAACAGCCGCCTGCTCCACCATTGAGCTACTCCGCAAAACACAGCCGCTTCTTTGAGTGACCGAAAATTATATTATCACAACAGCGCGAAACTGTCAATGTTTTTCGCGAAAAAAGTGGCTAAGTTTTTTGTAAAAATTCCACAATTTAAATCGGGATTTTGTGCTGCGCAGATTCCTCGGAAATAACCGCCACTGTACCGCCTGTCAGGTTCAAAAGCATGGACCTAACGGCCTCCGCCGAATCCTTTCCGCAGATGAGCTTAAGTCTTACCTTGTCCGTATAGGAAATCTCCTCGATTGCGAACGTTCCGGGGTCCGAGGCAGCCTCATTTGCAGTCCGTGCCATGCTCTGGATCTTTGCCAGATAGCTGTAATCCACCTCACATGTAAGCACCGTCATCTCGCGGATTTCGCACACTCCCGCCGCCTCAAGGCCAAGCTTGCAGCTCCCGGTATAGGCGCGCACCAGTCCGCCCGGGCCAAGCTTTATGCCGCCGAAGTAGCGCGTTACCACTACGACCACATCGGTTATGCCCTCCTTTGCGAGAAGCTGTGCCATAGGCGTCCCGCTGGTGCCGCCCGGCTCGCCGTCATCGCTTCCCCACTGAATCTGCATGCGGTCGCCGATAACCATCGCCGGCACATTGTGCGTGGCGTCGCGATGCTTCGCCCTGATTTCGGCGATGAACTCCTCCGCCTCTTCACGCGTCTTTGCAGGCGCCACATAGGCGATAAACCTCGATTTTTCAATTGTCTGTTCCGCGCATCCGCGGCCTAGAACAGTTTTCATTCTTTCTCTGTCTTTCTACTCTGTTTCATATTTTGAGAGGCGCCCGTAGTCGGCTTCCCCGACCTCTGCAGTCACAACGGTGCCCTCCGCCTCGTAAGCGATATCCCGCAGGCTCCCGCGCTCCCTAAGGTAATTTACTATATCTCCGCGATCGTATGGCAGAAGCAGCTTTACGGTCCTGTTGCCCGCATAGATGTGAACCTTTATCATCTCCATCAGCTTGTCAAGATTTGTTCCGTACTTTGCCGAAATGCAGATGTCTGCCTCGGGGAATGCATCGGCCTCAGTGCCTGCAGTATCCCCGCAAAGATCGATTTTGTTATACACAATAATCTTTTCTCTGTCGCCCGCGCCTATTTCATTAAGCACCTTTTCGGTTACCTCTACGTGAAAATCCTTGTTTTCAAACGAAGCATCCACCACATGGAGCAGCAGATCCGCATAGTTTACCTCTTCAAGCGTCGCCTTGAACGCATTCACAAGCTGGTGCGGGAGCTTGCTTACAAAGCCTACGGTATCGATCAGAACAAACTCCTGCCCGCCCTCAAGGTGAATAAGCCTCTGCGAGGTATCAAGCGTTGCAAAGAGCATGTCCTTTTCGAATACGGACTTTTCCTCGTTTTCCTCCATGGTGAGGAGTCTGTTCATGAGCGCAGACTTTCCCGAGTTTGTATATCCCACCAGCGCCACAACCGGAATTTCCGATTTTTCGCGGCGCGCGCGCTGAGTTTCACGGGTAGTCTTGATGCTCGCAATCTCTGCCTTGATATCATCCATACGACGCTCGATATGTCTGCGGTCGGTTTCAAGCTTCTTTTCGCCCGGGCCCCTTGTGCCTATGCCACCGCCGAGCCTTGAAAGAGACTTGCCAAACCCCATAAGGCGCGGCATGCGGTACTGAAGCTGAGCAAGCTCTACCTGGAGCTTACCCTCGCGGCTTGTTGCGCGCATGGCAAAGATATCGAGAATCAGTATGGTGCGGTCGATCACGCGCACGTCAAGCTCTTCCTCGAGATTTCTTATCTGCATGCCGGACAGCTCGTTGTTGAAGATGACAGTGTCTGCTTCCATGTTACGGCACATCTCGTAAAGCTCCTCTACCTTGCCCTTGCCTATGTAAGTGGCAGTGTTCGGACGCTCAAGGTTTTGTACCATCTGCCCGAGGACTTCGCCCTCCGCAGCCTCGGCAAGAAGTGCAAGCTCGTCCATGGAGTAGCTTATATCCTCGCCCATGGAAAGCCCCACTAAAATCGCACGGAAGCTGTCAGTTTCTATTACTCTGTTGTTTTCGTCAAATTTTATCATAAAAAACACTCTAAAAAGCCTCCCGCGAAGGGAGGCTCACATTCTAAACGCTATTTAAGCTTTGCCAGCTCCTCGTTGAACTTGTCATTGAGGATTCTGATATGCGTACCCTTCATACCAAGGGATCTGGTTTCGATTACGCCCGCTGATTCAAGCTTTCTTAAGGCATTTACGATAACCGATCTGGTGATTCCGAAGCGGTCCGCTATGCGGCTCGCAACCAGAAGGCCTTCCTTGGCATTAAGCTCGGCAAAGATTTGCTGAACAGCCTCGATTTCCGAATAGGAGAGAGTGCCGATAGCCATCTGAACGACATTGCGTTCACGCTCTTCCTCTTCCTTTTCGATGGATTTCTGTCTGATAATTTCAAGACCCACAACAGTAGCACCGTATTCGGCAAGCACGAGCTCTTCTGCTGTGAACGCTGATTTTACGCGAGTCAGGATAAGTGTACCCCATCTCTTCTTACCGCCCATAATAGGAACGATAGTGCGATAATTTTCGTTTTTATCGTGATCGAAATTGAATAATTTCTTTGATTCGGAAACCGACAGATTGGCTGTGGTTTCGTCAATGCCCATAAGAGCGTCATTGTAGTTCTCAGGGAATCTGAGTGTCTTGTCTTCGTCCTCTACGATTGCGGTTACACTAGGTTTGTCCTCGTAGTGCGCGCCGAGAACTTTACCGTTTCTGCTTGTGATGTAAACATTTGCTGCCATAATCTCGCTAAGAATCTCGCAGAGATCGTTAAACGAAAAAGCTCCGGTCGTGCTTTCCTGGAGCACCCAGTTCATTTTGCGGACTTTCTTTAACAATTCTTCCATTTGCAATATCTCCTCTTTCCTCTAATCTTCTTAACCAAAAATGAAGCGCTTTGCTCCGACAACACTTTATTATATTATAAATGCTTGTCAGCGAAAGCGCAACCATTTTTTTAATTTTCTAAATAATTACCCGCAAAGGTAAAAATGTGAATATTATAAAAGTCTATTAGAGTATGTATTTATCAACATCCTGTTCGTGGATTTTTTCCTCGAACTTGTTCTTCACATATTCGGCGTCGATTGTGATTTTTTTATCTTCCATCTCAGGGATGTTAAAGGATACATCCTCGAGCAGCTTTTCGATAACGGTGTGCAGTCTGCGCGCACCGATATTTTCGGTCTGCTCGTTCATGAGGAAGGAAATGGTTGCAATCTCATCAACCGCATCATCGGTAAACTCAACCTCAGCCCCCTCGGTTTCAAGGAGTGCCTTGTGCTGCTTTAAAAGAGCGTTCTCAGGCACAGTAAGGATCTTCACAAAGGATTCCTTTGTGAGGTTCTCAAGTTCAACACGAATAGGGAACCTTCCCTGGAGTTCCGGAATGAGGTCTGTCGGCTTTGAAACACTGAAGGCACCCGCTCCTATGAAGAGAACGTGGTCTGTCTTTACCGGACCGTACTTTGTGTTTACAACGCAGCCTTCAACTATAGGAAGGATGTCACGCTGCACACCCTCACGGCTTACGTCTGCGCCCGATCTAAACTCCGAACCCGCAATCTTATCTATTTCGTCGATAAAGATGATGCCGTTTTGTTCGGCATTGTGAAGAGCCTCTTCAGTAACCTGATCCATGTCGAGGAGGTTCTGCGCTTCCTGCTCGCGCAAAATCTTTCTGGCATCCTTTACCTTTACTTTTCTTCTCTTTGTCTTTTGCGGCATCATATCGCCAAAAATATTGCCGATTGCAATCATGCCGCCTTCGCCGACATCAATGGAGTTTCCCTTTGGCTGCTCCTTGACCTCGATTTCGATGTACTGTTCCTCCAAAAGGCCGTCCTGAAGCTGCTTACGAACCTGCTCGCGAGCCAGCTCTGTGTCCATCTCCTCAGGTCCCAGGTTCTCACGCTCATCCTTCATCTGCTCGTACTGAGCCTTCTGTGAGTTTGCATAGTTGCCCATCAAAAGCTCGAACGGGCTACGCAGGTTTCCGCCGGCAGGAGTCGTTCCGCGCTTGTTCTTGCCCGGAATGATTGCCTGCAAGATCTTTTCCTCAGCTATTTCATCAGCTACGTTGTACTTTTCGGCAAGCTTTGCCTGCTTTGTAATTCTGATTGATGCCTCCACCAGGTCTCTTACCATGGAATCAACATCGCGGCCCACATAGCCGACCTCGGTGAACTTGGTCGCCTCTACCTTTACAAAAGGTGCATCCATGAGCTTTGCAAGTCTTCTTGCAATCTCGGTTTTACCGACACCGGTAGGTCCCATCATCAGAATGTTCTTCGGTGTTATTTCCTCTCTCATCTTTTCGGAGAGAAGCGATCTGCGATATCTGTTTCTTAATGCCAGGGCTACGGATTTCTTCGCATCGTCCTGACCGATGATGTATTTGTCAAGCTCCCGAACTATTTCTTTAGGAGTCATCTGATATAATGTGTTTGCCATTGTCTCTCCCCCCGTTTACAGCTTTTCGACAGAAATGTTGGTGTTGGTGTAAACGCAAATGCTTGATGCTATGCGAAGTGCCTCTCTCACGATTTCCTCGGCAGTCATGTCCGTATGGTTGAAGAGTGCGCTCGCTGCCGCATAAGCATAGTTTCCGCCGGAGCCGATTGCTACGAAATCCTCGTCAGGCTCGATAACCTCACCGTTTCCGGAAATCACAAGAAGGCTTTCCTTGTCGGCCACGATCATGAGTGCCTCGAGGTTTCTCATTGCCTTGTCAGATCTCCAAAGCTGTGCAAGCGCCACTGCCGCACGCTTTAAGTTGCCGGAATGCTCCTCGAGCTTACTTTCAAACTTCTCCGTAAGTGAGAATGCGTCGGCAACGGAGCCGGCAAAGCCGGAAATTACCGTGTTCTTGTAAATCTTTCTAACCTTTTTTGCACCATGCTTCATGATGGTGGTCTGTCCCATTGTTACCTGGCCGTCTCCGCCGATGCAGATATCGTCAGGTCCCCTTCTGACAGCAACTATTGTCGTTGCATGAAATGTTGTGTCCATATTTCCCCTCCACTATTCTTTGTAGCCGCAGCCCTCTCTCGGGCATTCGAGTTTCGTGTCCTTTACAGCGTGCTGAACCAAAAGCTCTCCGCATTTCGGGCATTTCTTTTCGGTCGGCTTGTACCAGTAAACCTTGTTACACTCCGGATATCCGCTGCAGCCGTAAAAGGTTCTGCCGCGCTTACCCTTTTTTACAATGATATCTTTACCACAATCCGGGCATTTTACACCGATTGTTACCTGTATTTTTTTCGTATTCCTGCATTCCGGGAAGCCCGTGCACGCGATGAAATCGCCGAATCTGCCATGCTTGATTGCAAGAGGCTTTCCGCAAAGCTCGCACATTTCACCTGTAAGAGTATCCTCGAGCTTTACCTTTTCAATCTTTTCGTCGGCTATCTTAAGCTCCTTTTCAAGCGGGCCGTAGAAATCGGCAACGACCTTTCTCCAATCCGCGTTAACCTCCGTGGATTCGATATTATCAAGCTTTTCCTCCATGCCCGCGGTAAAGCCGGCATCGACGATTTCCTTGAAATATTCCTCCATCATATCGGTAACGACAAAGCCGAGGTCGGTCGGAACCAGCGTTTTCTTTTCCTTCTTTACATATCTGCGCTCTGTAAGCGTACTTACAATCGGAGCGTATGTCGAAGGTCTGCCGATGCTCTTTTCCTCGAGCTCCTTGATGAGGGCAGCTTCCGTGTAGCGTGAAGGCGGCTGCGTGAACTTCCGGTCGCCTGTCACTTCCTTTGCGGTGAGCTCCTCGCCTACCGCAAGACCCGGCAGAATGCGGTCCTTGGAATCGTCCTCAAAGGACTTGTATATCTTAAGATATCCGTCAAACACCTGCTTCGAGCCGTTTGCGCGGAGCAGATACCCGTTGTTTTCGATGTCTGCGGTCATGCTCATAAACTCTGCCGGGCGCATCTGACTTGCCACAAAGCGGAGCCAAATGAGCTTGTAGAGCTTGTACTGGTCTTCGGTGAGCGAATCCTTGATTTCGTCGGGAACTAAGGTTACATCCGACGGTCTGATTGCTTCGTGCGCATCTTGGATTCCGCCCTTGTTTTTATATACGTTGTTTGACCAGTATTTAATTTCCGAGCCGTCCGGCTGGATTTCATAATTATTATGGATAAACTCCTTTGCCGCTGCGCGCGCTTCGTCGGAGATTCTCGTGGAGTCTGTTCTGATGTAGGTAACAAGACCCGTCAGGCCCCTGCCCTTGATACTCACTCCTTCGTAGAGCTGCTGCGCAATCATCATGGTCTTGCGGGCAGGGAAGTTCAGCTTGTTGCTGGCCTCCTGCTGCATGTTTGATGTTGTAAACGGAGCGTAAGGATTTCTCTTTTTAGGCTCCTCCTTCACCGAGGTAACCGTAAACTTACCTTCTTTGAGCTTTTCGAGGATCTTATTTGCCTCAGCCTCATTTCCTATTGTAAGCTCCTTTTTCGGAGCGCCCACCTCGCTGATTACCTTTGCGGTGAACTTCTTTTTGGCAGCGCCTTCCTTTTTCTCAAACTCGGCGCCGAGTATCCAGTATTCCGTCGGCACAAAGGCGTTGATTGCGTTCTCGCGGTCGCAAATTATTTTGAGTGCGGCCGACTGGACTCTGCCTGCCGAAAGTCCGCGTGATACCTTTCTCCAAAGAAGCGGGCTTATCTGATAGCCAACCAGACGGTCGAGGATTCGGCGCGCCTGCTGCGCATCAACAAGATTCATATTGATTGAACGCGGAGTCTTTATTGCCGCTGAAATCGCATTTTTTGTAATTTCGTGGAACTCGATTCGGCAGTTGGAGTTTGGGTCGAGCCCGAGCAGATATGCCAAATGCCATGAAATTGCTTCGCCCTCGCGGTCCGGGTCGGTTGCGAGGAGGACTTTTGCACTCGCCTTTGCCTCTTTTTTGAGAGACTTAATAAGGTCGCCCTTGCCTCTGATTGGGATATATTTAGGTTCAAAATCGTTTTCAATATCTATTCCGAGTGTACTCTTCGGAAGATCGCGCACATGTCCTACGCTGGCTATTACCTTGTAGGAGCTGCCCAGGTATTTACCGATTGTGTTAGCCTTTGATGGTGACTCCACTATGACGAGAGTCTTCTTTTTTTTGGGTTGTGTCTTTGCTTTCGAAGCCAAAGGTTTATCCTCCGTATTTTTTTCTTCATCTATATGCATTTTTTGTATGCACTGTTCAAGTTATGATTATATGTCCTATTTCATCACTTTGCAATAAAAATTTTTCCGAGGCCGCTGCCGATTATGCCCTTCATCTCCAAAACAGTGATGATTGGATTTAGCTCCCGAGGTTCTTTTTTCAATGCTTTCGCCAAATTTTCAGAGCTCGTTTCGCCGTATTTTAGAATATATTTATAAATTTCAATTTCATCCTTGCCAAGCTGCTTCAGTATGTGCGAAGGCCCCTCCGCTTTTGTGCAAAGCCCGCCCAGTGCAAGATCGCTTACCACATCGTCGATGACCGCTATTGGAATGGCGCCGTCCTGTATAAGCCTGTTGCAGCCAAGCCCCATCACGGAGGTTATGTTCGACGGCACGGCATAGACCGTCCGCCCCTGCTCTGCCGCCCTCTCGGCCGTGATAAGCGAGCCGCTGCCAAGCCCCGCCTCCACTACAACGGTGGCACATGAAAGACCACTGATTATGCGGTTTCGCATAGGAAATGTTCCCTTTGCCGGATGAGTGCCGGGTGGGTACTCGCTGAGGATAAGACCTTCTGCCTCGATGCGTGCCTTAAGCTCCGTGCTCCCGCTTGGGAAGCATATGTCGGGCCCGTTTCCGAGGACCGCGACAGTCTTACCGCCCGCCTTCAGGGCTCCGATGTGGGCATAGCTGTCGATTCCCATAGCCATGCCGCTTACGACGGTCACGCCGTTTTCGGCAAGTCTTCCGGCAAGCTTTGAGGCAACATAGCGGCCGTAATCGCTGCAGCGCCGCGCTCCGACAACGGCAACGCAGGTGCCGGAGGAGGCGAGAGAAATGTCGCCGATGTAGTAAAGCGCCTTTGGTGGGTTTGGAATGGTGCGAAGGAGCGGCGGGTAGGCGGTGTCGTCGATTGTGATCCGCTTAATATCTCTACTCATAATGCCACCTCATCCGAGCACTTCGTGCCCACCTTCCCCTCAAGGGGAAGGCTTCCCGAATAGACACGGTCGAAGGCGCGATACTGCAGAGCTTCCGCTATGTGGACCTGCGTGATTTCGGAAGAGCCCTCTATATCCGCAATAGTTCTCGAAACCTTTATAAGCTTTGTAACCGAGCGCATGGAGAGCGCAAAGCGGTCCGCCGCCTGCGTTAAAAGGCTCACGGCAGATGCGTCCATTTTGCAATGCTTTTCTATCTCCGCGCCCTCGATATGAGCGTTCAGCTTTGTGCCGGTTCCGTATCTTTCCATCTGTACGGCGCGCGCTCTCTTAACCATCTCTCGCATTTCCTTTGAAGACATGCAGTGCCCACCTGCATCACTGATTTCGCCTCTGCCTCCGCCGTTTTTCGTAGCGTCAATCAATTTGCCCGAACGGATTTCAGCCACCGCGATGTGCATATCGATGCGGTCCATCAGCGGCCCCGAAAGCCTTGCTTGGTATTTAAAAACAGAGTTTAGGCTGCATTTGCACTTTTTATATTTCGAGCCGTAATATCCGCAGCGGCAGGGATTCCCTGCGGCAACCAAGATGAAGTTACAGGGAAAGGTAACCCTGCTGTCCCCCCTGTGAATTATCACCTCGCCTTCCTCCACGGGCTGCCTCAGTGTCTCAAGCGTCTCGCGGCTGAACTCGGGCAGCTCGTCCAAAAAAAGCACTCCTCTGTGGGCAAGAGAGACCTCTCCCGGCTTTGGAGGTCTCTCACCTCCGATGAGCGCCGCACGTGTAATTGAGTGGTGCGGCGCACGGAAGGGTCTCCCCTGCACCATGGATTCATCCGCCGACAGCTTTCCCGCAACGGAATATATCATTGTAATTTCAAGCATTTCCTCATAGGAAAGCTTTGGCATAATCGTAGGTATTCTGCGCGCAAGCATGCTCTTTCCCGAGCCGGGAAAGCCGTGCATGTAGATGCCGTGACCACCCGCAACGCTGATTACGATTGCGCGTTTAGCCATCTCCTGGCCCTTTACCTCGAAGAAATCGCGTTCGGCCTCACATTTCTCGCTCTCCTCTTCTTTTCCGGGCACCGCCGGAGGCAAAACTTTCGTACCGGCGAAGTGTGCCACCGCCTGGCGCAGTGTACTTACCGGGTAAAGCTCAACCCCGCTTACTCGCTCCACCTCGCGCAGATTCTCAAGGGGCAGCATTATTTTCCGATAGCCGCTCTTGCGAAGGCCTATCACAAGAGGAAGCGCGCCGTCGATGTGCTTTACGCTGCCATCGAGCGCAAGCTCGCCCATGATTCCGTATTCGGTGAGTGTCTCTCCTCTGATTTCATTGGTATCAACCGTCGCAAGAACCCCAAGCGCCATCGGAAGGTCGAAATAGCTGCCCTCCTTACGGCTGCCCGCCGGCGAAAGGTTTATCGTTACACGGTCATCGGGAAACTCGAAATAGGAGTTCGCAATTGCAGCACGGATGCGCTCCTTCGCCTCGCGAACCGTTGTAGAAGGAAGGCCCACCACCGTTACCGCCGGAAGTCCCTTTGCAATGTCCGTTTCCACATACACAGGATAAGCCGCGATACCGTTTAAGCCCGCAGTCACAATTCTCGAAACCACGCTAGACCACCCCCTCAAGGCTCACGTTTCTGATATGCTCAATTGAGCCGTCCGAATAAATCTCGATCACGTCGATTCTTTGGTGAAAGCCCTTAAGACGCGGATTTCTTTTCATGTAGATTGCCGAGGCCGATGCAATGTGTGAAAGCTTGCCCCGCGTTACGGCAAGGGCGGCTCTCCCGCGGCTTTTATTCTTTCTCGTTTTAACCTCAGCAAAGACTATGGTTTCACCGTCTCTTGCAATGATGTCAATTTCACCGCTGTAGGTTTCGTAGTTTCTCTCCAAGACCTCACAGCCGATACCGATGAGGTATTCGCATGCCATGTCTTCACCGAGCTTTCCTAAATCCTTTCTCTTGTCAGTCATATTAATCTCCTTTCTCTGACCCAATATATTTCCTGTTTGTATTATAACTGTAATCTTTTTCCATTTCAATACAAATCGGGGTCAGAGCAAAATCTCCCCAAAAAACGAAAATGCCCCTGACTACCGAAGGGTAATCAGGGGTAAATGTAATCCGTTTAAATCAGTTGTGTGAACGGCTCGGGTTCCAGAATGACGGTGTGAAAATCATGATGAGCGTAAAGAGCTCAAGTCTTCCAAGCAGCATAAGGGCACACAGCACGAGCCTGAGCGGTGCACAGAATATGCTGAAATTTCCCGTGGCGCCCACGCTCCCAAAGGCAATTCCCGTTCCGGAGAGCATGGAAATCGCCGACGAAACCGTTGTCTTAAGATCGAGATTCTGCAGCGACAAAATCAGGGTTCCCAGCAGAAATACCAAGAAGAAGGTAAAAATGAATGATGTAACCGACGATACGATTTTCGCAGGAATAGCCTTTTCCCCGACCTTTACCGCTACCACGGCATTCGGATGCAGTCTCTGATAGATATTTCGTATTACGAGCTTGCAGGCAATCAGCACGCGCACTACCTTCATCGATCCGCTTGTCGATGCAGCACAGCCGCCGATAAAGAACAGCACAAAAAGGACAAACCTCGAAAATGCCGGCCATACCGTGTAATCCGCAATTCCGTATCCTGTGGTGGTGCCTACCGCAATTACCTGGAATACAGAGTAACGCATTGCCTCCGGCACGCTTGAATAACTGCCGTGAATAACCAGATCCAAAGTTATAAGTCCGAAGGCCACAAGCAGAATCTTTAAAAACGCCTTCACCTCCGGGTCGAAGAACTTTCTGAGCTCTCCGCGCAAGAGATACTGATAAAGCGAAAACTTCACCGAAACAGCTATTGTAAAGAATGCGGTAACAAGCTCGATATAGAATGAATTGTAGTACATGAGGCCGCCGGAGTGTGCGAACAGACCGCTTGTGCTGACTGAGCCGAGCGTGGTTATCACAGCGTCAAAGGTGGTCATTTTACTGAACGCCAGCAGCACAAACTCCGCAATTGTGAAGCCGAAATACATGGTGTAAAGCACCCTCGCCGAGTCGGACATCCTGCCCGAAAGCTTTGTCTGTTGGATGTTCGAGCTCTCAGCGTTAAAGAGGTTGTTGCCGCTTATGCCGACCGCCGGAAGTATTGAAATCGCGAACACCAGAATACCCATGCCGCCAAGCCAGTGCATGATGGCCTTCCACATGAGAAGCCCCCTTGGCATAAGCTCGAGCACCGAAACCGTCGCGCCGGTTGTCGTAATCGAGGCACATGACTCGAAAAAGGCATCGATTACGGATGTGGTGTAGCCTCCGATTAAGAAAGGCAGTGCCCCGAAGCACGATGACAGAATCCAGCAAAGGCTTACGACAAGATAGCCCTCGCGCGGCTTTAAGTTCGTCCGCGAAGGCTTCACTGCAACCAGAAAGCCGCCTGCAATTCCCGCCGTAATCAGCGCAGAAACCGCAAGACCGACCGCAATTTGCCGCTCGCTGAAATACAGCGCCGTAAGTGCCGCCGGAATCATTGCAGCTGCGATGATCAGAAGCGTCATATTTGAAATTTTTGAAACCAATCTAAAATTCATAGCTTATCTACTTAAATCCGGATTCCAGAAATGCCTTGAAAACATTACAACAACGGCTGTAAGCTCGAGTCTCCCCGCCAGCATGTAAAGGCAGAGGAAGAGCTTAATAGGATCCGAAAAGATATCATAGGTGAGATTGCTGCCGCCGATTGAAAGTGCAGGACCGATATTGCCTATGCAGGCAAGCACGCTTACAAAGGCGCTCGGATTATCCACACCGCTTAATGTCAGTACAGCGGTACCAAAGGCCACAAGCCCCACATAAAGCAGGATAAAACCGGTAACGGCGTTGGCTACGCCCCTTGTTATTTTGTGATTTCCGATGTTCATATCGATTACGGCATTCGGATGGAGACGCACACGTATTCCGCGCTTTATAATCTTTAAGAAGATCATAACGCGGAACACCTTGATGCCGCCCGCGGTGGATGAAATACACCCGCCTATGAACATCAGGAAAAGCATTATCATCTTTGGGAAAATCGGCCAGAGGTCAAACTCCGCCGAATAGAAGCCCGCGGTCGAAAGAGTGGCCAGTATGTGGAACGCCGAGCTTGCAAGAGGCCGGAAGCGTGCCGGCGCAGCCCCGTAGGCTATCAGATAAACGACGATGAGGAGTGTTGAGCTGCCAAAGAAAAAGAAATAGTATCTAAGCTCGGTATCCTTTAGTATTTCGCTTATCTTGCCCGCAAAGAGCTTTGCCTGCGTGGTCAC
>JAEEGL010038251.1_pt1 | contig 13038 bp, 19 predicted proteins | sample 9134231 | NCBI WGS metagenome assembly JAEEGL01 (sample SAMN16246548, study PRJNA631951) | gut metagenome | biome: gut microbiome; feature: rumen; material: fiber-attached | host: Bos | place: Iran: Karaj | collected 2018-10 | reverse complement strand
CCCAACCGTGGCTCCGTGGAGTTCCACACCTCCGCAACCTCGGGCGAAGAGTTCAGGAAGCAGGTCAGGGAAGCCGTAAAGGAATGGATTGAATCCGACTTCGGGAGCTACCTCCAATCCGAAAGCAGTACGGGCCGTGGCTATCTCGATGGGCTGGATGAAGAAGACCCCGACACCAAGCAACAGGCGCTAGATGACGGGGCCACTTGGGATATGGTATATGCCGACCTCCCGACAGCACTCGCCCTGAAGCACGGGTTCCTCCCGATGTCGTTCACGATGACGCTCGAAGAAAACGAGTACGACAAGATTTAATTTTTAATTTTCAACAAGGCAGGCTACTATATGGAAAACAAGAAAGTAAAGCTTTGGGTGCGTCTCGGGGGCTACATCGAGATGACCCCGGAAGAGGCATTGCAGGCAAGCAACGGGGAACTCTCCGATGAACAGATTGAGAATATCATCAAGCAGGGCTTCGAGGTAAACGGCGACTGCTACGCACCCGGCGAATCCCTCCGGGAAACCAAGATGCCCGGACTCGGGTGCGAGGACATCGAACTCGGGAGCCTCGGCCCGTTCAGCCTGAAGTTCTCCGGGGACGGGGCGCCCGCCAAGTAACCCACCCGGCCACACATGGGGCGCCACGGGAGCAACCCGTGGGGCCATATCAAGTAAAACAAAAGGAGCATCTATATGTCTTTAGCTATCAACACTTCAAAGATTGCCACCCTCTGCCCGGAAGAGTACCGCAAGTATTCCGAGGCGTATGACAAGTTCACCGACTTCGATTGGACAGGCGAGGGCGACATGACCCTCGGGGAAGCCTTCGAGTATGTCTGCGACCGTGTAGCTGACGGGGACGAACCCGATGACAAGCTCAAGGCCGACCTTGCTGATGCAATCAAGACGCTCATTCAGGCGCTCGACCGCAAGGGCATCCACGGGGTAGTCCCGGGCGTCATCGACACCGAAAAGGAGGTGGCCCTCCTGCTCACCATCCCGGAATCCGCCGTGTTCACCCGTGTACCAACCGAGGAGGGCAAGCGCATCTTCAAGGCCCTCGGCGCCACCGAAGCCGACTTCGCTGACACCGACTGCTACCTCGCATAAAAAATTTTTTATTTATTTTAAGGAGCTATCCACTATGAATACCAACACTCTAGAACGCCTGAAAGAACAGGTGACCCCCGCCGGAAAAGGCGACAAGTCCGCCCACCAAGTCCTCACGGAATCAATCGCATTTGCCCTGCTCGCTGCATCCCCGAACATCGACACGGAGTTCCACGGGGAATACAACGAGGAAACCGGCGGGTTCGACCTCGACTTCACCTTTATGGGCTACCCGGGCAAGTTCAGGGTCTACCCGCCGGACAGCCCGGAGGGAATAAATATTTTTATCCAGCACCCGTCCGACACCGTATGCTTCGGCGTTGCCGATGTAAAGTCCATTGACGAAATTGCGGAAGCGCTCTCCGTTGCCAAGAACCGTGCAGACAAGGACTACCACACGGGGAACCCCGTGGAGCTGAAGCTCAAGAAGAACAGCGTATTCGTCATCTCCGACACGGCCCTGCTCGAACACTTCAGGCCGACCTACACCGCTTGGCGTGACGCTTGGTCGAAGTGCGCCGATTACGGCGACACCTACGAAGAGGGCAAGACAAGCCTTGTCCAAGTCATCAGGGCTGTTGACAACACGCCCACGCCGGAAGAGTGCCACGACTACGCAAAGCAATACATCGGAATCGACTGCTATGTCGAACTCGCCGATGTCACCCTCCGGCTCCTCAAGCAGATTCAGGCTGTCGTGCCTAACGCAATCGTCTTTATGGAGGATAACAAATGGGGGATGTACTTCGGCGTACCCTCGCGTGGCCTCACGAAGCGAACCCTTACGCCAGACGGCGCAAAGGTGGTCGCCGACCTTGGCGGTGACGGGTGCTTCTCGGACGAATACTTCTTTAACTCCATTAGCAACCGCACGGGTTGGCCCCTGCCTCTCCGCAACAAACCCAAAAAAGATTAACCATAGATAGCTCCAGGGGGCGCCGCAGGCGCCCCCTTTTTGCTATCTGAAGCATGCGAATCCCGGCCGGGCGCATGGAATCCCCCGTAGTCCACCCGGGTAGCCCATGGGGGGCTACGGGCGGGGACACCCGGGAGATACCGGGGGTGCGGGTGGCATATCTCCCCGCAAAGGAATACCTATGGCAAAAGTCACTTGCAAATATTTCCCGAAGCCCATCAAGAAGTGCATCCGCAATCCCCTTGTGGACATAATCAAGACGCGCAAGGATGGCAGGGACACCTACATCTACGAAGTAAGAGCAGATGGCGTTCCGGCCTTTGTACTCAACCCGGATGAAACATTGCCCGCCGGGAGTCACCCGAACCTCGAAGACACTTGGCACGGCGGTCAATGGCCCGGCAAGGATTGCAACGGGGGCCACTTCGACCTTAACCTGTACGACCTTAGCGTGTACGGCGAGTCAGATGCTTGTGGCGTAGGCGCATGCATCTACTCCTGCGTACAGCAGGGCGACTACCCGACCACCAACTCCGATGACTGCGTAAAGGCTACCGTCAAATGCTGGTTCCAAGATGAAAAGGGAAAGCGGACTGAGTTCAATTACAATATCCCCTACAGCTATCTCGACAAGTTCGGTGAATGGGACGGCAAGCCGATTCAGCTCGTCAAGCGCCCGAGCAAGGAAGTATTCAAGGGAGCCAAAGAAATCGTTAAAAGGCTCAAAAAATTTTTGAATAAAAACAAGCTTGAAATCCATTTCGAGATGGCAAACGATGAGGTTTACCTGCTCCCAAAGAAGGGATGGAGGGATGCAACACGGGATGATGTCCTCAAGGCGATGAAGGCATCCGGCAAAATCCTCAACCCTAGAACATGCGCTAAAAAATGGGGATGGGTCCGTGGTTCTGAACTCGATGAAAACTGGTTCTGCAAAGGAGGCAAGTAATGGCTAGGAAAAAGAATACGCTTATGGGTAGGATGCCATCAAAGGAAGTGCTTGCCGAAGGCCGTCAAATCGTGTCCGAACTTATGGACTACCTCGGAAAAAATAAGCTGTTCCTGATGTTCGACCCTGACGACTATAAGCTTCGCCTCGGACCCGAGGGACTGACCCATGTCGAAGACGGGGTTCAGCCCAAAGGCAAAATCCCCTATACCCAAGAGGAAAATGAGGTGTGGGACGATAACTATTCCCTCGATATTGAGTGGAGCGAGTTCGACCCGGATGTATTAAGCGATGACGAGGAGGATTAGCCTCCGCCCTCCTCGCCCGGGAACCCCCGGCGCCTCCCCGTAGTCTACCCGTGTAGCTCATGGGGGGCTACGGGCGTGGACAAGCGGGATATAATGTATATGGAAGAAGCCGGGTCTCCCTGCCCGGCGCCCCGTGGTGGCCCTACCGCAACACTCACACACAGATTGGCACGGGTCTCCACGGGGAACGGTTTTAATCTATCAAAGGAGCATCTATGATTCTCACCAAGTTCGACAGCTTTACGGGTAAGAGCGAGATTGTCGCGAAAGGTACGGCAAAGGACATTGCCGACTATGTTACCAAGCTCTCGCAAAGCCGGGAATACACATCCCCATCCTCCATCAACGAAACAGACGGCAACCATATCAAATCCATGCAGTATGACACCCTCGTAGCGGGAATCATCGCCAACAAAATCACCGGATTCCGCATCGACTGCAAGTCCGACCCCGGTTCCGTATTCTACTCCATCCTCGACCCGGATGCCCCCGTGAAGCCCCTGTTCACACAGGAAGAAACCATCAAGTCCATCAAGGGGGACAAATACGATGCATACGCCAAGACGATTCAGGACCGCTTCGCCAGCCTGATGAAAGACGCGGAGTGTCTCGGCCTTGAACTCGCCTATTTCCCTACCGACTGTGACGGGGTGCATCTTGTTGCTATCCCGACGAATATCGAGCTTGTCGAGAAGAAGCCGGAGAACATCCGCTCCATTGAAACAATCGACCTCGTGAAAGACCTCCCCTATATCGACAGCGACAAGGTGATGACCCTCTGCATGGGCGAGGGCGGGGCCGACCGCTTCTGCCACCTGAAATAATTTTTTAATATACCATAGGTTCCAATCAACAAGCCCCCGGTACTCCCCGGGGGCTTTCCTTTTCCCGGCCGTCATCCCGGGCGCAACCAGCGGGTCACCCACTAACCACCGGGTAGCTCCATGGGGGGCTACGGGCGGGACCAACCGGGAGATACCCCGGGTGAACCAATGGAGGCACTATCTATGTACGCACTTATCGAACACGAAGCCAACTTTCAGGACTACAAAGACCTAATGCCGGGCATACTTGCCACGGGAAACATCGAGAAAATGGCCTCTGCGATGGAACGGGAGTGCAATTCTATGTATGAGAATAGCAATCTCACCGACATCTACGATACAACCGTGGAACACACGGACATCAAGGCCCGCATCCTCGACCACGGACTCCGCCACATACAGGTTGACAACGACAGCAACACCGTGCTGTCCATCGTGGAACTCCCCACGATGCCAAAGACGCGCCAGTACATGGTCGCGCAGACCGACACCGATGAAGAGGGGCGCAACCCTAGCGTGACGCTGTTCTCGGACAGTGAGGGCAACACCAACATCTACGCAAGCGCCGAGGAAGCCCGCGAGGAAATCGCAAAGGAAATCGAGCGTATCGCAACGAACGAGGAACTCGACCACTCCGAGGTAAGCTTCGGCAACCCGCAATTCGAGGACGACCCCGAAAAGGACTTCTACACCAATGTCCTGAAGCGCATGCCCGCCGAGACAGGCGAGACTGCTACGGTCAATATGCCCGGCGGTTCCACCCGGACGTTCACCATCATTGACTTCCTCGCGTAGCCCCAATAGGCTACCCGGATTCCCCATGGGACGCCACAGGCGCCCCTCGCGGGGCTATATAGTGGACAGGAAAACCTCTACTACTTCAAAGGAGCTATCTATATGGAAAACAAGAAACTTCACCCGAAATACGAGACAGGGAAGCTCGGGCTTTCCGATGACGAAATCAAGGCCGAAAAGCGCCAAATCGATGAAGCCATCTGCGCCCGTAGCGTAGACGAGGAGGGCAAGCACCCGGACTTCGCCTACACTTGGTTCCGTACCCCGCAGGAAGACCACCGACTCCGCGTACTCGACGCAATGAGCATGGCCAACTGTTGCCTCTGCTACAGCTACGGGTGGGAAAACCATAGTTCAGACTTCCTGTTGTCGAACCGTACGGACAACCCCAAAATCAGCGAGGAACTGAAGCAGGCCCACGCGCTGACCCTTGAGGAAATCGATGCGGTCTACAAGGCGCAACAGGAACGAATCAGCCACGCCAAAATCAGGACGAACGTATTTACCGATGAAGAGGGTTGCTCATACAACTCAATCGATTGGGACGTTAAGTAAGTTTATTTTTACAAATATTTTTAGCTTACTTATGCACAAACCCGGAATTATTTTGTAAATTTACTTTTGTAAATAACACAGCTTTCAATACTTCCATAGGTTCCTAATAACAAGCCCCCGGCCTCTCCCCGGGGGCTTTCCCGTACCCCCGCCGTCATCCACCCGGCCGCCAGAGAACCTCCAGAATTTCCCATAGTATCCACCCGGTTCCCCATGGGGAGCCACGGGCGGGGCCACCCGGGGAATATGTAGGATAAATAAAGGAGACCGACCTATGGCAAAGCAGACAAAGAAACCAATCATCAAGATTACAAAGATTTTCCCGCCCGTCAAGGAATCCGTGGAGACGTGCAATATTACCGCCCACGGACAGATAGAATGCTGGTTCACTGTAAACGGAGTGAAGTATGTGCTTTACTACCACCCCAAGCTCGCGGGCTACGATGGCATGCCTGCGGAAGCACGCGAGGAGTGCGAGTTTTACCGCGAATCCGACGACAAGACATTCAACTGCACTTCGCAGTATGCAATCCCGGGCATGCCCTATGTAAGTGCCTACGGAGAATCCACATCCCACTATTTCGGAATAAACGAGGCCGTTGATTCCTTTATGAACCCTACCGAGCAGATGCTTCTCGATACATTCATCAACCCGTTCGTAAAGGATTACGACATCGCATCGTTTAAGCAGACTACAGAAGCCGATGAATTTTGGAACGGCCTCACCGCGACCGAAAAGGAAAACGCCGTCGCCTTGTTCAAGTCGGTCCGCGCAATCGCAAAACAGCCCTAGCCTACCCGCCCGGGAACACCCGGGCTTCCCACCATATCCACCCGGTCCCACATGAGGGGCCACACGCGGGGCTACCCGGGGAATATCCCGGGAGGAAACCCGCTAACCATCCAAAGGAGCTACAATCATGGCAAACGCAGAAAACTTCCCCAACACGGACAAGAAGAATACCCGCCACCACAGATACGACAAGTGCTACGCGGAACTACTCCGCCTCCTCACCAAGCACAGGTTCCGCTTCACCGTGGAACCCCTCAAGGAACCCGTCCCGTTCGAGGACCAGTATCACCCGGTAAGCACGGGCCGCCATACCACCAAGTACCCGGCCTACAGCCTCGACACCCGCATCACCATCGACGACGGCAACCGCCGGAAGAAAGTCGTAGTGTACATCGCCCCGAACATCGACGCCCTCATTGACCCCGACGGGGCAAGCACCGCGATTATGGATGCACAGGAGGTCACCGTGTGGGCCTACAACGTACTCCGCGACAAGGAAGTGGAGTACGCCACACTCTAAAAAATATTTTTTTATTTTATTTTTTGAAAAAGGAGCTACCCTCATGAACACACTCGCCACACTTCTCACCACCTATCAGTCCATCCCGAACGCCGACCGCGAAAACCCGGCCCGCCGTCAGGAACTCCTCTCAGTAATCCAGTCCGTAATCGGCAAGCAGGACGACCTCGTATCCACCCGCGCATACCTGATGTCCGGCACGACGCTCCAATTTATTCTTTATTTCAAACCCCATTGGCTCTCCGACACCGAACACGAAGCCCGCATCGACTTCTTTGTCGAAAAGGACGCATACCGTGTTCGCGGGGTCATCGTGGACGATGCCGACACCCTGCTTTCCGAATGGGGGGACACCGAACGCGAAGACTCCGGGTTCGACCTCAAGAAGTTCCCGGACTACGCAACGCCAATCTTCTCTATCCTCGGCCTCCTCAAAGACATGTACAAGCGCAAGTTCAACTCAATACTAAAAAATACCGACCCCGACCTCGCCCACGCGGTAGAAGTCTCGGCCCTCATCAAGACCCACGTCGATGCAATCAGGGAACTCTGCAAGAAGAACTGCGTGAACCTGTGGATTGACACGAACCTCAACTCCACGCAGACCCTGTTCGTACTCCCGCAGAGCGCCAACATCGAGGCCGACATCTATCAGCCGTGTGCCGAAATCAAGGAGGACACGATTCCGACGCTCGACCTCGGCCTCCGCTCGTTCGACTCCAGTTACGACCACTTCGTCTATCCCGAAATGAACAAGGAGATTCCCTAGTACGGCTAAACTTTTGCTATATTTGTACCAAAAAGGAATCTAGATATGGCAGAAGAACAGTCAACCCCCGAACAGAACACCCCGGCGCTCCCGCCGATTCCCCAACAGGCAATCGACGGGATATCCCAGTGCCTGAACACCATCAGGCAGTTCGAGGAGTACTACAAGGTAAGGCTAGTCGCACAGGACACCACCTCCGAAGTCAAGTTCAGGGTCGTCCCGGACTCCCTCAAGATTGAGGCCCCGTGGCTCAACATGAACAGGAACGCCCCCACCTTCCCGTGGGAATCGATGCCCGAACTCGACTTCACCGCGGCCCGATACGACGACTCCCTAGAACTTTTCAAGAAATAAATCCAAACTGCGTCATAACAGTTGGCCTCCTCGCCCCCGGGTTAGCCCCCGGGGGTTTTCTTATCCCTCCATCTTCAGCCCAGCTTCCGGCCGGTCGCTATATGTCGCCCACCGGGTAGCTCCATGGGGGGCCACGCGCGGAGCCACCCGGGAGATACCCGGAGCGGAACCAAAGGAGCTACACCTATGAAACCCAAGATACCGTCCAAGAAGCTTATCAAGACAAGAGCGACGGCTCTCGCACGGAAAACCGTCCATTGCTACTTGCCCACTTTCAGACCCGAGGACCTCCGGCACGAACTCGGACAGCTCGTACGCCTCGCCGTCCTACGCAACGGACCGCTACTCCGATACGAGCACCACACATATCCGTTCAACCGGGTCCCCATCAGGGACTCCCTTGAGGCTTCCGGGGTGGCGCACAAGACCGCAGATTGCGTAGGACACCTCGCCACCTCCATCGCCAACTCCCGTGACCACTACCGGAACGGACACAGCATCCGGCTGGGCAAGTGCTTCCACAGCAAGTACCCCACGAGAACACCCGTGGCGCTAATCCGCAAGCTCACCCTTGAGTTCATCGCGGACCCGCTCTCCAGATACGCAAAGATTCCATACTGCTCCCTCAAGCGGGCCTCCACCGACAACACCGACAAGACGACCTACGACTTCGCCATCTTCGCGTCCCCGGTCTACGGAATCAAGGACTATAACCATGTAGAAGTCAGGCTCGACACCCCGCTCGCAAGACAGGCGTTCAAGACCGCGTTACAGCTCGCGGAGAAAGTCTACAACAGGGCCAAGCTGAAGCAGACCGCGTAAACCCAATCTTTCGCTATATTTGACATAGGGTCTACACCCGGGAACACCCCCGGATGCGCCCGAAGGAGAAGATATGTCCGCAATATGGCCCACCAACGCAAACCCGCCCGCCAAAATCGACACCTGCTACGGAGACCCCGGCTACCACCGGAAGTCAGAGACCGCAGGGACACGCCACATCTGCAAGTTCTGCAAGCGCCCAACCTACCGCTCCGTCGCCCACATCTATGTATGTTCCGACTGCGAGCGGAAGCACAAGTCCGAACTTCCCGACCCGTGGAACCCCGGATATGTCAACAGGTGACCACCCGGGTTCCCCATGGGGCGCCACGGGAGGAGCCACCCGGGACATACCACGGATGCCCCTCGGGGCGCCCAACCTAACCTAAAGGAGCTAACCATTATGGCAAACGAAAACGAAACCAAGACAGAAACCACTGAATCCGAAGGCATGAAGTTCAACGCCTGCTCGGTAAACACCCTCGGCTCAGCCCTCGGGAAATTCATCCCCACCTACAAGAAGTTCGCACTGAGCTGCCGTCAGGCACTCAACTCGTGCCTCCTCCACTACTCCGGTGGAAAGTTCACCGTGGCCCCCGCCGAGACGTTCAATATGAACGAACCCGAATCCTCCGAGTCCGAGGCGTTCATCGGGTGGTTCCCCGTCTACACCGTCAAGCGCGTCAAGGAAAAGAAGTGCAGAGGCGAGCGCACCGAATACGCAATCAAGATGGAAGCCCGGCCCGACGAACTCCGACCGAAAGTCACCGTAGAAAATACCACGACAGGCGACGACATCTCCGGCGACTTCTCCGAAGCGACTTTCAAGGCAATCGCAGACTTCTTCAAGTTCAAGTAACCTACCCCGGTACCCCATGGGGAGCCACGCGTGGCCCCGTCCGGGTCATACCACGGATGCCCCACCGGGGAACGACAAAAAAATATTTCAAAAACACATATAGGAGACAACAACCATGACTTCACTCGTCAGAAAGCTCATCTACATCGTGGCCATCGCGGTAGTACTCACGTTCATCGCGAACATCGTCCTCATCGCGCTCGGCAAGGCCACGCCGACCGCCGTCGTCGAAACCGCGGTCACCGCACTCCTCGTCCTCTTCTTCGCGGGCGACTACCTCCGCCGCGCCGTATCGGGAATCGGGTTCCCGTCCGCGTCCCCCCGCGTGGCCCCGCAGGTGACACCCAATACCACCCGTGACGACTCCGACTACGAGGAACTCAAGGAGAAGTACGGGGACCTCGAATCCGAACTCGAAGACGCCAAGTCCAAGCTCGACTCGCAGGCGGAAGAAATCGCCGACCTCAAGGACACCATCGAGCAGGCCGACGAATCCGTAAAGGAATCCTGCAAGAAACTCGACGATTTCCTCGAAAAGGACTCCGTGGAACTCGGCAACGAAGTCTACCCGGACTCGTTCATCCCGAAAATCTACGAGCAGGGTCCCGACGGAAAGCCCGTACACGCCTATGACCTCCCCGCGGAAAAGTCGTTCTCCGACGCGTACACCGCTATCGCGGCTTCCATCGAGGCCCGCAAGAACGAGGGACGCCCGCTCAACAACCCCATCGGTCGCGTAGCCGAGGCATACTCCGCCAAGTCCTTCGCCGACAACCTCGGGGCCGACAACGCCTAACCCCCTTGACACCCGGGGTCCTCCACAGGGGAATCCCGGGTTTTTTTTCAATTTTCAACTAGAGGAACAATCATTATGGCATCACAGAAATTCAAGGCCGAATACACCACTTTCGCGTACGATGAATCAGCCAAGGCTTTCGTACCACAAAAAGGTTCCATGACCCAGTTCAACTCGGACGGCTTTCAGAGTACGCTCGAATCCGTACTCAGGGAACACCCCACGGGACTCGTCTCGGTAACCCTCACGGCACTCGCCCCGGACAATAACAACGGCAAGTAAGGAGTGCAACAGTTATGGCACAGAAGAAAACCGCTTTCGTCATCAGCATGGGTCGCAACGGGTACTCCCCGGCACAGGTCTCGGGTATCTCGTGGGGAGACCTCAAGGCGAAGCTCGAAAACGAGGGCATCACGGACAGCGATACCGTCATCCTCAAGAACGAGCGCGACACCGCCTCCTACTACGGCATCCCACACTGCGACACCGTGGATGTCACCTCCTACGAACCCGAGGAAGACGAATAAATTTTGCCTCCTACCTGCTACCCGCTCCCATCGCGGGGTTATCAGCTACAATCATAAATGTTACCAAAAATTTAACTAAATATAGGTAACTCCGCAGTTGAAAATACATAAATATTAAACTATATTTGATGATACCTAGTTTGATATGCCGACCGTGTTAAGGCTCTTCCGCAAGGAAGTAGGACTAGGCAAGTCAGCCGTATTGCTTGATGCATATTAGGTATATCGCGTAGATACGATTGTCCAAATGCCGTTACAGCCTACCCAGTGATGGGCAAGGTAGGAAATCACATAAGTCTATCTCATGGTAGATTTAAGTAGGTTTCAGGTAACGGTAGCGCCCCTGCCCTCCCCGGCTAGGGGTTATTTTTTTATTTCTCAAATTCCCTGTCCCAAAACCGCACCCCGCTGTCCCACGATTCCTATATGTTCCCCACCGGGTAGCTCCATGGGGCGCCACGCGTGGCCCCGTCCGGTTCTCCCCCGTAGCCCCTCCGTACTGCTCACCCGTTCACCCACTTAGCCCCGGATAATTCCCCGTCGGCGGGTGGGGCTTCTTGGGTGCCACTTGGGTGCCACTTGGGAGCCACCCGGGATGTTAGACGTGGCTAATCGGGTTGTTAGCGGGGGGAAGCGCGGGTTGAACCTGTCGTTGAACACGGGTTTAACCCCCCGTACCCCCGCGTTAGCCCCACTGCACATCCGGGCAGACCCACTGCACATCCGCACAGGTAGCCCCTCTGTCCCCTATAGGACCTCCCCCGTGGCACCCCGCGTTCCCCCGCTTGAGGGGTTGCCCGTTGGCGGGGTGGGGTACCTGCGGAGGAGTACCCCTTGCAGGGAGCCGGGAAACGGGGCGCGTAGCCCCTGCGGTGGCTCTAGGGTATGAGGGGGAGGGCATATCTCCATCGTGGCTTCTAGGGCCATTTCTGCGCTTCCGTGCGTACGGCGGGGATGGGGGATTTTTATTTTTTATTTTTTGATATTCCCCCGAGTAGCCCCTGTGGGTTCCCTATGTATTCTCCTATGGGTTCGCTTATGGTATTCCCCGAGGGGATTCTCCCGTGTAGCTCCCGTGTATCAGACTGAAGAACCTCCCCGGTGGCCCCGTGTAGTTACCCGGGTGGCTCATGGGGGGCTACGGGAGGTTGCCGTGGGGGGATAGGATAGATAGAATGGAGCTATTATATGAAATCAAGCATAGTTAAGCAAACATTATCCGATGGAAAGCTGGTCTGCCTTTATGATGACGGGGCTACCCTTTATTTCGACAATATGGGGCGACTCACCGAATGGGAGGGTGTCAGAAAGTTCACCGAGCTTAATCTTTCCCCGGATGATGCGGGAGCTACCTATAAAGACTTCATCAGCTGTTGGGAAACCCACGAAGACCCAATGCACCGCCCCGTGGAAAGCCACCACATCATCCCCCTTTACGCACTAAAGGGAAGCCGAGGAATAGACAGGACATCGGCATTACGGAACAGCATAGCCGATACGGGGAAATGCATCGGGCTTCCTGTATTAGCCCACATGCGAGCGCACTTCTACCTTGCAAGCCACTACCGGGACACCCCGGCATACCCGGACGCAAAGACATCGTTCGACCTATTATCAGGCAGGCAGGGCAACGGAATCAGCGACGATGCAATAGTGGAGCTTTACCGAATGAAAGAAATTCTGCGTGGGTACCGCTATGGAACCGCAGAACGACAGGCGATTACATCATTTTATTACCAAAAGTTTACAGACGAAGACTTCGCGGGCAAAGACCTTGCAGGGACCTCGTTTCACGGATGCATTTTCGTAAGTTGCGACTTTAGCGGATGTAACCTAAAGCGTTGCGACCTCACATTCACTTTATTTAGGAACTGCAACCTCGATACGGCAATCCTTGACGGGGCCGATACTAGAGGAATGCGAGTTAGATAGTTACCCGGGAAGCCCATGGGGAGCCACGGGCGGGTCCTTTGGGGCTATACGGGGAGAGGAAAGAACAACATCGGAGGCTACTATGAAACACACCGCGACAATCACGCTAACCAAGAAAGAATACGGGCGCATCAAGGATGCACTCGGGAGCAAGGAACAGACTGAATACTGCCAGCTCACCCACACCGCCACTTTCGACGATGGGATGG
>JAEEGL017394259.1_pt1 | contig 13039 bp, 10 predicted proteins | sample 9134231 | NCBI WGS metagenome assembly JAEEGL01 (sample SAMN16246548, study PRJNA631951) | gut metagenome | biome: gut microbiome; feature: rumen; material: fiber-attached | host: Bos | place: Iran: Karaj | collected 2018-10 | reverse complement strand
TGCCGCGCCGCTTCCCGGAGCGCTTGCGGCCGCGCCGCGGGCGGCCGGGGACGTAGAAGGGAGTCCATTGGTAGGAGGGGCGGCGCCAGCCGTGGCCGCCGTTGCGGGAGTGACCGTATAGCATGGGAATTAGATGGTGGTGTGAATATGGAGACAGTATAATGAATGAGAGAGGATAAAGTCAAGAGAAACAGAATCTAGATTTCGGTGTAGATGATTTCAGCGGGAGAAGTCCGGGTTGGCGAAACGCATGGGGCATGAACTGCCGATTCTTGTCAGATGACCGCCAACGCCGCCGCCGATTGATCCGGAGGCTCTTGCAAAACCTCGACGCTGTTCTCACTGATGCTCGGGCAGTACCTTGTGACGCTCTGCTTGACCGCGTTCGACACCCCGTTCTTCTACCTGTTCACGCGACGGTAGAAGGGCTGTTTGCCACCATCCATAGGGCAGAAAGGTGTCACAAGGGGCGTTCAACAGTGTCAATGAATGACCATCACCATTTCCATTCAAATTGTGCTATAATCGCTCTTGTTCGCCCTCTTCCTCCCCCCGCCACATAATGAACGACTCCATCCCACCCCTCCTTCCCGGACGTTCCTCCCCGCTCGCCGTGCTTGCTGGAACGATATGCCATTCGCTGGGCTTCAAGCTGCTCCTCGTGGGCGGCATCCTGCTGGTGTTGCAGATCCCGCTCATGATGACCTACGGCGTCCGTGCCGCCCGCGAACGGACGCAGTGGAAGGTCCAGCGCGAGGTCGCCGAGAAGTGGGGCGGCGAACAGACGGTCGGTCCTCCCGCTCTTACGCTGGAAACGGAAGAGCACTGGACCGAGACACGCATCGTCGAGGGGCGCGCAGAGGAGACGCCTCGCCACGAGACGGCCTGGCAGGTCGTTCTGCCCGACGAACTCGAGGCCGAGGGGACGGTCGAGCCGGAGATTCGTTCGCGCGGCATCTACCAGGTCGTCCTGCATCGTACCTCCGTGCGGATGAAGGGCGTCTTCGTCGTGCCGCCGCGCACGTGGCGCCACGAGACCGGGGACGAGCTCGCATTCGTCTCCGTCGGCGTTCCGGACGCGAAGGGGATCAAGCGAGCCCGTCTCGTCGTAGGCGGCGAAGAGGTAGCCGTCGAGCCCGGCACGGCGCATGTCTGGCGCTCCGGATTCCGTGCAGCGCTCGACCCGGCCAAGTTCGCGCCCGGCGCCTCCGTGCCCTTCGAGCTGGAGCTTCTCGTGAACGGCAGCGGCGATCTGCTCTTCGCGCCGGCCGGGCGCAACTTCTCGCTCCGGCTCTCCGGCCCCTGGCCATCTCCCAGCTTCACTGGCGAAACTCTTCCCGACGCGCGGGAAGTCGGTCCTGACGGCTTCACTGCCCAATGGAACGTGATGGAGCTCAACCGGCCCTATCCGCAGTCGTGGCGTTGCGACGAGTTCCGCGCCGACGGCGCCGCTCCGGGCGTGGCGCTTGTCCTGCCGGCCAACTTCTACCAGCAGGTCGACCGCTCGATGAAATACGCCTCCCTCTTCGTGCTCGTCGTGCTCTTCTCCGTGCTGGCAGCCGAACGCCTCACCAAGACGGCCGCCCATCCGGTGCAGTATTTCGTCGCGGCGCTCGCTCTCGTGCTCTTCGGAATGCTGCTGCTCTCGCTCGCCGAGCACATGGCCTTCCCCGTCGCCTACGCCGCCTCCGCCCTTGTCGTCTCGGGCATGACGGGCGCCTATGCGGGCGCCGTCTTCCGAAGCCGGTCCGCAGCGCTGGCTCTCGGCGGTCTCATGCTTGCCAGCTACGCCGTCATGTTCGTGGTCCTTCGCCTCGAATCCATGGCGCTGCTCCTCGGTACTCTCGTCCTCTTCGGAATCCTCGCGTTCCTCATGGCCCTCACCGCGAAGATGAACCGGTAGCACCACAAGCCCCCCCCCACACGTGAAATGAGCATGACCCTCCAAGCCTTCCGCATGCATCTCAAACCCGGCAACGAGGCGGAGTACGCGCGTCGCCACGCGCAGCTCTGGCCTGAGATGAAAGAGCTTCTCAAGCAGGCCGGCGTGAGCGACTACAACATCTTCCTAGACCGCACGACCGGCAATCTCTTCGCCGTGCAGCGCGTCTCCGGCGAGGGTGGCTCCCAGGACCTCGGCGACAACCCGATCTGCCGCAAGTGGTGGGACTACATGGCCGACCTGATGGACGTGAACCCCGACAACTCGCCGGTCTCCGTCCCGCTGGAGCAGGTTTTCCATCTGGACTAGCCCTCCATGTTCGAGGATAGCACCCGCAGGGAATGGGAACGCTGGGAGCGCGCGGAGCGAGACTTCCGCGCGAATCCGGCGCGCTACCGGTTCCGGCTTGTCGCCCTCTTCGCGGAAGGCGTCGCGGTCGGGATACTGCTTTTCGCCCTTGTCGCGCTGCTCGTGGCAGTGTGTGTGCGCAACCCCGCCGACAATTTCTACCTCATTGTCTTCCTCGTCGCCAACTTCCTTGTCACGGTCAAGACCTATTATTCCATCCTGTCGCAGAGGCCGTGGTCCGGACTGCCGGAGCTGCACGCGAAGGACTGGCCGCGGCTCCACGAGCTCGTCCGCGAGACGGCCATCGCCGTCGGCGCCCCGCGCATCCACCGCGTGTTCCTCGACCCGGGCGCCTTCAACGCGGGCGTCTCGGTCGCGTTTCCCCTCGTCCCGGGGCTCCGCCGCAACGTGCTGATCCTCGGCTACCCGCTTCTCGCGGCAGTCGGGGAGCGCGGGCTGCGCGGCGTCCTCGCGCACGAGCTCGGGCACGTCGCCCACCGCGACCTGATCCACGGCGGCGCGCTCCTCCACGTCCGCGCGTTCTGGACCGCCATCGATCTCGGCATCTTCACATGGGCGCTGGGCCCGTGGCGGCGCTCCTACCTGCGCCGCATTGTCCGCCTGATGTCGCCGCTTGAACGGGAGCGCGAACTTGCGGCCGACCGCTCCATCGCGCAGATCTTCGGCGACGACCTGCTGCGCGAGACGCTCGTCACGCTAGACCTGCATGGCCCCGACGCCGATGTGTCGGAGATTTTCATCCCCCTGGCGCTTGCCGGGCCGCCCCTTTCCGACAACCCCGCCAAGGCGATCCGCGCCGCGATGCGCCGCGCGATTCCCGAAGCCGAGGCACGCCGCCGCATCGAACGGGCCCTGCGCTCCATCGTTCCCCCGATGGAAGCGCATCCGCCGCTCGCGGTCCGCACCGGGACCGGAGACGTCGAGGACCTGCTTCCCTTCGCGACTGTGCCGCAGGACGCACTGGAACGCGTCTTCGGCGCCGACGATGCGCTCGACGCCCCCATCATCGCCTTTCTTCTCCCCCTCCTCGCCGCCGGCGCGGAGGGCATTCGCGTCGGCCGCGCCAAAAACGAGGCCCGGCTTGCCGCCCTGCCGGACATCGACGCCACTCCCGACGCGATTCTCGAACGCGCTGGAATCCTCATCAATCTCGGTCGCAAGGACGAGGTCCGGGCGCTCCTGCGGGCGGGTCGCGCCACGTATCCCGACAACGTCGCGATCGAAGCGGCCGAACTCTGCGAGCTTCTTCCCGAGGCCGCCTCCGCCGAAGAGGGCGCGCCGCTAGCAGACCGCCTCGAACGGCTGATCGAGATCGAGCCGATGATGCGGCTATGGGGCGAGGAGCCCCTTTTCCGGCACTACCTTGAAATCGGCTCCGCCGACCGCATCAAAAAACTGCTCGACCTGCGCCAGCATGGAGAAAAGGCCCTCCTGCGCCGCCTCAACGCCAAGCTACGCCCCACCGACAACCTTCGCGCCGCCCCGCTCTCCGACTATGACCGTGCGAACATCGCCGAAGCCTTTCCCAGCCGCTACGTGCGCGAAGTCTACGCCGTCCTTCGCGTCTACGAAGGAACTGGAACTTCCTCCTCTTTCCTCGTGGTGCGCTGGCGACAGCTTGCCGATTCGTCGCTCCTTTCCATCTTCAACAACGCATTCGGCGGCAACTGGGCCGTCATCTCTGGCACACGGGCCCTCTTCCGCCGTTTCGCCGAACTCGGCATCGAGCCGATACCGATACCGAAGAAACGCGTGAAGGGCAAGGAATGAGTCTTGCCCGAACGGGGGGAATGTGCGATACTGCCTTTGTCCGCGATTGAACCGTTCCACCTCTTTCCCTCGAATCCAGATGAAAACACGTCTTTTCCCCGCACTTCTTGCCGTCGTCTCTCTTTCCATCACGTGTTCCTCCGCCCGCGCCGAGCGGCTGGAGGCCGAAACCGTTGAAATCGGCGGCAACGTGATGTACGACTTCGACACCGCGTTCGGCTCCCGGCTTGACCTAGGGCTGATGGGCGGCTACTACGTCGCCTACGGCTGGCTGGTCGGCGGCGAGTTCCAGATGCAGGACGACGACTACACGTCCCTGTACGGCCTGACCGCGACCGTGGAGCGCTCGTTCGAGATCGGCTCGCCGGACGCGCCCACCCCGTTCATCCCCTACGTCGGCGCGGGCGTCGGCTTCGCGTCCTCCTCGTTCGAAGGCGCGGACGATGCGTCGGCGTTCCTGGTCTCCGTCAAGACGGGCCTGAAGATGATGCTCACGGGCGACCTTGCGGTTGACGCAGGCTTCTACCTGAACTTCGCCACGGACGATGTCTACTACGACGATGACGGCCCGTGCAAGACCGACATCAGCATCCGCATCGGTCTGCGGACGTTCCTGTTCTAGCGTCTGCGCGGCCGAAGGCCCTCAGTCGTCCGGGTCTGCGCGAAAGGTTCCCCCATGTCCGTTTCCGATTCCCGTCTGTCCGGCTTCATCGCGCGGGTCCGCGTGTTCCTGCAGAGAGACGTCTGGGACGTCGAGATGTCCGCCCTCAATTCCGCACGGCGAATCGTCGTGCGTACTGTGCGGGTGCTGCAGCTGGTGCTGCGCGGGTTCCGGCGCGACGAGTGCGTCCTGCACGCCTCGTCGCTGACGTTCATGACGCTGCTGTCGTTCATCCCGGTGCTGGCGATCGCGCTGTCGATGGCGCGGGCGTTCGGCGACCCGAACATGCTGCGCGACCACTTGAAGGACCTCCTCCACGAGTGGATCATGGGGGAGGAGGTCGTGGAGGATGTTGTGGAACCGCAGGAGCCGGCCGAGGTCCCGAAGCCGTCCGCGGCGACATCGCTAATCGCCGACGAGGAGCTGGGGGGGATGATGGGGCGCCCGGACGAGACGCTGCCGGATAACGTCCTGACGGAGGGGCGACTGGACGAGATGATCGACACGGCGTTTGAGCGGATCGGCAAGCTGAACTTCGGGGCGCTCGGCGGCATCGGCGTGGCGCTGCTGCTCTGGACTGTCATCAGCATGCTGAGCCAGGTCGAGGCGGCGTTCAACCGCGTGTGGGGCGTCACGGAGCAGCGGACGTTCTACCGGAAGTTCACGGACTACCTGAGCGTGGTGGTGGTGGTGCCGCTGCTGGTCACCGCGGCCTCGACGATTCCGGCGAGCAACCTGCTCGCGCGCCTGGCCTCGGCGACGGGCGCGGAGGGGCATGCGATGACGTTCTGGATGCGTTTCCTGCGCGGATGCGGCATGATGGCGCTGCTGACGCTGTCGCTGGCGTTTGTGCTGCGGTTCGTCCCGAACACGAAAGTGCGCCTGTGGCCGGGGGTGGGGGGCGGCTTCCTCGTGGCGGTCGCGATGACGCTCTGGCTGCGCATCTGCCTGACCTTCCAGATCGGGCTTGCGAAGTACAGCACGTTCTTCGGAAGCTTCGCTGTGGTGCCGCTGCTGCTGTTCTGGGTGTATGTGAGCTGGATCATCCTCCTGGTCGGCGCGGAGCTGTCGTTCGGGCTGCAGAACGCCGACACCTACCGGATGGAGGGGGATTCCCGCAACGCAAGCCTGCGGACGCGGATGCTGCTGGCGGTGGACATCGCGGCGTCGGCGGCGCAGTCGGTCCGCACCGGCTCGGGTCTCCTGAAGGTCCGCGACTGGGCGTTTTCGCACCGTGTGCCGGTGCGTCTCGTGAACGACATCCTCGCGATTCTCGTGCGGCGCGGGCTGCTGGTGGAGACTGCGGCGGAGCAGGGCGAATTCGCGGTGCTCTTCGATGTCGAGACGGCTTCCGTGGCGGACGTCCTTCTGGCGCTGCTTGACGACGGGGATGCGCCTTCGGCAGTCGGAATCCGAGCCGGGGCGCGTTCGCCGCTCGGCGAGGCCTTCGACGGCCGGTTCAAGACGCTGCTTCCGATGCGTCTGGTAGATCTCGTCCCCGAAGAGCTGATTGCCGCCAGCAAGAGAACCCGGACAATAAACGAAAACTAGCCACCGGCTGGCATTTCCCAGCCGTGGAGGGTTTCCGGAGTTTCGGTGCCGTACTCCTGTGTCCAGCCGTTCTCGAAGCCGAGGTCTTCCAGGCAGTCGGTGACGCGGGTGTATTCCTCGAGGGTGACGGGACGGTCCCAGCCGGGGGTGTCAGGGGCCTTGTAGACGGGGGTGTACTGCGACATGACGCTGACGTGGACCTCGTTTCCAAGTGTGCGGGCGATCCAGTGGAGGGTGTCGCAGGCTTCGGCCGCGCGTCCCGGCAGGACGAGAATGCGGCAGATGAGACCGCGGCGCGCGATGCCGTCGGAGCCGATGTCGAGGGGGCCGACCTTGCGCCATGCCCATTCGGCGAAGGCGCGGGAGGCGTCGACGTAGTCCCGGGCGCGGGAGCCTTCGGCGGCGGACTGCGGCGAGGCGTAGCGCAGGTCGGTGAGGACGATGTCCATCAGGTCCGAGTAGGCCTCGGCGACGGGGATGCGCTCGTAGCCGCTGGTATTGTAGACGAAGGGGAGGCGGATGCCGGCCTGTTCGCGGACGAGAGTCGCGGCCTGCGAAATCTGGGGAAGCCACATCGTCGGGGTGACGAGGTTGAGGTTGTGGGCGCCCCTGGCGGCGAGGTCGATGAAGATGTCGGCCAGGCGCTGGACGGAGACATCGCCGCCCTGGCGCCCCTGGCTCCACGGGAAGTTCTGGCAGTAGAGGCAGCGGAGCGTGCAGTGGGAGAAGAAGACGGTGCCGGAGCCGCGGGTGCCGGAGACGGGAGGCTCCTCGCCGTCATGGAGTCCCCATCGGTAGATGCGCACGTTTTTGCCGGCGCCGCAGAATCCGGTGGCGCCGGAAAGGCGGTCGGCGCCGCAGCGGCGGGGGCAGAGTTCGCAGTGGGAGAGGGGGACCATAAACGGCTTCGATCTCGCCTACTTGTAGTCCTTTTTCGAGAACCGTTTGCCAAGAACCTTGAGGTGGAGGTCCTCGAACTGCTTGCGGTCGGCGCGGTTCGTGAGGGTGTCGGCCTGGCGGGCGATGGTGCGGATGAGGTCGGCCGCAAGGGATTTCTTGTCCTGGCGCTGGTAGAGGTCGACAAGGTGGAGGTGCACGCGGAGGTCTTCGCCATTCAGGGAGATGGCGCGCTGGAAGGCGGCTTCGGCGCCGTTGAGGTCTCCAGTGGCCATCAGGTAGTTTCCGCGGGTGTCCCAGAGTGCATAGGTTCGTTCGGCCTCGGGGAGTTTGAAGGCCTGCTGGATGCGGAGGCCGGCCTCCTCGTACTGTTCAAGGCGGCAGAGAACTTCGGCGAGGTCGTTGAGGTTGGCGATGGTGGGGTCGTGTTCGACGGCGCGCCGGAGGTAGACTTCGGCGCCTTGGAAGTCGCCGGAGTCGATGGCGAGGGAACCGAGAATGTAGTTGGCGAACGGGGCGTTGAGGTCCATGCGGAGAATCTGCATGGCGTGTTCGCGGGCGCGCACCTTGTCGGCGATTCTGAAGTCAAGGGTGAGAATGTTGTTGAGCAGCACGATGTTGCCGGGGTGGGTCCGGAGGGCGCGGACGTAGTAGTCGCGAGCGGTGGAGAGGCGGTTCCGGATATCGGCTTCGGCGTCGGTCTCTGAGGTGGACTCGGATTCCCCGCCTCCCATTTCGGCGTAGAGGGCCTTGGCTATGAGTGTTTGGAAGGCATCGACGCCGGCGTGGGCCTCCAGGGAGCGGATGGCCTCGGCAAGGGCTGGGGAGTCCTTCTGCTCAAAGAGAATGGTGCAGAGCATGGACCAGGCGGTGAGGTTCTGCGGGTCGGTGTCGACGAGGTCCTGGAGAATGGAGCGGGCGCGGATGTCGTCGCCCTCGATGCTGTAGATGACAGCGGAAGCGATCTGCCGCGTCGCGATGGGTTCGCCGGCCTGCTTTGCGCGGTCGAGGAATTCGCGGGCGCGGCGGGTGTCGCCGCGGAAGGCGAAGATGTTGACGAGCCCCATGAGGGCCTCGCGGTTGCCGGGGTCCTCGACCAGCATTTCAAAGTATATTTTTTCGCTTTCCTCGGGGCGGGCCGCGGCGAGGTGGAGGCGCGCCATGTTGGACTTCACGCGGTTGCGAACGTGTTCGGGCGCGGCGTTTTCGGCAGCGGAGAGGGCCTGCATGGCGAGGTTGGGCTGCCCGGTATTGGCCCAGGTCCAGCCGAGGATCGAGAAAAAGGTGGGGTCTTCGACGTAGCCGTAGAAGCGGGAGAGGGACCACACGCGGAGGACAGCCGAGACGTTGGCGTCGAGCTTCTCGTTGAGGGTGTTGAGTGCGTCGCGGGCCTCGGACTGCTTCTCTTCGGGCTCTCGCTCGAAGACCTTGGTGGCCCAGTTGAGGGTCGCCGAGATGTTGTCGGGGTCAAAGGCATGGGTCTTGGTGTAGAGTTCGTAGGCGGTGTCGGCCAGGGCCTTGCGGCGCGCTTCGGGCAGGGTCTCGTTGCGCGAGAGCATGGAAATGGAGAACCCGAGGTTGTTTCCGACGAAACTCGCCTGCGGACGGGCGATGGCGGAGCGGAACCAGCGAAGGGCGAGGGACGGGGCGTCGCCGGGAATCTTCCTTTCGCGCGTCTTCTCGTCGGGGTCGGGGATTTTGTCCAAGGCGGCCTTCAGCTCGTCCCAGAGGGCTTCGTGCGCGGCGGCGACGGACTGGGCGTCGATGTCGCGGAACTCCTCGGGCGTGGCGCCGAGGAAGACGAGACGGTTGGGGAGCATCTGGAATTCTCCGAGGCCCCAGAAATCGGGAAAGCGCGCGAGGGCAAGCTCCTTCGTGACGGTGTCCTTCTGGGTGAGCCATTCCTGGACGAGCGCCTGAAGGCCGAGGTTGGCGGCGTTCCGCAGGGGGACGTTCTTGAACTTCCGCCTGGCGTTGCGCAGGGACTGGGGGCTCGGATTGATGCAGTTGAGCTCGACGCCGCGTTCGCGGGCCCGGAGAAGAAGCAGGTTGTCGTAGTTGCCATCGGTGATCAGCCAGGTCCTTCCTTCGAGGCTGTCGATCATGCGGTCGGCGTAGAGGGGGTAGACGAGGGCGTTGCGGTTGGAGGTTTCACGGAGGTTTGCGAAGGCGGCGCCAATGGGCAGGACGATGGCCGCCACGGCGATGATGGCGGAAATCACCCTGCCCATGCGCTGCCGCTGCTCGGTCTCCGCGTTGGCCCAGAGATTGAAGGGGAGGAGGTACAGGTAGGTTGCCGCGTAGCCGAAGGTGATGGCCGTGAGGAGGTACGGGACGATGGTGTTGGGGCCGGTGCCAAAGAAGCGCCATGGCGACGCCTTGAAGTCGACGACGATGAGGGTGGTGATGACGGCTATGACGGCGTTGAGCCCGTAGAAGCTGAGGGTGTTTTCGCCGTTGAGCGCCCGCCGGGCGGTAATGAGGGCGGCGATGCACGGCGCGAGGGAAAGTCCGATGAGGATGAGCCACGGGGCTTGGCTGAGCCCGGAGCCTCGGGCCGTTCGGATGAGCGGCGTGACCATGCGGCTCATGCAGTTGAAGACGCTCGTGTAGCCGCCCGCGATGGCGCGGTCCGGGCTATAGTAGAAGGCGCTTGCGGAGACGTAGAGCAGGGAAAGGCCGAGAAGGAGGCCGACGCCCGCGGCCAGCAGTGCCCTGGACGCCTGGATGCGTCCGTCCATCCAGAGGACATAGAGGAAATACAGGAGGAAGAACGGGAAGAAGTCGATGAAGGCCGCGGACTGGGTGGCGCCGGCCGCATGGAGCAGCGCCCAGAGCGCCGCCCAGACAATCTGGCGGGTGCGGGAGAAGGTCAGGAGCAGCTGGGCGCAGAGGAGGAGCCAGCAGATGTAGAAGGTGTGATGGAAAACACGGGTTGCAGTAATCCAGAAGGGGATGCAGAAGGCGAGGGCGAGAGCCGCAGCCGCGGCTCCGAGGCGCGCGGCGAAGGCCGCGACGCGGACGGCTTCCTCGTAGCGGGCGGCGGGAAGATGTCCGATTTGCGTAGGCTCCAGCACCAGCGTGAGGAGGCGGAGCATGACCCGGTAGAAGAGAAACACGGAGAGGGCGCCAAAGACGGCGCTGACGAGGTTCATGCGGTACACCATGCCGACGCCTTCGCCGCCGACGAGCCGCACGATCCGCGTCCAGAGGAAGTTCGCAGGGGACGTGTTGGGGATGACGCCAGCGACGGCGGACGCCAGATTGGCGGAAGAGCCCGGAAAGGCCCAGGGCTGTAACGTGACGAAGTAGACCGCAAAGGCGACGACTAGGAATATCCAGGGCAGGATGCCGTCGCGCAGGGACTGGAAGGGGCCGTTCAGAAAGGGAATGGAACTGTAGGAGGCCGGTTTCGTCGTTCTGCCGGAGCGGCTAGAGTGGCGGTGGTGGGTGTCCATGATGCGTGAGAAGTGGGAAATGTCGGTGGCGTTGTCGGGGATGCTAGTATGCCCAAAGCGGGGGTCGAACCCGCACTCCCTTGCGGGAAGGGGATTTTAAGTCCCCTGTGTCTGCCATTCCACCATTTGGGCGGAAAACAAAGAAGAATTCTACATTTTCCGGGCGGATTTGGCAAGGGAGCGCATGGTCTGGATTGCCTCCGCCATGTCCGGCGCACGGAAAAGGGCGCTTCCGGCGACGAACGCGTTGGCGCCATATCTTGCACAATCCGCTATTGTGGAGGGGGCTACGCCGCCATCGACCATGAGCGGGAAGTCGTCGCCGAGTCCAAGGGCGACAAGCTTTTCCCGTATCCTCGCGACGGCGGGAAGGACTTCGGACATGAAGGCCTGTCCGCCGTAGCCTGGATGGACGGTCATGCAGAGGACTTCGTCAACGAGCTGCAGGTAGGGTTCGGCGGCGTCGGGGTCTGTCTCCGGGTTCAGCACGATGGCAGGATGGACGCCAAGGTCGCGGATGGCGGCAAGCGTCGCGGCGACGTCGCACTCGGATTCGACGTGGATCTGGATGGTGTCGGCGCCGGCCTTGGCGAAGCGTTCGATGTAGAGGTCGGGGCGCGAGAGCATTAGATGCACGTTGAGGGGAAGGCTTACCGTCCGGTGCGCCATCGCCACGACATCGGGGCCGAAGCTGATGTTCGGGACGAAATGCCCGTCCATGATGTCGAGGTGGAGCGCGTCGGCGCCGGCGGCTTCCGCGCGCAGCGCTTCGGACGCGAGCCGTCCCGTGTCGGCGGCAAGGAGGGAGGGGAGAATGCGCATGGGGGAAATGGGGTTCATGGCGGGCTGAATCTTACTGCAGGACGTCCCAGGCGATGGCCCGTCCGTCGAGGTTGGCGTCGAGGTGGTAGCGGAGAAATATCCCGAGGAACCGCCGCAGCAGCGCGGTATCGGCGGGGGCGAGGCGGGCGAAGACGGAGGGAGCGTAGACATCGGCGGCGAAGGCGATGCGCAGCAGGGAGAGCTGTTTGCGCGTGAGGGTGATCTCGGCCTGGGCCGCGTCGGGAGCGCAGGCGGGGCAGACGAGACGGCCGCTGGGGACGGAGAACCGGGCTCGGTCTGCGGCCGCGCTTTCCGCGCAGTGCGGGCAGCCCTCCAGGTCGGGGGAGATGCCGAGGAGGGGCGGAAGGCGTGTCTCGAACGCCAGTAGCGCCCCGGGGGAGGCGCCGTGGAGCGCAAGGTAGTCCAGTGTGGCGCGGAGGAGCCCGTAGAGGTCCCGCGCGGCGGGGGATTCCCTGGCGACCCGGTTGACGAGATCGGTCGCGTAGGAGGCGGCAAGCGAGGCGCGCCAGTCGGTCCGGAAGCGGGGTCGCGTGTCGAGCGGCGAGCATTCCCGGAGCGGATGCACGCCGTGGGTCCCGTGCGCGTAGTAGAGGACCTCGCAGGTGTAGTAGAGATCGAACTGCCCGAGAAAGGGGCTCCTTGGACGGCAGGCGCCTTTGGCGGAGGTCGTGAGGCGGCCGCGGTCCGGCGTGAGCCACGTGACCATCCGGGAGGTATTGGAGAACCCGCTCACGCGCAGGACGATGCCTTCGGTCTTTTCAATGCTGGACGTCAACATGGCGGGGAGGGGTTTCGGGGCGCGTCGGCTAGAGGGCGGCGAGCTTGGCCTGGACGCGCTTGTCGGCTGAGGCGACCTTCGACGCGAGTCCGGTTTTGAACTCGGCAAGACGATCCGCGAGGGCGGTGTCGGAAAGGGCGAGAATCTGGACGGCGAGGATTGCGGCGTTCTTCGGTCCGGCGGAGCCTACGGCGACGGTGGCGACCGGGACGCCGCCGGGCATCTGCACGGTGGCCAGCAGGGCGTCCATGCCGTTGAGGGCGCCTCCCGCGACCGGGATGCCGATGACCGGGAGCGTGGTGTTTCCGGCGACGACGCCGGCGAGGTGCGCGGCGCCGCCGGCGGCGCAGAGGAGAACCTTGATGCCGCGGTCGCGCGCGGAGGCTGCGTAGGCTGCTGCTTCGCCGGGTGTGCGGTGAGCGGAGAGAACGCGAACTTCGAACGGCACGCCAAAGGCGTTGAGGGTTTCAAAGGCGGAAACGAGGGCGTCGAAGTCGGACTCGCTTCCCATGACAAGGCCGACAAGAGGGGTAGGGGAGGTGTTCATGGCGGGGGTTCCGGTGGAAAACTGCATGTGCGGCCATTGTAGCGGACCCTGCGGGGGGATGCAAGCAACGCCCTCAACTCAACGGTATTCGGTCAGTCTTGGGGGTGGTGCTGATTTCCCGCTGAATTCCGAAAGAGCAACAGACCGCCCCCCTCTGAGAGGGGGGATGTCGCGGAGCGACAGGGGGGAGTACTTCGGTTCGCGTGTTTCCGCAAATGAGCGA
>JAEEGL016971772.1_pt1 | contig 13039 bp, 11 predicted proteins | sample 9134231 | NCBI WGS metagenome assembly JAEEGL01 (sample SAMN16246548, study PRJNA631951) | gut metagenome | biome: gut microbiome; feature: rumen; material: fiber-attached | host: Bos | place: Iran: Karaj | collected 2018-10 | reverse complement strand
AGATTGTGAGAATTGTCCAGAAGATTTGAGAGATATATGTGTGGATGATTGAGATCAAGATAAATGCTGAAATTGAATAATAGATGAGTGAGAAGATTGTGAGAATTGTCCAGAAGATTTGAGAGATATATGTGTGGATGTAGAGTGTGGAAATGGGGAGATAGATGAATGAGAAACGTGTGAAAATTGTCCGCAGGATTTTTGATGGTGTATTCAGAATAGGTATTGTAATATGTGTCCTTGTGAGTATGTAGATTTCTTTTCTGATTTGGTGGTAGGAGATTATATTCGTGCTAAATTTTGGGATAAAAATTTACCAGTCTTTTATAGATATTCTAATATTGTGAATGTAGAAAATTACTTCGATATTAATTAATGTATTTGATAATTATGAGTTTTGGTATAATTATATCTGCACTTGTGTTTGCAAATAAATAGTAAATCATTATATTTATTATTGAGTTTTGTTATATGTTTTATTTGTATTTGAAATTAAATGAAAAGGTTTGGTATTGTTAAAAGGGCTTATATTTGGTTAATATTAGCTGCTTGTATAGCTGTATTTTGAGGAGTTTTATTTTTTATGACAGCTAATTATTCAGAGGAATTTACTGGTGGAGTAAATATATCAATTAATACACAAACTGATGTTGATGAGATTCAGAATAATTTGAAAGATTTTTTGGTTGTAAATAATTATAATCAAGCAACAGTTCATGTTAATACAACACAGGATAGTACTCAGATAAAAATTAATGCAGATTTGAAAGATGATGATGTTGTTGCTCAACTTTCTGATGATATATCAAAATTTTTGATGGATAAATGATATATAGAGACGACAGATGATATTGTTTGACAAACACTTACATGACCAAGTATATGAGACTATATGAAAACTACGGCAATGCAGGCCTTGATTGTATGACTTATTCTTATGATAATTTATATGTTGCTAGCATTCAAGGAAATTAGAAAATATATTTCTCCAGCTGTTTTGTCTGGAGTGGTACTTTGTGTAATGTTGTTTGATATACTAGCTACGTTGTGAGCGTATGGTGTATGGATGTTGTTTAATGATACATTACAAGTAGATACAATATTTATTATATCTGTTCTTACTGTTATTGCTTATTGAATCAATGATGTTATTGTTATCTTTGATAGAATAAGAGAGAATATGAGTAAAAATAAGGATAAAAATGTAATTTATGGAAAATTATTTGAAGATAGTATATGGCAATCAATTAGGAGATCTATTTGAACGTCAGTGTCTACATTAATTGTGCTTATAACTATGTTCTTTTTGTGAAATAGTGATGTATTACAACAGTTCTCATTTACAGTATGAATGTGAATAGTATTTGCTACGTTATCATCTATTTTCTTATGAGTTCCTTTGGCTTATCTTTTGATGTGAAGATTTAGCAAAGAAAAGTGAAAATTCTAAGTTGTTAATTAAGTATGGAAATATTTAAATCAGATTCATTTGTATATTATCAGGATAAAAATTTTTATTATTTTTGGAAGCCGGCAGGTTTAGCATCTACGCGATGAAAATCTGTCAGCTTTTTGGATTTGATGAGTGATAAAAATTTGAACAAAAATGTTCGTGATATAGTCGATTCTCAAATGGAATTTTTCTGAAAGGAAAAAGAACTTTGACTTTTGAATAGATTAGATTGACCGACTACGTGATTATTGTATTTTGCAAAAAATCCTAGAGTTTATAATAATTTTCGTGAATTGCAGAAAGAATGAAAGATTGATAAGTTTTATGTAGCAGTAGTTTATGGAAATATTCAAAAATGGATAAATAGAAGTGGAAATGTAATAAATTATCCGATTATGCATCATAGATATAATGATGATCGTATGGTGGTAATTCGTACGGAGAAAGATAAGGCGAAATGAAAATGAAATATACATGAAGTGAAGACTGAAATTTGTGAGATGGAATATAATGAAAAAGATAAATTTTCTACAATTATAGTGAAAATCCATAAATGAATTCGTCATCAGATTCGTGCTCATTTAGCTAGTATTGGGTATCCAATTTGTGGTGATGGTATTTATTGTAAAAGTAAGAATCAGCAATTTGATAAACTTCAACTTTTTTCTATAGGGATGTGTGTTAATGGTATACTGTAAAAAACTTGCATTCTGAAATAATATTCATACTCTTAAGATAGATTTATTCCTTATTTTTTGTAAAAATGAAAAATAAAATTCAGATTTTAATATTTGGTTTTGTTGCAATTTTATGATTTGTTTGAGTTACAAGTGCAAATTATTCGTTTACAGGAGATGAATTAAAAAATATTAATTCACAAAAAGTTATACTTAGTCAATCATCAAACCAGGAATTATGGAATTATTATACTCAATTATTAAAATGGTATGATATTTTGAAGGGAAATGAAAGACTTGGAACAATCTCAAGCAATCTTAGAGATTATGCGTATTCGCTTTTTGATTCTAGGAAAAAATTAGCTAAACAACAATATGCTGCTGAAAAATCTAATTTTTTGGATGAGTATTTAGGTAATATTACTATAGATGAAGAATTACCAATAGAAAAATGCATATGATGGTATAATACGATTGATAATATTAGTTTTGCTAACGATTTTCCTACAGCACTTACTATAGCTGTTTGGTATAGAGAAAGTAATTGTGGATATTATTTACCATCTAATTGAGATGGTCCTTTTCAAATAGTAAATAAGGATTATGGAACATGAGAGATTACTGAGGAATTATTTAAACAGACAATTCAGGATTTTATAGATTTTTCCAAGAAAAAAATAAGAAGTTATAATAATAAAGCAGATAATCAATATCCTGAAATAAAATTGAGCTATACATGATATGATTTTACATGATTGGTGAATTTTGCTGCATTGTATAATGGATGAATGAGGACTGGATGAATGGTTGTGCCAAATGCTCCTAAATATGTGTATGATGGATATGGAGAAGAATATGCAAATGCAAAAAAATATTGATTAGTTGCTGCGTTTTTAAGATTTCTAGATTGGGAATTAGGTAGTATGTAATTTAAATTTATGAATTATAATGAAAATATTGTCTCGGAATGTGAACTGAATTCGTGCAGTAATTCAAAAGTGATTTTTTGATTGGGTGAAAAGTAATGATGCTGACATTATATGTCTGCAAGAGGTAAAGGCATTTGAAAACCAAATACCACCAGAAGTTAGATTTTATATGTCAGATTATGATTATTTGTGGCATAAGGGAACCAGGCCATGATATGCAGGAACTGCAATTTTTTGGAAAAAATGAATGGAAATAGTAGAAAAAAAATCAGATTTTCCTTTTCATGAATTTAGTGATGAAGGTAGAGTGACTGAAGTTGTTTTTAAGTACTGAGAGAAGGTAATTCATCTATTGAATGTATATTTTCCTAATGGATGAGATCGTGCGGATGGGACAGAAATGTTATCATATAAATTAGATTTTTATGAAAAAATGAGACAATATGTGCAATGAATCCGTGATGGTGGAAATGAAGTAATTATATGTGGGGATTTTAATATTTGTCATACGGAGATAGATATTGCTAGGCCAAAGGAGAATGAAAATTCAATATGATTTCTTCCAATTGAACGTGCGGAGATGGATAAACTAGAAGATGATGGTTTGGTAGATGTTTTTCGTAGATTGAATCCAGACTTGAAAGATCAGTATACTTGGTGGAGCTATCGTTGATGAGCAAGAGAGAGAAATGTTGGCCGGAGATTGGATTATTTTTGGATTAGTTCCGAACTTTTTGAAAAAATATATACAATGAATCATCAAGTAAATATGTTATGATCAGATCATTGTCCTATAAGTTTAGAGTTAAAATAAATTATCGGAACAAAAAAATAGGATGAAACTATCCTATTTTTTGGGTTTAAATTTATGTTTATTGTTCTATTACTTCATTTACTTCTTCGTTTATTTCTTCATCAATTTCTGGTTCAAGTTCTAATTCAAATCAGTGATTTCAAGCAAATTCTTTTTGGAGTGTGATGAGGTTTTCATTGGCTTTAGCTAGTTCTGAGTCTAAATTTTCAACTTCTGTAATTAGAGATTCGTATGTTTCTTTTTCTTCTTCGCTAACTTCTCTTTTTTCTATGTATGGTAGTAATTCGTTAAATTTCGAGTAATATGTTATATGTTTTTTTATAATATCAATAATTCAATCTTTTAGTGAATTGTCTCATTCCCAATTTCATAAAGATTCAATTTTATTGATTGAAGAAGTACATTCTTCTAATGTATTGTTAATTGCATTTTGAACGTTGGTAATGTTTATATTTTCATCATTATAGGCAGTCCAAATATTTTCTTCAGAATTAAGGCAAGTGTTGGCTAAATCAACTAAAGAATCATTGTAATCGATAACATTATTGGTATTGGTGCTAATATCTTCAATAATAATATTATTATTTTCTGTGTTATTTGGACTACATCCAATTAAAGTTCAAGATATTAAAATCATAGAAACTAAAAATAGCATTTTAAAATTTTTCATAATACAATTATTTATAGAGGTAAAAGTTAGTTTATAAGTATGCTTTTTGTTTATTCTTTTGTTTATGATATACAAGAGATTTTTTGTTATTCATTATTTTCGTATTCTACTTCTAATTGGATTTTGTTTGGTATTATTGCTTTAGGTACAATTATTTGTAAAGTATTATCTAGGGTAAGTTTGCTATGAATTTTGTCGAAATATACTTGAGGAGGTATATCAATCTCTAATTCAATAGGTCCTCGATAACATTCTTCTTGAATAGGAATACAGGATTCTTTTAGTTGAGGTGCTAATCTGAATCAGCGAATCAGAATTCTATAATTTTCAATTTTTACTTCTACTGATTCCTTTTTTACTCATCATAATGGTATAATTATTATTACTTCTTGAGGTGATTCATACATGTCGTAAGGAATTGTTGGAGTCTTTTGTTCTGTCATTTTGGTAAGTTCAATATAAATCTGAAGATAAAATACAGTTCTGTAAACGAAATGCAATTATTTATTTTTTACTAAATCTTTGAATATTCTTCATCTTTCTTCAAAATTTTTGAAAAATGTATAGCTAGAAGCTGCAGGAGAGAGTAGGCAGACAGTTCATTTCTTTGTCACTTGTTTGGCTACTTTTACAGCGTCTGTTAAATTATCTACTTTGTATGTTTTCTTATCTATTTCTGGTAATAAATTATGACCTGTTTTTGGTAAACAAATTACATTTTCTACATTACTACTATTCACGAAATCAATCAAATCAGAATAGTCGATTCATCTGTCCATTCATCACAAAATCAGAGTATTTACGTTTGGGATGCTTTTTAAGCTATTTATCGTAGATGCTGGAATCGTAGCTATAGAGTCGTTGTAATAAGTGACTCAATCAAATGTTCAAACTAATTCCATTCTGTGTTCCAATGGCTTGAATTCTGAAATCACTTTCTTTGTTTTTTCAAAGTCTAGTCACAAAATATCACATACCACAAAAATATTCATAATATTCCTCAAATTATGTTCTCATAAAAGATTCCTTTTTTCATTCACATTGTAAATTTCTTTTCAATTCAATACTACAAAATCTCACTGAATGAAGATGCCTTTTCAAATTTCAAAAATAGTTGGAGATTGTGCTCTTTTATTTAAAGGAGTTGGCTGACCACAGAATATTCAGTGGGAAGACAGAGGATTCTTAAAAATCCCCCGGCTTTTGGCCACCCCTTTTCAGTAAAGGGGGACAAGAGAAGTCACTTGTTCATCAACGATTGCGAAATCTCATTCAGTTTGGTATTTGAAAATATTTAATTTTGAATCGTAGTATTCTTGCAAACTATTGTAGTGATCCAGATGTTCTGGATACAAATTCAACAAAATTGCAATATGTGGAGAAGTTTTGATATACTGTAATTGATGTGAAGAACATTCTATCACGAGAGTACTGTCTTCATTAAAATTGTCAATCTGTTCAAAAATAGGAACTCATATATTTCAGAGTAAAAATGTATTTTCTTTTTGATTCTTTATCACCTCATAAAGTAGTGTAGTAGTTGTACTTTTCCCTTTTGTCCCAGTAATTGCTATCACATTTTGTCTATCTACTTCCAAAAGTAATTCAAGTTGTGATGTGATATTTAATCATTCTGTGTTCATTCATTTGAATGAAATTCAAGGAGTTTTCACAATCAAATCAAATTGTTTTAATTCTTCAATTGTAATTTTTTCGATGATAATATCTGTATTTTTATCATTGATTTTTCAGATTTGATTTTCATCTAAAATTGTTAGATGTTTGTTTGGTAGGTGCTTTCTGATGAAATTATAACTTGTTTTTCATTCTCTACCAAAACCGAGAATCAAAATATTTTTGTATCTATCCAGTATTTCTAAGATTTTTTCTATCATATTTTAAAAATTTAATATTTATAAAATTCATTCATTTTTAAACATATTTAAGATGATTTCTTTATAGTCATCATCTGAACAAACAAAATCTTTTGAATAAAATAGTTTTTTAAATTCATCATAAGTTAGCCATTTTACTTCTTCAACTTCTTCTTTTTGCAGTTTAAATTCATTCGCCTCTAAATTTAATTTTAACAAAAATATTTGTGCTATCGTAAATATTTTATCAATAATATATTCACATATAAATTTGTAATTTTCTTCTTTTGTTTCAATTCCCAACTCTTCATGTACTTCTCTTATTGCTCCATTTATCGTTTTTTCTCATGCAATGACATGACCAGCACATGACATATCCCATTTATTTGGCTCTATTTTCTTATTATTTGTTCTTTTTTGAACTAATATTTCATGTTTGTCATTAATAATCCAAATCCAAACTGGTTTATGATAAAATCCAGGATTCTTACTATGGCAAGCTGATTTTGTAGCTGTTCATAAATGTTCACTATCTCTATTATAAATATCAAGAATTTCTTCCATAATTTTTTAATTAATTTGATAAACTTTTTTTCAATATCTCTAAAAATTCTGGATCTAAATTATTTTCTTCATTGAAATAATTTAATAAATCATAATCCTTCACTTCGAAATGATTTGCATAATATTGTAATAAATATGGTAAATTTCAATCTAATTTTTTTATTGTAAGTGCTATCGCATAATTTACTTCATCATAAGTTCAGACACATTCAAATGGCTTGTTATCGCTATTTCAAGTTAAGTCTATAAAAGTCTGTAATAATTCTTTGTTTTCAAATAAGTCTTCTCAAAATATTTCAATTAACTTTTCTTTGTACAAAAATGGACTTAAGATTATGAATACAAATAGACATTTTGGACAATTGCAGCACCATTTTCGAGGCTTTGATTTACTTCATACATTACAGCTTTTGAATACTTGATGATATTGTTCAAATTTCGAGAATAATTGTGCAATTTGAATCTCCAAGAGTGGTCTCAAAAAGCTGAAATATTTGATTCAGATTCAGAAATATTTTTCTGTATAATGATTGAAATCATTTTCAAATTCAAAACTCTTGGAATATTGATGGTTAACTTTCAATCCTCTGACATTGCTTTCATTTGCACTACTTTCATTGGAAAGCACTATGTACTTCTTATTCCCCAAATATGCCACAAGATACGTTAAAAAGGCAAGTATTGCATTAAATGGGGTATGACCGTTCAAAAATCATTGTTTATTCAATTCAATGATTTGTGGATCAAGAATTCTTTTCATGATTCGTGGATTGTTATATCATGCTATTTTACTACATTCTAAAGTTACATCATTTGGATTCAATATAAATGAATCATTGTCCATTCATTTCAAAAGTTCGAGAGTAACATTCGAGTCCTTTCCTCATCAGATAGTGATAAGATTTCATGTTCGTTGTCATTCTGAGTATAGCGAAGAACCTAAATTATATTTTTTGTCTTGCTCAGTATGTCATGAACATTCTATATTCATGAAATTATCAATATTCACTTCAATTCCATTTGTATAGAAAAATTCTCCTAATCCGTAAAAATACATTTTTTTAAACCATTTGATTTGATCTTTATCGATATATCAGGCTTTAATTTCTACATTTTTGGGACAACAACATTTCCAATAACTAATTAATTCAACTAGTCCAATATGAAAAACTAGATAATTTACAAAATCTGAATTAATATTCTGATTTTTTATATTTTTTTTATCTATTTGGATTGTTGGTCTAAATTCAGCTAATCAAGGAATATTAAAAAAATAAGTAATTTTTAACCAATCTAATTCATCGTTAATTTCATATTTTTCATAAATGAATTTATCGTATTTTTTTCTTAATTCTCAAAAATTCATCGAAATATTTTATATAAAAATACGGATTTAACTATAATAAATTTAGAGACAAAATACAATAAGAAATGACATTTTTTTCTTGTTTTTCAATTCCATAACTGTATCCTATCACTCAATATTTTATCCAAAATGGGTTGGTAAATAATGCTTTTACAAAATTTATTACAAAATCCTGAATATAAACAAAAATTCGTTCTCGAAAAACTTATACAAGAAGTTCTTCAAATTTCTCGTGAGGAAATGTGGATGCAAATGGATAAAGAAATTTCTAAATCGGAAGTAGATCAGATTTTGACATATTATCGTTCATATGTTGAAGATAAAAAGCCTATGGAATATATACTTTGACATGTTGATTTTTTTCAAGTTCCATTCATTGTGAATGAAAATACATTGATTCCTCGTCCAGAAACGGAATATATGATTACGGCAGTTACTGAATATACAAAGGAAAACTTAGATATTAAAAACCAAAAATGAATTTTGATGGATATCTGAACGTGATGTGGAGTGCTTTGAATTTCAGTTGTTCTTCAAAATCCTAACTCGTATGATCAAATATTTTTTTCTGATCTTTCTACTTGAGCACTTTTTGTAGCTCAGAAAAATTATGAAAATTTAATTGATAATGATTATAATCATGAATTTTTACAATCCGATTTAGTTTTTTTTATTTCCAATAAAGAATTTGATGTAAATAAACCAATTACATTGGTGGCAAATTTGCCGTATATTCCAGATGAAACATTTGATAAAAATTCGCCAGATAATGTACAGAAACGAGAACCTAGAATGGCGTTTGTATGATGAGATGATGGATTAGATCTTTATAGAAAGATGTTTAACCAACTTTTTCAATTCAAATCAGAATGAAAAATATGAAAAGTTATGATGTTTTTAGAAATGATGACTCGACAAGTTGAAATTTTAGAAAAAGAATTCTGAGATAATTTAAGTTTTGAAGAGGTAAAAACTTTTCATTTCAATATTCGCATAGTAAAAGCATCATTCAAAGATTAGAATATTGATAAAAGTCAAATTAAATAACGATAAAATTCTGATTTTTTTTGACTTTTTTTGTATTTCTGAGTATAATTTACTGTGGAAACTTTATTTCCTTGAATAAAACAAAAATGGAAGAAAATCAAACAAATCAAAATTCAAATCAACAGGCAATTCAGTCTATACAGAATGGGTCTCACTATCAGCAACAAGTTCAGCGATGAGGAGTGACTTCTTCACAATCAATGGAGGAGCAAAGTATAGCTATGCAGATTCAGCAATTGCTTGTTCAACAACAACAATATCAACAACAATATAATCAATTAGTTGATTATGTTAAAAAGACTCCAAATTTATCTATTGAACAGGTAAATCAAATAAAACAACAATTAGATCAGCTTAATGCTCTTTTTGTTCAATGAAAACAGAAGTTACAAGCGTTATGATATAATCAGGTTCAAGTGAAAAAACCTACAGAAGTAGTAAAATGAGCAAAAAATAATTTTTCTTTTAAAAAGTTAGCTATTGGATGCGGAATAGTTGTTGTTTTGATATTAGCATGATTTTTTGTTACATTATCTTCATTAATTAAAAATCCGAATGCCTTAAGATGAATTTGAGTAGATGCAATTACGGCAAAATGATTAATGATGGCTTTTTGTGGTTTATTGTTTTGAAGTATTATACTTTTGATGTTATGAGTAATAATATCTAATATTTACAAATTAATAACAGTACAGAATCAAAAGAAGATAAAATTTATATTATGATTATTATGATGAATATTTTGAGCTTGAATTTTATGAGTAGTAATGTGAATGGTTTTTGGAAAAATCTGAGATATTAAAACAGAGATTGAACAAGTAGAATATGATATTGTGCAACCATATCTTGTATGAAGAGTAGAAAATGTTTGAAATGATGAATTTTTACATCCGTATGACAATAAAGAACTTGTATGAATTGGTAGAGAATATGAATTGATAGCTCCTTCGGAGATGGCTTTTTCTTTGAGAAAAGAAGAGTTTGATAAATATTTAAATCAAAATGTGCCATCGGAATCTGAAAATTTTGATATAACTCTTTCATGTTGAAATGGTACAGATAAAATTCTTTCTTTGATGAAAGATGAAAAATGAAATTATATGGATGACTGAAATTGATGATATAAATTTCAATGAACATGTTTATATGATTCTAAATGAGAATATAAATATTCTATAAATGTAGCATATGATAATAAAATTACAAAGGAGAGACAATTTAAAAGTAAGGATATAAAATCGTTAAAGTTTACTTCAGAAATTTCTATCTATAAGACTGATAATTCAAAAAATGCCTCAAGTAATAGATCGGCAAGATTAAAAAGTTCAGATTGAGAATTTAATTTAAAAGAGGCACCAGTTAAATTAACAGTAGATTCTATTCAAATTTTTCGTGATTTCTGATTATGATCTTATGAGAGTGAATGGGATTTAGATGGAGATTTTGTTACAGATAGAGTAAATCAGGTTTCCTTTGATTTTTCTTATAAAATTCCAAAAGTTTATTATGTTACATACAAAATTCCATGATTGTCTGATGATACATGGTATAGATTCCCAGTGAGAGTAGAACCAAGTAAAATACCAATTTGTGGTATTAACTTAATTAATTTTCCATGAACAACAAAATATCAAATCGCTACAGATTTTGTAGATGCTTCATCAGCTGCAACTATTTCATCATATAATTATACGATTCAAAATATTACTACTAAAAAAACTTTGGAAGAATTAAAAAATCATACTCAGGAATTTAATTATACGTTTCCAGATGAATGAAATTATGTGGTTGTGTTGGAATATGTTACTGTAGATGGAAAACAGTGACACTGTGAATCTGAAACGATTCAAATGAAGAAAGAGACAATTCGTGTACAATATTCAATTGAAGAGTTGGTTTCTTCGGAAGAAGTCTGTAATTCTAATGGGACAAAATTTGATAAATGTACACAGATTAATGTGGCTAAAATGCCAAAAACCTATAAATTAAAAATATGAGAAATTTCGCCATATAGTGCAACAATAAAAAAATATGTATCATTTAATGGTACTGTATTATTAAACGAAAATAATACATATACATTTGATATACCAAATGAATGAACTTATGTTTTATCGATAATTATTTCAGATGAGAGTAGGTGAATAGAAGAAACGACGTTTGATATAAAAATTGTAGCAAAAAAGCCAGATATTGTGTGAAAAATTTCTGTTTTATCATCTGATACAAGGGAAGAGGTCTCTGAATGATTTGAACCTTTATCTGTGATACTTGATGCTTCTAGTACAGAAGTGAATGTAGATGGGGATGAAATTGTATATTTTACTTGGGATTTTGGTGATAATAGTGAAATAAAGAAAAAACAACAAAATGGAGTAATATCACATATATATAATTATGATTATGCGAAGGAAAATTGAAAATTTCAGCCTAAAGTTACAATAGAAACGAAAAAATGAAATAAAGAAGAGATTTTATGACCTGTGGTTTATATAAAAAAATGATTACTTACTATAGATCTTTATTCTTCTAGTCATCCATCGAGACAGGCACAAGTTGGTAAAAATGTGGCATTTGAAGCTGATTTTGATTGATTACCAGAAAAGATGGTTCGAGATTTTGGAGATTGAACTCCTAATGTTTCTTGTCAGTGAAGGGTTTGTACGGAAGTGATCCATTCTTTTCAAGATCCTTGATTATATTCTGTAAGTGTAAATTTGGAGTTTGATTCTGGTCAACAGGTAGATGAAACGATAAGTTTTAAAGTTTATTAATTTATATTCGAATTTGAAAATTAAAAGAAATAAATAATTTGTATTATTGATTTTAAAAAATTTAAAATATAAAAATAAAAATCAGATTTTAATTATTATTTCTAAGTATGACTTTTTATGGTTTGCTTTTTTTCGGCATGTAAACTTAAAAAATTAATTAAAAATTTTTTATAAAAAAGAACTATAAGAATTCACCTTTTATTTTTTATAACCATTTTTTAAAAAAATATATAAAATAATATAAAATGCTCTTGATTTTTGATTGGATTTTTTTATATATTTTGACACTGTAGTAATATACAGTGAGTAAAATATTTGCGGATATGATGTAGTTGGTGTAGCATAGCAGACTTCAGCTCTGCTCGTACGGGTTCAAGTCCCGTTATCCGCTATCTCTATGTTTATTCATGTTTACTTTGGAAGAGATGTTTGGTCATGTTGTACTTTGACTCTTAATAATGATTTTGAGTGGGAGTATGATATATTATTCTGGTAAATTGGTTGAGCTTTTCTGAAGAAGTAATCGGGCGGATGAACATTTGTGAGGTACTAGACAAATGTGGATATTAATTTGATTTGGATTGTTTGTTATTTGAGGATTGGTGATGTTTTGAGTAATTTCGTTTACTAATCCTACAATAAAAACATCTGGTTTCTAAATGGTGTTCTTTGAAAAATTTATGGGGAGATGGCAGAGCGGTCAATTGCATCAGACTGTAAATCTGACGCCTCACGGCTACATAGGTTCAAATCCTATTCTCCCCAAGTTGAATATTTTGATAGGAATTATGGGCTCTTAGCTTAGTTGGTAGAGCGACTGCTTTGCACGCAGTAGGTCAGGGGTTCGACTCCCCTAGAGTCCAGTTTTTTT
>JAEEGL014138883.1_pt1 | contig 13039 bp, 12 predicted proteins | sample 9134231 | NCBI WGS metagenome assembly JAEEGL01 (sample SAMN16246548, study PRJNA631951) | gut metagenome | biome: gut microbiome; feature: rumen; material: fiber-attached | host: Bos | place: Iran: Karaj | collected 2018-10 | reverse complement strand
ATACTACCTATAGTAAATACATTAGTTTCTTGATCTGTATCAGTTAAAAAAGCTATTAAAGAACCTACTCCTACTATAGTGATTATTAATATTAATAGAATTAATAATTTTTTGATTTTCTTTTTATTCATAAAATCACCTTTTTTTACACACAAACGTAGATTAGTCTCCTAATCTATCTAATTGTTTTGATTTAGATTCTAATTCTTTTATTTCTTCTGCAAAGATTTGGTCAAATTGAGGAATTGACTTTTTAATAACATCTGGATATATGTTTTTACTATTTAGAATTGCTGTTCTAAAGTCATTTACATTTACTTGAGTTCTATTATCAAATAAAGCATTAGAGAAAGCTTGTTGATATAAAGTTAGCGTTACATCTGGATAACGTGAACCTATCTCATATATTCTTTTATATTCTGATGTTATATCAGTTAAGAACTCTGCCATTTGTTTTTTCTTAAAATCTGTATACATCATAGTTGCGCCTGTTCTTTTTTCTATTTTAGGTACTGTACCTAGAACAATTCTTATATTTTCTTCTCTAGTTGGTTCATTGACAACTATTTTTTGGAAACGTCTTACAAAGGCTTTATCTCTTAAAATAAATCTTTCATATTCTTCACTAGTTGTGGCACCAATTACTTTAATATCACCACGGTCTAGTGCTGGTTTAAACATATTTGCAAAGTCTAAACTTTGATCTTTAGCCCCCATTAAAGTATGAATCTCATCTATAAATAATATTAATTTTGATTTTGTTTTAATTTCATCTATTAAGTTTTGTATTTTAGATTCTCCAGTTACTGGATCTACTCCTAATAAAGCACTAGTATTTACTTTTATTACTTGATATCCTTGTAATATTTCTGGTACTGCTTTTTGTTGTATTCTCCAAGCTAATCCTTCTACAATAGCTGTTTTACCAACACCCGGTTTACCAGTTAATATAGCACTTTTATCTGGTGTTAATAAGATAAGTATTAATTGTCTTATTTGGTCATCTCTACCTATAGCTGGATTAGTAATAAAATCTTTCTTCTGAAAATTATCTCCATATGTTTCTAAAATACTAATTCTTTTTGATTTAATATCTATAGCTTTTTGTTCTAGTTTATTTTCTTCATTCATAATATTACCTCATCTTAATAATATAATATCATAAATTTATTATCTAATCATCAATTATTTCAATATCAATAATATTATCTATGTCTATATAACTTCTAGATAAATATATTTTTCTTCTAATTAAATCTATCTTTTTAATTCTACCATTTGTTTCTATATAGTTATCTCCATTATAATATTTTATTTTTACTAAGAAATTTATATCTAATTTATTTAATATTCTATTTAATTCATTATTATAATCTTCATCTAAATATTTTAATTTATCTCTAGTTCTTAATTTGTCGCTATTAGATAACATATTTCTATATCCTTCTAAGGCGTCAAATGGTAAGAATTGTTTTGCTCTATCTATATTATTCTGCATTATGTCCACCTACCAATCTGTTTCTTTCTCTTTGATTAGATCCTTTTTCTAAACTTATTGTTCTTAATAATATATTTTTTCCATATTTATTTTTTAAAGTACTAACTTCTTTTAATAAATCTAATTCTTTATCTGTATCAGATATATTATTAAATAAATCTAATTGAATATTTCTATTATTGTTAATACCAAAACTAATACCTATTCTTCTGATAGGAATAATTTTATTGATATTATTATCATATAAAGATAATAGATATTTACTTATTTCTTCAAAACTACTAGTAGTATTCTTTAATTTATAATTTACATTTAAACTTTTAATCGCAAATTTACTATAACCTATGAATAACGCTACTCGATCAGTAAAACATTTTTTACTTATTAATTCTATTACTAAGTCATCTATCATTTCTATTAAGACATTTCTTGCTTTTAAGTAGTCATAGTCATGAAATAGTATTTGTGATGAAGATATACTTTTACTTTTAGGTTTATAAGTTTTTATATCTTTCATAGTAGTTGTTTCTATTCCTTTAGAGTGATCTATTAATAATTTAGCATTTATGCCAAATTCTTTATATAAAATAGATTCATCTGTATGAGCTATATCATACATATCAAAGATACCTAAATTATTTAATCTAGTACTTATACCTCTTCCTATAGACCAAAATTTAGTTAGAGGTGTATAATGCCATAAATATTTTTTATATAAATCGATATCTAAATAACCAATATTACTACTAGTATGTTTAGATATAATATCCATAGCTATTTTAGCGAGATAAAGATTAGTTCCTATACCACAAGTAGCTGTTATATTAGTAGATTTATATATATCATCTAATACCATAATAGCTATTTCTTTAGGGTTTTTATGATATAGATTTATATATGGATTTAGATTAATAAATACTTCATCTATTGAATATATATGGACGTCTTCTTCACTAAAATATTTTAAATAAATATTATATATATAATTAGATACTTGCATATATAATCTCATTCTAGGTTTAGCAACTATATATTTAATATTATCTGGTATTTCATATAATCTGCATCTACTACTGACTCCTAATTCTTTTATATGAGGAGTAGCAGCTAGTGAGATAGTACCTTTTCCTCTAGATGTGTCAGCTACTATTAAATTTACTTTATATGGATCTAATCCTCTAGAAATGCATTCTACAGATGCATAAAAGCTTTTTAAATCTATACATAAAAACATATGTTCGTCCCTCCAACTATATTATAGTACTCGAACTTATGTTTTACAAGATAGAATTTTTAATTTTACAAAAAAAGATTTCTAATTAGAAATCTTATTAATATTTACTTGTTATACCTAGATATTCTTCTAAAGTTATCCAATTACCATTATTATATAGTTTACTAGATACATCTGTTCCTACATATCTAATATGCCATGGTTCATATGAGTATCCTGTTTGAGATTCTTTGCCTTTTGGATATCTAATAATAAATCCATATTTAGAACAGTTATTAGTTAACCATTTACCCTCTTTAGTATTACCCCATGATTGATCTAAACTATTAATATCTGCAGCTAAACCAGATTGATGTTCTGAATGACCTGGTCTTGCGGATATTTTATCTGCTTCAGATTTACCATATTTTGATACCCATCCATTATATGTATTTACTTGCGTATTATATGATCTATATCCACTTATTATTCTTAGATTAACACCATCTTTAGATGCAGCAGATTTCAATTTACTAAAAGCATTGTTAAAATCAGAAGTTAATCCTCCTGGATTATAAGTACTAGGTAATGCATAAGTTTTATTTGCAATTAATAATCCACCTATATAATATATTCCATTCTTTTTAACTATACTAAATCCTTTAGATGTAGTACCTGTTTTAGGACTATTTGAAGTATTATTACTAGTATTAGAAGTTTGTTCTACTGGTTTTTCTTTTACAGTAAGTTTGAATTCTTTAGAAGAAGTATTGTTAGACTTATCTTTAGCTATTACTTTTAATTTGTATGTACCAGTCTTTTTAAAATTATAATCCCCTTCTATAGATATAGTTATTTCATCTTTAGAATTATCTTTTGTTTTTACCTTACTTTTTATATCTACTTCTTTTCCATAATCAGTAGTTATATCTTCTATTTCTATAGTAGGTTCTTCATCATCTATTACTTTTAATAATACTTTATACTCATCTTTTCTATAAGTAAAAGTACCAGTATAAGTTCCACTATAAAAACAAGTATTATCTTCTATTATTAAATCTTTCCATTTAATCTTTGATACTTTCTTATTATCAGTATAATCTTTTATACTAGGTATTTTATCCCCTATATTTATACTTATAGAGTCTTTATATTCTAACTTAATACTCTTTTTATAGAATAATAATCCTAGTACTATACATATTATTAATACTAATAATATAATCAATAATAATTTCTTTTTCATAATTACTCCTAAATAATATCATTATTATACTCTAAAATAGATATTAAATCATTATACTTAGTTGGTAAATTTAATATTTCTTTTTCATTAAATTTGTTCTTTGTTAAATCTATATATTCTATATTATCATCCATATGAAATAATCTATATTTAAATGTTTCTTTAATAGATATTAATTTATCATTAATTAAGAGTTTCCAAGCATATTTATTTCTTGGAAATGTATTAGTTAATGGAAACATATGAGTTCTTATTATTTCTCTTTCTAATTTACCTATATTAAAGTTAATAATAGAATTTTTTATAGAATAAGCTGGATGATATTTATATCTTTCCATTGGGGTTAATTTAGGCATTTCACTTCTATAGAAAAAGTCATGCAAAAGAGAAGCACGTACTACTCTTGCTTTATTTGGGTCATTATTAGGAATAGCTTTATACATTTTAAGAGCTACTCTAAGACAATGATCATATCTATTATTACCATGATGTTTTTCTTTCTTTAACTTAATAAAATTTTCATTACTTAGAATATCATTAGTAATTAATAGAAAATTGTATAAATCCTCTTCTATCATAAATAAAGTATATCATAAGAAAAATAGTATAAATTAAATTATTATACTATTTTACATTTATTAATCATTGAAATTGTCTTTTTTACCTAATTTTTTTAAATATTTTTTTACTAATAATACTAAATCTATAGGTCCATTCATTAATTGAAGTAATAATAGTGCATCTTGTAATTTTAATCTATCTGAATAATCTTTTATTATTTCTTCTTCTTTTTTTAAATCATAATTTGTTAAATCATTGGTATTAATAAAATCATTTATATATTGTTTTATTTCTTCCAACATAAATTCTTTTATTGGATATTCATCTATTAATAACACTCCATAATATCCACCTACTAAGTATCTATATGTATCAATTATTTCCATATTATAATACTTCTATGTCATCTTTCTTTTCAGGTTTATTATCTTCTATTTCTTTTCTTTCTTCTTTTACAGTGGATATAAATTTAAATACTTGATAGATAAATATTATTACTAATGGGATTATTACAAATAATATAAATCCTATTTTAGATTCTAAGAAAGATAATATTTTTCCTAGTACAGGTATAGTTTTATCAGAGTTACCTATTATTTTATTTTTTTCTATACTAGTAGATTCAGATATATAATATTTAGAATTTTCTATCTTAGTTACTTTAGCATTCCTAATTACATATTTATTCTTATATACATCGTAATAATATATATTATCTTTTTCTTTTATAGAATTTGATTTCTTTATAACTAATAATTCATTTTTATCAGTATATGAAAAATTATAATTAGCTATTTCTGTATATCCATATTTATTTTTGCATAGTACAAATATTGTCACTAATATAACAAAAATAATTATTACTACTTGGATTACATTCCATATAATACCTAATTTCTTTTTCATACTATCACCTTTATTCATTTATGTAGTTTTTAATTTTAGCTAGTCTTTCTATTTTTTCTAATTCAAATATGTTTTTATCATCATATTTCTTTGATACTTTTTCCATTAATTTTATTAAATCTTTCACTTGAGAAAAAGCATAGTTATCATCTTTTTCTATTTCTCTAAATTCATTATTAGTATCTACCATTATTTTATATTTCATTATTTTGAATACTCCATCAAAGAATTCTTCATCATTATACATTATTGCGATAAATAGTACTTTTAAGAATACATATATAGGCATACGATATAATTTATTTCTTAAGTTTTCATATAAACCTATTTTATCTATATCATAATCATATATTTCTTTAAATGATGGATGTTCTACATTTTCATATAAACTTCTAGTATCACCTAATCTTACTATATGACATAATCTATAAATATATTGATATTTATTTAACCATTTTTTATTTATATGAGAAGTATCTATTGATGATTTTTTTATTTTTAATAAACTATTAATCATATCTAATAATTCATCTTCTTTAGCTCTCTCATTTGTTTTAGACTTAACTATAGTATTAGCATCTAAATCTAACACTTCTCCATCATCTTCTTTTTTTACTTCTTCTTTTGGTTGATTCATATTATGTATCTCATCTAGAGGTATAGTTATAGTTAGTCCTGTATGTTCATAATTTTTTCTATCTTTTGGGCTAGAGAATACATCTTGTGGTAATACTTCTTTGTCAAAATCATAATTTTCAATACCTTCTCTTCTTACTATTCTTTTAAATAATTTATCATAATTTAATAGAGCAATTCCTATAATTAGAATTAAACATACTGCGATAAATTCTATTATTACTCGAGGAGATATGATATGTATAACTTTACCTAATACTTGTTTTTTAGTAATAGGTTCATCTTCTGTACCATTAGCGTCTCCTTTAGTGATTAATTGATTACCACTCTTTTTAATTAATCTATGAGTTATTATATCATTATCTTCATTAATATATGAAATAATATCATTAGTTTTAACATCTTTTGTTATTTTAACTATAATAATATCATTTATTTCTATAGTTCCAGACATTGATCCTGATGCGGTTTGAAAATATGTATAACCAAATACATTAACATAATCTTTTTTTAATACATCCGTTACTACAAAAGTATAGACTGCTAAAACAATTAATAATAAAAGAATAGCATAACAAATATACTTAGTAACTTGTTTTAATATTCTTAAAAAGTTATTTAGAAATTCTTTCATATGACACCTATCTATTCTACTATATTAGTATATCATATATTATTATATTTCAAATAAAATTATTTGCGTAGATTTACTATTTGACACTCTTTACACTAATTGTAAAATATTATTTTTTTATATATTGACTTATAGTTGGATATGTTATAAATTATAATTGTATTTTGATTAAGTACGCGTGATGTTACTTATAATGATAATATGAAGATTATTTTAATTTATTTATTATAATTAGATTATTAAAGTTATATTATGACATCTTAAAGTATGGGAAATGTGAAATACCATTTTTAAATAATAACTTACTATAGTCAAAATACATGTAACCGTGTAAGAGAAAGAAAACTCTAACAGACAAGGTAGAAAGATGATTATACTGATAATATAATTATTGATCTATATTTTGAAAACTCGGTTTTATAATTAATTGATAGTTATTACTTACTTGTTATATATAGGTAAACTAATAATTAAAGGTTACTATAAAACTTATGTATAAAAAAAGATGTTCGCAAGAATATCTTTTTTTTATGTGTTTTTGAGCATAAAAAAAACAGGATATTATGACCTTCCTGTTTTTAAAAAGATAACTTCTCTTTTGTCAGTATAATCAAAACTGATAATTTATCATATACCCGGTTGGATGGGAGCTAATATTTAGTCATATTTAATTAGCCACTTACCATATAGCATTTTCCTTTGCCTGTAACTCCTAGCACACAACCTGACAAGTATATCATTTTACCATACTATTCGTGTTTCGGTGTACTTTCAATTTACTACCTATCCTTTCAAAGAAATAATATCAGCTTTTTTTGTTAATTATATAAAATCAATTTATAAAAAATCCTTAATACTTCATATCTCCAATATATTATTAATACAAATTCGATACTCCATATTAATTCAATTAAATAAATATAACTTCAGGGACAATTAACGCATCAATTATTCCTTTTCCATTTTAAAATAATAAATATTCAGTACTACAAATAATATTTAAAAATATTTAGTTGTGTACTAACAATTATATTAAAACATACATATATTTTGTTGTCAATTCTTTAGAATTTGTTTTTTACGCTTTACATATAATTTTACAATTATAAAAAAAGAGTAATAAAATTACTCTTCATACATTATTACTTTATTCTGTTTTAGAGACTTTTTAATATCTATTACTCTTTGGTTAGATGAGCCTCTCCATGATAGTGTTGGATCATGTAGTTCATCTACATATTGACCATCTACTAAAACATCTATATATTGCATTACTTCTTTATCTTTTAAATCTTTATCAAATAAGAATCCACTCCATGCCCAAATAGTTTTATCTTTATATTTCTTTTTAAATGCTTTAGCTAATTTAGTAGTACCCTCTATATTATTGGGATGCATTGGTTCTCCTCCTAGGATAGATAAACCTACTATATAGTCATTATTACATAAATCTAATACCTTATTAATAGTTTCATCTGTGAATTCTTTTCCTGCATTAAAATTCCAAGTTTCTGGATTAAAACAGTTTTTACAGTGAAAAGCGCATCCTTGCATAAATATTGATACTCTTACACCTGGTCCATTAGATATATCCATTTTTCTTATTTTGTTATATCTCATTATTCATCTGCGTCCTTATTATCAATATGTAATACACGTTCTTTTATTTCTTGAGTTCTTCCTTTATTCCAGAAGTTAGCTCCTATATATCCACAAGTTCTACGAGCAACATTTAATTTATCATGATCTCTATTACCACAATTTGGACAATACCATTCTAAATCATCATCGATTAATATTTCTCCAGTATATCCACATTCATGGCAATAATCGCTTTTAGTATTTAATTCAGCATACATTATATTGTCATAAATAAATTTTATTATTTCCATTACTGATTCTAGATTATTTTCTAGATTAGGTGTTTCTATATATGAGATTGCTCCTCCCGGAGATAGATTTTGGAATTCACTTTCTAATTTTAATTTAGTGAAAGCATCTATTTCTTCAAATACAGGTACATGATAACTATTAGTAATATAATCTCTATCAGTTATACCTTTTATTTTTCCAAATCTTTCTCTTAGACATTGAGCAAATTTATATGTAGTTGACTCAATTGGAGTTCCATATACTGAATAATCTATATCCTCTTCAGCTTTCCATGTTTTACATGCATCATTCATGTGTTTCATTACTTCTAAAGCGAACTCTTTTCCTTTACCATTATCTGTATGAGAATGACCTGTCATATATTTAACACATTCATATAAACCAGCATATCCTAGTGATATAGTTGAATATCCATGATGTAGTAATTCATGAATTGATTCACCTTTTTCTAGACGTGCTAGAGCTCCATGTTGCCATAAAATTGGAGCCACATCTGAAGTTACTTTAGATAAACGTTTATGTCTAATTTGAAGTGCTCTATGACATAGATCTAATCTTTCATCAAACACTTTCCAGAATAGGTCCATATCTTTACCAGAAGTTAGTGCGATATCAGGTAAATTTATAGTTACAACTCCTTGATTAAATCTACCATAATATTTGCCTTTTCCTTCTACATAGTTTTTAGCTTTAGCAATATTACCTAATGAAATACTTCTATCAGGAGTTAGGAATGATCTACATCCCATACATGGATAACATTCTCCTTCTCCAAATTCATTTTTCTTTAATTCTAACATTACTTTTTCAGATATATAATCTGGTACCATTCTTTTAGCAGTACATTTAGCTGCTAGTTTAGTTAGGTAATAGTATTTTCCTTTTGGATTAATATTGTCTTCTTCTAATACATATAATAATTTAGGGAATGCCGGTGTAATATAAACACCTTTTTCATTTTTCATACCTAGAATTCTTTGATTTAAGAATTCTTCTATAATCATAGCTAATTCTTCTTTATATTCTTCAGTTTCTCCTAAGTACATAGCAACTGATAAAAATGGAGCTTGACCATTAGTTGTAGTCATAGAATTAATTTGATATTGGAATGTTTGTACTCCATCTTCTATTTCTTTAGCTAAATCTTCAGCAACAAATTTTTCTCTTTGTTCTTTAGTTAATTTTCTTTTCTTATATTTTTCTTCTAATCTTTCTTTACTACTTCTTACAAATGGAGCTAGATGAGTTAAAGTAATAGTAGCTCCTCCATATTGTGATGAAGATACAGCAGTTATTAATTGAGTTGCAATTGTCATAGCAGTTAAAAATCTATGAGGTTTTTCTATCATTACTCCATTAATATTTGTACCATTTTGTAACATATCATCTAAATTTATTAAGTCACAGTTATGAAGAGCATTTTGAGCAAAGTAATCTGCATCATGAAAGTGAATTATGCCTTCATCATGTGCTTTTACAATATCTTCTGTTAATAAGAATCTTCTTGTAATATCTGTAGATGTTATACCTGCTAAATAGTCCCTTTGAGTAGTAACTACTTTCGCATTTTTATTAGAGTTTTCTGTATTCCAATATTCATTTTCTCCATCAATTAATTCTTTAATTGAACGATCTGTAGTATTACTTCTTCTTACTAATTCTCTAGTATATCTATATGTAATATATTGTTTTGCTAAAACATATTTACCAAGTGCCATTAATCTCATTTCGATTATATCTTGAATGTCTTCGACCAACATTCTTTTTTTATGTAAACCTTCAATATACTTAATTATATTCCTAATTTGAATATCTGTTACCTTTTCTTCTTCAGCTACTTCGGCATTAGCTTTTAGAATGGCATTTTCAATCTTTTCAGGCATATAATCAACTATATGTCCATCTCTTTTTATGATTTTCATTTCCCTATTCTCCTCCCTATTCGATAATACAAATATATCATATTATTTATACTTATATATGTTGCGGTTGCAACATTTTACATCTTTTGATAAACTTTTTTTAGGAGGATATTTTTATGATCAATCCATTTCAAAATATATCAACGAAAAATCAAAAAAAATTACTTTGGTTACTTGAATCTAAGACTAGACACTTTACAGAAAATATGTCAGTTTTAGAAGATTATATTGACGAAAGAATTATAGGTATTGTTAAAGCAGGAAGAGTACAAATACAAAGAACTACTAATACTGGTAATACTAGTATTATAGAAGAAATTGGACCTCATGAAATATTTAGCACTAATATTAACTTATATGGAGAGGAAATAGATGCGATTTGTGTTGAAGAAGCTGATATTATATTAATAGATTATGATTATATTATTGAAAATATTAATAATGATAAACAATACTTTAATCAATTTATTAAGAATTTATTTATGATTATAAATGATAAAATAATTGAAAAGAATGAAAGGATAGAGATTCTTTCTAAAAAGTCTATTAGAAACAAATTATTAACTTTCTTTGATTTAGAGTATAAAAAAAGAGGGTCTAAATATATTTATTTACCCTACAATTTTAAAGATTTAGCTGAGTATTTAGCTATAGATAGAGCTGCGATGTCTCGAGAACTTGGTTATTTACGTGATGAGGGTTTTATTGAGACTAAAAGCAAGCGTATTACTCTACTTAATCAACGTTATAATAGATAAGCATGTACTACTAATCTTTCTCCATCAGTAATTGTACATGTTGATAAAGTTATTATGTTACTATCAGCAGTTACTCCACTATTATAATTATGAAGACTGCGTTTTTTTAAAGTATCAATAAACTTTTTATAATCGTCATCACCCATATCAGGAGTTATATAATAACTCTCTTTTTTTATTCTATATGCGGAGAATATTTTATATCCTACTTCTCCTTCTTTAGTTATTAAGTGGATTATTAAATTATCAGGGTCTGAATACCATGATTCTTTTAAAACATTTTTTAAAGTACCAAACATAATACCATCTAATCTATTATGTCCATATAATATATTATTCTTAGAATTAAAATTAGATCTATAATCCATATATATCCATCCAGCTTCATTAATATTTTTATTAAAGTCATGATTTAGATAAAACTCATTATTTGTAGTTTGGACTATTGGATAACTAATATTAGTATTTTTTATATAGATATATCCTACTGTATCGGGATTTATTTGTTTTAATTTATTTAAATCTACTTCAAATACTCCTTCATCTGCATTTATATTTATAGAACTATCTATATCATTATTTATTTTACCTATTTGAAGTTCTTCACTTTTCCAATCCATTATATTAAATAGACTATGTAAAAATATTATTATAGATATAATTAATATTAATGTTGGGGCTCTTTTCTTCATAAATGCACCTCTTATTGTTTTTTATTTCTTGCGTCAAATTTCTTTCTTTCTTCTGTATTTAATATTTTCTTTCTTAATCTTATATTATGTGGTGTAACTTCTACTAGTTCATCACTATTTATATAATCTAGAGCATATTCTAAAGTAATAGGTCTAGGTCTTTTTAATACTACTGTATGATCAGATCCAGCAGCACGAGTATTAGTTAATTGTTTTCCTTTTACTACGTTTACAGCAAGATCATCTTCTCTATTACATTCTCCTACTATCATACCTTCATATACTTCAGTACCTGGTTCTATAAACATTATACCTCTATCTTCTAAATTACCTATAGAATAAGCTGTACTATTACCTTTTTCTACTGATACAAGTACTCCTAGTTTTCTTTCACCAATCTCAACACTTTCTACTGGCATATATTCTTTAAAAGTATGATTCATTATACCATAACCTTTAGTTAGAGTCATAAATTCTGTTGAGAATCCGATAAGTCCACGTGATGGGATTGTATATACTAATCTTACTTGATTTTCAAAATTAGTCATTGATTCCATATTAGCTCCACGAGACCCTAATTTTTCTATTACTGAACCAACTGATTCTTCTGGTACTTCTATTTGTAAATCTTCAAATGGTTCACATTTTACTCCATCTATTTCTTTGATGATTACTGCTGGTTTTGATACTTCTAATTCAAAACCTTCTCTTCTCATATTTTCTATTAAAATAGATAAGTGTAATTCACCTCTACCTGATACCATAAATGATTCATTTGAGATTTGATCTACACGTAGAGAAACATCTCTTTGAGTTTCTCTTTCTAATCTATCTCCTATTTTTCTAGCAGTTACTATTTTGCCATCTTGTCCTACCATAGGTGATGAGTTAGCTCCAAATGTCATTTGAAGTGTTGGTTCATCTATATGTAGTATAGGCAATGGATTAATATTATCATTATCACATAGAGTTTCTCCTACTGATATATCTGATAGACCTGCTACAGCAACTATATCTCCTGCTTCAGCAGAATCAATTTCTATTCTATTATATCCATAAAAACCAAATAGTTTTTGAATT
>JAEEGL011259665.1_pt1 | contig 13039 bp, 9 predicted proteins | sample 9134231 | NCBI WGS metagenome assembly JAEEGL01 (sample SAMN16246548, study PRJNA631951) | gut metagenome | biome: gut microbiome; feature: rumen; material: fiber-attached | host: Bos | place: Iran: Karaj | collected 2018-10 | reverse complement strand
TTATCCACGTAGGTGATGAGGTTGAGCTGCTTGGTCTTGGTGAGGACAAGAAGTCAGTTGTAACTGGCGTTGAGATGTTCCGTAAGATTCTTGACGAGGGTCAGGCTGGTGATAACGTAGGTCTGCTGCTCCGCGGTATCGACAAGAAGGACATCAAGCGCGGTATGGTGCTCTGCCATCCGGGTCAGATCAAGCCCTTCAAGAGATTCAAGGCTTCTATCTACGTGCTGAAGAAGGAAGAGGGTGGTCGTCACACTCCATTCGGCAACAAGTATCGTCCTCAGTTCTATCTCCGCACAATGGACTGCACAGGTGAGATCACTCTCCCAGCAGGTGTTGAGATGGTAATGCCTGGTGATAACGTTGAGATCACCGTAGAGCTCATCTACGCTGTGGCTCTGAACGCAGGTCTGCGCTTCGCTATCCGTGAGGGTGGCCGCACAGTAGGCTCTGGTCAGATCACAGAGGTTTACGAGGATTAATATAACCACACTCCTTTGAGGCTGCATGCTGATACGTCAGCATAAGGCCAAAAGGGAAAAAGATAACAAAACCTTCACCAATCCCCATCCCGCAAAAAGGATGTATTTTCCCGGAAAGGGATTGGAGAAGGTTTTTCTACGGGAGTCTTTCAATGGTAGGAAAGCGGTCTCCAAAACCGTCAATGAGGGTTCGATTCCTTCCTCCCGTGCCAAATAGAAACGACACTTATGAAGAAATTTATCAACTATTGCAAGGCATGCTATGATGAGTTGGCTCACAAGACCACGTGGCCTACACGCCAGCAGCTGACACACTCCGCGATGGTAGTGTTGTCGGCGTCACTCGTCATTGCACTCGTAGTGTTCTGCATGGATTCTGTATTCAGATTTGTAATGAGCACCATCTATCCAGGCTAAGGAATATGGCAGAGACAGGAAAGAAATGGTATGCCATGCGTTCAGTCAGTGGCAAAGAAGCGAAGCTCAAGGAGTACATAGAGAAGGAATGCTCTCACAACCCTGAGCTTTCTAAGCATGTCTATCAGGTACTGTTGCCGATGGAGAAACATGCTGCGCTGAAGAACGGCAAACGCGTGGTAAAGGAAAAGACGGCGCTGCCAGGATACCTCTTCGTAGAGGCTGAGATGGTAGGCGATACAGCCCACACGTTGCGTTTCATGCCTAACTGCCTCGGTTTCCTTGGCGGTCTGGACAATCCTACTCCGGTGAGACAGTCTGATATAAACCGTATGATAGGTGCGGCAGAGGAGACAGAGCTGGTAGAAGAAATGGATATACCATACATGGTGGGCGAGCCGGTTAAGGTTACCGACGGTCCGTTCAGCGGATTTACCGGCATTATAGAGGAAGTAAACTCCGAAAAGCATACACTGAAGGTTATAGTGAAGATATTCGGACGTGATACTCCGCTGGAGCTCAACTACGTTCAGGTAGAGAAAGAAGGATAGGAAACAAAACCGGAATGAAAAACGGATTGATATATATAATGCTTCCAACAATCCGCGTTTCTATATAAATCAACAATAATAATAAACAAGAAAGATGGCTAAAGAAGTTGCTGGACAACTCAAGTTACAGATTAAAGGCGGTGCCGCAAACCCATCTCCTCCGGTAGGACCTGCACTGGGTTCTAAGGGTATCAACATTATGGGCTTCTGCAAGGAGTTCAATGCACGTACCCAGGATAGAGCGGGTAAGGTGTTGCCTGTTGTCATTACTTATTATGCTGACAAGTCTTTCGATTTCGTCATCAAGACCTCTCCCGCTGCTGTGCAGCTGAAGGAGTTGGCAAAGGTGAAGTCAGGCTCTGCATCTCCAAACCGTAACAAGGTGGCTGAGGTGACATGGGACCAGATCCGCACCATTGCTGAGGACAAGATGAAGGACCTCAATTGCTTTACCGTTGAGTCTGCTATGAAGCAGATTGCAGGTACAGCACGCAGCATGGGTATCACCGTAAAAGGTGACTTCCCTGCATAAGAGAAAGCCCCGAACGGGGAGACTCTGATGCAAAATAGTAATGCAGACTCTGTAAAATGAGATCCGCTGATTAATTTAACATTTCCGGGAGGCAGACTGAAAGAATGCTGCCGCTATTACCGAAAAAACTTCAAACAAAATGAGTAAACTGACAAAGAATCAAAAGGCAGTTGCCGACAAGGTGGAAGCAGGACGTCTGTACACTATCGCCGAGGCTGCAGCGCTGGTGAAAGAAATCACTACGACAAAGTTTGACGCCTCTGTTGACGTTGACGTACGTCTTGGTGTGGATCCACGTAAGGCCAACCAGATGGTTCGTGGTGTCGTTAGCCTGCCAAACGGTACAGGTAAGGTGACACGCGTTCTCGCTCTTGTTACCCCCGATCAGGAGGCTGCTGCTAAAGAAGCTGGTGCTGACTACGCTGGTCTTGACGAGTATATCGAGAAGATCAAGGGCGGTTGGACAGATGTAGATGTCATCATCACTATGCCTTCTTGCATGGGTAAGATAGGTCCTATCGGACGTATCCTCGGTCCTCGCGGACTGATGCCAAACCCAAAGAGCGGCACCGTGACAATGGACGTAGCAAAGGCTGTGAAGGAAGTGAAGCAGGGTAAGATCGACTTCAAGGTTGATAAGACCGGCATCATCCACACATCTATCGGCAAGGTTTCAATGAGTGCTGACGCACTGGCAGGCAACGCTAAGGAGTTCCTCGCTACCGTCATCAAGCTGAAGCCAGCTGCTGCTAAGGGTGCTTACATCAAGAGCATCTTCATCTCAAGCACCATGAGTAAGGGTATCAAGATAGATCCTAAATCAGCTGATTAACTCTAAAAGTTTTGTAACATGAAGAAGGAAGTAAAAAATACTATCATCGCAGAGCTTGGCGAGCTAATTAAGCAGTACCCACACTTCTACATTGTAGATGTAACGGGTCTCAATGCTGAAAAGACTGTCGATCTGCGTCGCAAGGCTTTCCAGCAGAACATCAAGACCGTTGTGGTGAAGAACAAGCTGCTCATCAAGGCTCTTGACGCCGCTGAGCAGGACTTCTCTGAACTCTACGGTTCGCTGAAGGGCAACACAGCCCTCATGTTCTGTGAGACAGCTAACTTGCCTGCAAAGCTTCTGAAGGAGTATAAGGATGCAAATCCTTCTCTGAAGGCTGCTTATGCTGAGGAGAGCATCTTCGTAGGTGCTGAGAAACTCGCAGAGCTTGCAGCTCTCAAGAGCAAGAACGAACTCATCGCAGAGGTTGTGGCACTGCTCCAGTCTCCTGCAAAGAACGTGGTTTCTGCTCTGCAGTCCGGTGCCGGAACTATTCACGGCCTGCTCACCACTCTGGGAGAGCGCCCAGAGTAAAAAGGCAAATAATCAAACAATTCAAGTAAAAAACAATTAAAAAAACATTTAATAATCATGGCAGATATTAAAGCTATCGCTGAGGAACTCGTGAACCTCACCGTTAAAGAAGTAAATGAACTCGCACAGGTCCTGAAGGACGAGTATGGAATTGAGCCTGCTGCTGCAGCTGTTGCTGTTGCTGCTGCTCCTGCAGCCGGTGAGGGTGCCGCTGCAGCTGAGGAGAAGGACTCTTTCGATGTAGTCCTCGCTGAAATCGGTGCTAACAAGCTCGCTGTTGTTAAGGCAGTGAAGGAGGCTTGTGGTCTTGGTCTGAAGGACGCTAAGGATCTCGTTGACGGAGCTCCTGCTACCATCAAGGAAGGCCTGCCAAAGGCTGAGGCTGAGAACCTGAAGAAGGCTATCGAAGAGGCTGGTGCAAAGGTAGAGCTGAAGTAATCAGACACCAACCGGCAATGAGAAAGGCATTTCGGTGCCTGTCTCAGGCAAAATTCACAACGTATAAACAAAGGTTAGGATCTACTAAGTAGGTGGGTCCTAACCTTTTCTTATCTTTTGGAAACAGGGATATCAGAATGCGGCAACAGTGGTTTGTCATTCTGACATGAGAGAAAAGAAAGAGAGGATACAGTGAGTTAGAGAGCTATTAGCGTTGAAATAACAATCACATTATATATAATATCAAACAAGAAGCATGACATCAAAGGTTGCAGAAAACAGAATCTCCTTTGCACGTGTGAAGAATCCGATGCCCTATCCGGACTTCCTTGACGTGCAGCTGAAGTCCTTCCGCGACTTCCTTCAGTTGGACACTCCACCCGAGGAACGTAAGAACGACGGTCTGTATAAGGTGTTCTCAGAGAACTTCCCTATCATGGACTCGCGTAATAACTTCGTCCTTGAGTTCCTCGACTACTTCATCGACCCGCCTCGCTACACCATAGAAGAGTGCCTGGAGCGCGGCCTTACCTACAGTGTGCCACTGAAGGCGAAGATGAAACTCTATTGTACTGACGAGGATCACATTGACTTTGAGACCATCACATCGGACGTATTCCTGGGTACAATACCTTACATGACTAGCAATGGCACCTTTATCATCAACGGTGCCGAGCGTGTTGTAGTGTCACAGCTGCACCGTTCGCCGGGCGTATTCTTCGGTCAGGGAACCCATGCCAACGGTACTACGCTCTATTCTGCGCGTATCATACCGTTCAAAGGCTCATGGATAGAGTTCGCCACCGACATCAACAACGTGATGTATGCCTACATCGACCGTAAGAAGAAGCTGCCTGTAACGACACTTCTGCGTGCCATCGGATATGAGAAGGATAAGGACATCCTCTCAATCTTTGACCTGGCAGAGGAGGTAAAGGTAACGAAGAAGAACCTGAAGGACATGGTAGGCCGCAAGCTTGCAGCCAATATCATGAGAACCTGGACGGAGGATTTCGCCGATGAGGATACTGGTGAAGTAGTATCAATGGAGCGCAACGAGATCCTGATGCAGCGTGAGACAGAGATTACTGCTGACAATATCCAGGACATTCTGGATAGCGAGCAATCTACAATCCTTGTGCATAAGGATGAAGAAAGCGCCGCAAAGTACAGCATCATCTTCAACACACTGGCTAAGGATACATCCAATTCTGAGAAGGAAGCAGTATTCTACATCTACCGTCAGCTGCGTAATGCCGACCCGGCAGATGAGGCTTCTGCACGCGAAGTCATCTTCAACCTCTTCTTCTCTGACAAGCGTTACGACCTGGGTGAGGTGGGACGCTACCGTATCAACAAGAAGCTTGGACTGAATACCGATATCGAAACCCGCGTTCTGACAAAGGAAGATATCATAGAAATCATAAAGTACCTCATCAACCTCATCAACTCCAACGCTACCGTTGATGATATTGACCACCTGTCAAACCGTCGTGTCAGAACAGTCGGCGAGCAGCTGGCTAATCAGTTCAACATCGGTCTGAGCCGCATGAGCCGTACTATCCGCGAGAGGATGAACGTACGCGACAATGAGGTATTTACTCCGACAGACCTCATCAATGCCAAGACCATCTCGAGTGTCATCAACTCTTTCTTCGGCACCAACCCTCTGTCACAGTTCATGGACCAGACGAACCCGTTGGCAGAGGTGACGCACAAGCGTCGTCTGTCAGCCTTGGGTCCTGGCGGTCTGTCTCGTGAGCGTGCCGGATTTGAGGTCCGCGACGTACACTATACCCACTATGGTCGTCTCTGTCCTATCGAGTCACCTGAAGGACCGAACATCGGACTTATCTCTTCTCTCTGTATGTATGCTCAGATTAACGGTCTGGGATTCATCGAGACACCTTACCGTAAGGTGAAGGACAGCCTCGTAGATCTGGATAACGACCATGTAGTATATCTCACAGCCGAAGAGGAAGAGAAGCATATCATCGGTCAGGGCAACGCTCCGCTGAATGATGACGGCAGCTTCATACGCTCAGTCGTAAAGTGTCGTCAGGATGCAGACTTCCCAGTAGTGCCACCGTCACAGGTGGATCTCATGGACGTGTCACCTCAGCAGATAGCCTCTGTATCAGCAGGCCTTATCCCATTCCTGGAGCATGATGACGGTCACCGTGCGCTGATGGGATGTAACATGATGCGTCAGGCAGTGCCTCTGCTCCATAACGATGCTCCTATCGTGGGCACCGGCATAGAGCGTCAGGTCTGCGAAGACTCTCGCACCATGATTACCGCAGAGGGCGATGGCGTCATAGAGTACGTTGATGCTACGACAATACGCATCCTCTATGACCGCACAGAGGATGAGGAGTTCGTCAGCTTCGAGCCTGCCATCAAGGAATATCGCATTCCGAAGTTCCGCCGCACCAACCAGAACATGGTCATAGACCTGCGTCCTATCTGTGACAAGGGCCAGCGTGTGAAGGCCGGAGACATTCTCACCGAGGGCTATGCTACCGAGAACGGCGAGCTGGCACTGGGCCGCAACCTCCTCGTGGCATACATGCCTTGGAAGGGTTACAACTATGAGGATGCCATTGTGCTCTCTGAGCGTGTGGTACGCGACGATGTACTGACCTCTGTTCACGTTGATGAATACTCCCTCGAGGTGCGCGATACCAAGCGTGGCGTAGAGGAATTGACCTCTGACATACCTAATGTATCAGAAGACGCTACTAAGGATCTCGATGAGAACGGTATCATCCGCATCGGTGCCCGCGTCGTTCCGGGAGACATCATGATTGGTAAGATCTCTCCAAAGGGCGAGAGCGACCCGTCACCAGAGGAGAAACTGCTCCGTGCTATCTTCGGTGATAAGGCCGGCGACGTGAAGGATTCCTCTCTGAAGGCAAATCCATCACTCTCAGGTGTCGTTATCGACAAGAAGCTCTTCTCACGCGCCATCAAGACCCGCGAGTCTAAGAAGCAGGACAAGATAGCTCTTGCTAAGATAGACCAGGAGTACGAAGCAAAGGCAAACGACCTGAAGGATATCCTCATCGAGAAGCTTCTCAAGCTCACCAAGGGCAAGACTTCTACCGGTATCACCGACTATACGGGCGCAGAGGTAATCACCAAGGGCAGCAAATTCACTACCGCAATGCTTGCCAACCTTGAGTACGACGGTGTACAGTCAGGCGGTTGGACCGGCGACGACCATACCGATGGCATGATAAAGCAGCTCATCATGAACTATATACGCAAGTATAAGCAGCTCGATGCAGAGCTGAAGCGTGCCCGCTTTGCCATCAGCATCGGTGATGACCTGCCCAGCGGAGTGCTCCAGATGGCTAAGGTCTATATTGCCAAGAAGCGTAAGATCGGTGTCGGCGATAAGCTTGCCGGTCGTCACGGTAACAAGGGTATCGTCTCCAAGGTGGTACGTCAGGAGGATATGCCGTTCCTCGAGGACGGTCGTCCTGTAGATTTGGTGCTTAACCCATTGGGTGTGCCATCTCGTATGAACCTCGGACAGATATTCGAAGCCATCCTCGGCGCTGCCGGCAGCAAGCTCGGTGTCAAGTTCGCTACGCCTATCTTTGACGGTGCTAAGCTTGATGACCTGTCTGAATGGACCGACAAAGCCGGCCTGCCACGCCTCTGTTCTACCCACCTTTATGATGGTGAGACAGGTGAGCGCTTCGACCAGCCTGCTACAGTCGGCGTGACATACTTCCTCAAACTCGGCCACATGGTAGAGGATAAGATGCATGCACGCTCCATTGGTCCTTACTCTCTCATCACGCAACAGCCGCTCGGTGGTAAGGCACAGTTCGGTGGACAGCGTTTCGGAGAGATGGAGGTCTGGGCTATTGAGGCCTTCGGTGCCAGCCATGTGCTGCAAGAGATACTCACCGTCAAGTCTGATGATGTGCAGGGCCGCTCAAAGAGTTACGAGGCAATCGTAAAGGGCGATGCCATGCCTACACCGGGCATACCGGAGTCACTCAACGTGCTGCTCCACGAGCTGCGCGGTCTGGGTCTCAGTATTAGACTTGATTAATTAAGTTGGACAATTTAACCAAACCGTTAATTGTAAAATTGCAACAAAGAATATGGCATTCAAGAAAGACAACAAGATAAAGAATAACTTCACCAAGATTACTGTCGGTCTGGCTTCTCCTGAGGACATTCTGGAGAACTCCTACGGTGAGGTAACCAAGCCTGAGACCATCAACTACCGCACATACAAGCCTGAGCGCGACGGTCTCTTCTGCGAGCGCATCTTCGGTCCTACGAAGGATTTCGAGTGTGCCTGCGGCAAATACAAGCGCATTCGCTATAAGGGCATCGTCTGTGACCGTTGCGGCGTAGAGGTAACGGAGAAGAAAGTGCGCCGTGAGCGTGCGGGCCACATCGAGCTCGTAGTGCCTGTGGCACATATCTGGTACTTCCGTTCGCTGCCTAATAAGATTGGCTATCTCCTCGGCATACCGACCAAGAAGCTGGAGTCAGTCATCTATTACGAGCGTTACGTAATCATACAGCCCGGTACGCTGGCTGGTGCCAAGGATGATGAGAACAACGAGCTGAACGGTTCACACCGTCTCGACTTCATCAGCGAGGAGGAATATATTGACATCGTAGATAATCGTCTGGACCCCAATAATGACCTTCTCGAGGACACCGACCCCAACAAGTTCATCGCCAAGATGGGTGCGGAGGCTATCTATGAGCTTCTTGCCAACCTGGATCTTGACACTCTCTCATACGAATTGCGCAACCAGGCCAGCAACGAGGCTTCCGTACAGCGCAAGACTGAGGCTCTGAAGCGTCTGCAGGTGGTTGAGGCCTTCCGCAACAGCCGTGGCGAGAACGGTGACCAGAACCGTCCGGAGTGGATGATAATGAAGATTCTGCCTGTCACTCCGCCGGAGCTCCGTCCTCTCGTTCCACTGGATGGCGGACGTTTCGCTACCTCCGATCTCAACGACCTCTACCGTCGTGTCATCATCCGTAACAACCGTCTGAAGCGCCTCATCGAGATACATGCCCCAGAGGTAATCCTGCGTAATGAGAAGCGTATGCTTCAGGAGGCTGTTGACTCCCTCTTCGACAACTCGCGCAAGTCAAGTGCGGTGAAGAGCGAATCCAACCGTCCTCTGAAGTCACTCTCCGACTCTCTCAAGGGTAAGGCTGGCCGTTTCCGTCAGAACCTCCTTGGTAAGCGTGTTGACTACTCTGCACGTTCCGTTATCGTCGTAGGTCCAGAGCTCAACATGGGTGAGTGCGGTCTGCCAAAACTGATGGCTGCCGAGCTCTACAAGCCATTCATCATCCGCAAGCTCATAGAGCGCGGCGTGGTGAAGACGGTGAAGAGCGCCAAGCGTATCGTGGACCGTCGCGAGCCTATCATCTATGATATCCTTGAGAACGTGATGAAGGGTCACCCCGTGCTGCTCAACCGTGCCCCGACGCTTCACCGTCTCGGCATACAGGCCTTCAAGCCAAAGCTCATCGAGGGCAAGGCTATCCAGCTGCACCCATTGGCTTGTACCGCCTTCAATGCCGACTTCGACGGCGACCAGATGGCTGTGCACCTTCCACTCTCCAACGAGGCAATCCTTGAGGCACAGATCCTCATGCTGCAGAGCCACAACATCCTGAATCCTGCCAATGGCGCTCCTATCACGGTGCCATCACAGGACATGGTGCTCGGTCTCTACTATATCACCAAGATGCGCCCGGGCGCAGAGGGCCAGGGTCTGACATGCTATGGTCCTTAAGAAGCCATCATTGCATACAACAACAAGAAGTGCGACCTGCACGCTCCTGTAAAGGTATTGGTAGATGACGTGGTTGACGGCCAGAAGGTGCGCCACATGGTAGAGACCTCCGTAGGACGTGTCATCGTCAACGGTCTCGTGCCAGAAGAGATGGGATATGTCAACGACGTCATCTCAAAGAAGTCTCTGCGTGACATCATCCAGAACGTTATCAACCTCGTAGGCTTTGCCCGTGCATGTGAGTTCCTTGACGGTATCAAGAACCTCGGTTATCGCATGGCTTACCTCGCAGGCCTTTCCTTCAACCTTGACGACATCATCATACCACCAGAGAAGGAAGAACTGATTGCCAAGGGTAATGCTGACGTGGCGCAGATCACCGAGAGCTACAACATGGGCTTCATCACAGACCAGGAGCGTTACAACCAGGTTATCGACACATGGACCCACGTCAACAACGATATCGGTAATATCCTGCTGAAGGAGATGACTGAGGCCGACCAGGGCTTCAACGCCGTATTCATGATGCTCGACTCCGGTGCCCGTGGTTCTAAGGACCAGATTAAGCAGCTCTCCGGTATCCGTGGACTGATGGCAAAGCCTCAGAAGGCTGGTGCCGACGACCGTGGTACTATTGAGAACCCTATCCTTTCAAACTTCAAGGAGGGTATGTCTGTGCTGGAGTACTTCATCGCATCTCACGGTGCACGTAAGGGTCTGGCTGATACCGCCATGAAGACAGCCGACGCCGGATACCTCACACGTCGTCTTGTGGACGTTTCTCACGATGTTATCATCACCGAGGACGACTGCGGCACGCTGCGTGGTCTCACCTGCACCGCTGTCAAGAATGATGATGGCAAGTCCAACCTCTACGACCGCATCCTGGGTCGTGTCAGCGTACACGATATTACCAATCCTCATACCGGTGCCCTTATCTGCCCTGCAGGCGAGGAAATCAATGAGGTTCGCGCCAAGGCTATCGAGGATGCAGGCATCGAGTCTGTGGATATCCGTTCCGTCCTCACCTGTGAGTCACGTCAGGGTGTCTGCAAGAAGTGCTACGGTCGCAACCTGGCAACCCAGCGCATGGTTCAGAAGGGCGAGGCTGTCGGAGTCATTGCAGCTCAGGCCATCGGTGAGCCTGGTACACAGCTGACCCTCCGTACCTTCCACGCAGGTGGTATCGCAGGTGGCGCTGCTGCCAATGCCGACATCAAGTGCAACTATGAGGAGGCAAAGATAGAGTTCGACGAGCTCCGCACCGTACCGTTCACAGAGAAGGACGACGCTACGGGCAACGATGTGACGTGCGAAATGGTGGTCAGCCGTTTGGCAGAGTGCCGCTTCATCGATCAGAACACCAACATCGTGCTCTCTACCGTGCCTGTGCCTTACGGCTCTTCGCTCTACTACAAGAGCGGCGACGTGGTGAAGCGCGGCGACGTGATAGCCAAGTGGGATCCGTTCAATGCCGTCATCGTTACCGAGTTTGCAGGTAAGATACGCCTCAATGACTTTGTTGAGGGCCAGACCTATAAGGCAGAGACCGATGACTCTACAGGTATGACTGAGCACATCGTCATTGAGTCTAAGGACCGCTCTATGATACCTACCCTTGACATCTTGGGTGCTAACGGTGAGGTGCTGGGCACCTACAACCTCCCTGTTGACGGTCACGTGGTAGTATTTGATACCGATAACAAGCTGAAGAAGAAGGTCAGCACCGGTGAGACCCTCGTCAAGATACCGCGTTCTGCAGCCCGTGCAGGTGATATCACCGGTGGTCTGCCACGTGTCACAGAGCTCTTCGAGGCCCGCAACCCATCCAACCCTGCCGTTGTCAGCGAAATCGATGGTGAGGTATCTATCAATCCTCAGCTCAAGCGTGCTAATCGCGAGATTACTGTTACCTCTAAGACAGGCGAGCAGCGCAAGTACCTCGTGCCTACATCAAAGCAGCTGCTGGTTCAGGATCGCGATGCCGTGCGTGCCGGAACGCCGCTCTCTGCCGGTGTCATCACGCCTAACGACATTCTGCAGATCAAGGGTCTGACAGCCGTTCAGGAGTACATCGTCAACGAGGTGCAGGACGTTTACCGCCTGCAGGGTGTGCGCATCAACGACAAGCACTTTGAGATTATCGTGCGCCAGATGATGCGTAAGGTTCAGATTAACGAGCCCGGAGACACCTGCTTCCTTGAGAGTGACATCGTTGACAAGCTCGATTTCCGTGAGGAGAACGACCGCATCTGGGGCAAGAAGGTTGTCGTTGACGCCGGTGACTCAGAGAATCTCCATCCGGGACAGATTGTCACCGCCCGCAAGCTGCGCGACGAGAATGCCTTCCTGAAGCGCCGTGACCTCAAGCCCGTAGTGGTTCGTGATGCCGTGCCTGCCACATCTACACAGATACTGCAGGGTATCACACGTGCCGCACTCCACACGAAGAGCTTCATGTCAGCCGCTTCCTTCCAGGAGACCACCAAGGTGCTCAACGAGGCAGCTATCCGCAGGAAGAGCGACATGCTCCAGGGCATGAAGGAGAACGTTATCTGCGGACACCTCATCCCAGCCGGAACCGGTCTGCGCGAGTTTGAGAAGATCATCGTCGGCTCGCGCGAAGACATGGACCGCAAGGTGATGAGCCGCCAGAACGTCTTTGAGTACAGAAACTAAAAATAAGCTTCAAAGAGCCCCCTTCCACAACCGGAAGGGGGCTCTTTGCGTTTCTGCACTAGGGTGTTCAATATGTTGTGCCGAAAAACACTTAGATTTATGTAAGTTTATTTCATCAGCGAGCTTCCACGGGGGGACGTGGGCGTCCTCGCCCGCGATGTCGCGTAAGCGGCAATGACACAGTATAGGGGGTGAAAGGTGAAAGGTGAGAGGCACCCCTTACGGGGCAGAGAGGTCAAACCTTTTTTTTGTCGCGGGCGAGGACGCCCACGTCCCCTGTGGATGCTCGTATTATGTGTAAAAGCGAGTACATCAAAATGGACACCCTATTTCTGCACACCTAAAATCGGTTCTGTGTCAATTTGGGCGGTAATTCGCCCTGCTCCTAACGATTGCTCAAAGAGGGACACATCATCACCCAAATTGACGCAGAATCCCAAAATCCAGTTAACATGCAGACTGACAAAATGGCAGTTTCAAACCATCTGATAATCAGAGCGTTGCAATAGTAGGTCTTTTAGGCGGTAAAAGACCTACTATTACCGAGTAAAAGACCTACTATTACCGGGTAAAAGACCTACTATTAGAACGTAATAGTTCAACTGACAAAATGGCAGAGTTTGTGAGTGGCGATTTTCGCGCCGCCGATGGTGATGTTTACCGAGACGCTGGCGGGCTGACCTCACACGCCGTCAGCAGCACCGCCGCCCGCTCGACCTTGGTCGCTTGCTACCGAAGGAACGCAAGAACGGCCAGAACAAAGCTTTTCTGTTCATCATTGC
>JAEEGL010820028.1_pt1 | contig 13039 bp, 7 predicted proteins | sample 9134231 | NCBI WGS metagenome assembly JAEEGL01 (sample SAMN16246548, study PRJNA631951) | gut metagenome | biome: gut microbiome; feature: rumen; material: fiber-attached | host: Bos | place: Iran: Karaj | collected 2018-10 | reverse complement strand
TATGGGCGCCCAGCTCGTGAAGGAAGTCGCTTCGAAGACCTCCGATGCCGCCGGCGACGGCACGACCACCGCTACGATTCTCGCCCAGGCCATCTATCGCGAAGGCACAAAGCTCGTCGCCGCTGGCCGCAACCCCATGGCCATCAAGCGCGGCGTTGACAAGGCCGTCGAGGCTCTGATCGCTGAGCTGGCCAATCTCGCCAAGCCCACCCGCGACCAGAAAGAGATCGCCCAGATCGGCACGATCTCCGCCAACGCCGACGCCACCATCGGCAACATCATTGCCGAGGCCATGTCCAAGGTCGGCAAGGAAGGCGTCATCACCGTTGAAGAAGCCAAGGGCCTTGAGACCACGATGGACGTCGTGGAAGGCATGCGCTTCGACCGCGGCTATCTCTCCCCGTATTTCGTGACCAACAGCGAAAAGATGGTCTGCGAAATCGAGAACCCCTACATCCTCTTGAGCGAGAAGAAGATTTCCAGCATGAAAGACATGCTGCCCATTCTTGAGCAGGTCGCCAAGGTCAATCGCCCCCTCATGATCATCGCCGAGGACGTGGAAGGCGAAGCCCTCGCCACTCTGGTCGTGAACAAGCTGCGCGGCGCCCTTCAGGTCGTGGCTGTCAAGGCCCCCGGCTTCGGCGACCGCCGCAAGGCCATGCTGCAGGATATCGCCGTGCTGACCGGCGGCACCGTCGCCTCCGAAGATACCGGCACGAAGCTGGAAAACCTCGCGCTGTCCGATCTCGGCCAGGCCAAGCGCATCACTGTCGACAAGGATAACACGACCATCGTCGACGGCAGCGGCAAATCCGACGCCATCAAGGCCCGCGTGAAGCAGATCCGCGCGCAGATCGAGGACAGCACTTCAGATTACGATCGCGAGAAGCTGCAGGAACGCCTCGCCAAGCTGGTCGGCGGCGTGGCCGTCGTGCATGTGGGCGCTGCCACCGAAGTTGAGATGAAGGAAAAGAAGGACCGCGTCGAAGACGCCCTTAACGCCACCCGCGCAGCCGTTGAAGAAGGCATCGTTCCCGGCGGCGGCACCGCGCTGATCCGCGTTTCCAAGGCTCTGACCGACATCCGTCCCGCCGATGACGATGAGATGGCCGGCGTGGATATCATCCGCCGCGCCATTGAAGAACCCCTGCGTCAGATCGCCCACAACGCCGGCTTTGAAGGCTCCGTCGTGGTCGAGAAGGTTCGCGCCGGCAAGGACGGCCTCGGCTTCAACGCCGCCACCGGCGAATACGAAGACCTGCTGAAGGCCGGCGTCATCGATCCCAAGAAGGTAACCCGCATAGCCCTGCAGAATGCAGCCTCCGTGGCCTCTCTGCTGCTGACGACCGAGTGCGCCATCGCTGAAAAGCCCGAGCCCAAGAAAGAAGCTCCCATGAGCCCTGATGGCATGGGCGGCATGGGCGGCATGGGCGGCATGTATTAAGCCCGCACGTCATAATGCCGATTGGGGCGGCTTCCCGAAAGGGGGCCGCCCTTTTGCTTTCCTCTTGAAAAAGCCTTGCCTTTTACGGCATATTGGTTTAATAAAACATCTCCTAGACGATTTGTTTCGTGCTTTTCGGCTTTTTTCCCGGTTTTTGGAGGATTATCACATGAGCAAGGAATGCGATTTCTGCGGCAAGAAGCCTCAGACTGGCAATTTAGTCAGTCATTCGAATATCAAGACCAAGCGTCGTTTCAACCCCAATCTGCAGCGCGTGCGTCATCAGTTCGCCGATGGCCGTGTCGCGACCCTTACGGTGTGCACCCGTTGCCTGCGCTCCGGCTTGGTCGTGAAACCCGCCGTCCGCAAGTCCGCCTGATTTTTCTCTGAAGAGCATCAGGAAAAAACCGACGCGTAGGGGAAACCCCGCGTCGGTTTTTCGTTTTTCCATGAATCGCTGTTTCGGCGGGGTATTCCCGCAGCGGCTGAAGATCCCTGCCGAAGAGAGCGGCCTGCTGAAAAAGACTAACTGTATTGCGGCTCTATCTCATGCACGATCTGGAAGGCCTTCATGGCCTTGACCGTTCCGGCTATGCCGCGATACTTGCTCACGCCCTCCACGCTGCATGTCAGCATGTCTTCCGAATCGGTATTGAGCACGATGACGTCGCCGACCTGCATGCGCAAGAGCTGGTTCGCCGTGATGGTCGTCTCGCCGAAATGCACTTTGAGTTCCACCGGGGTTTCCAGAAGGCGATCCTTGAGGCGGTTGATCCATGCATGGTCAACCTCAAGGCGTTCCGTCTGAAAGCTCGCGAGCAGCTTGTTGCGGATTGGCTCGATCGTCGCGTAGGGCAGGCAGATGGTCATTGATCCGAGGGCGGATTCAAGCTCTATTTCAAAGCTGATTATGATGACCACGTCGCTTGGCGGCACGATGCCGGCGAACTGGGGGTTGATTTCGCTGCGGACCAGCTCAAGCTTGACATCGTGCACCGGCCGCCACGATTCCTCCATGTTTTCCAGGGCGATCTCGATGATGCGGTTGACAACGGCCTGCTCGATGCGCGTGAATTCCCGCCCTTCGATTTTCGGCTGGGAGCCCGTGCCCCCGAAGAGGTTCTCGACGAGGGCGAAGACCAGCCGGGAATCCACCACCATCAGCGCGTTGCCGCGCAGGGGATCCATCTTGAAGATGTTGATCGAGGTCGGAACGGGCAGGGAGCGCATGAAATCACCGAACTTCGTCATGTCGATGGAGATCGGGCTGAGCTCGACACGCTTGCGGACGGTATTGGAAAGGGCGTTCGTGCACAAACGCGCGAAGCGGTCGTTGACTATTTCGAGAACGGGCATCCGCCCGCGTATGATCCTGTCCTGATTGGCCAGATCGAAGGGAACGACATCCCCCTCGGCTGGTTCCTGATCATCGGTCTCGCTTTCTATCTCTCCATCGGAAAGGCCCCGCAGAAGGGCGTCGACTTCATCTTGTGCCAGTACTTTTTCCATCTTTGATGACCTTGCGTTTGATGCCTTTCCATAAACTTATCGTTCGTGCCGGATAAATGACAAGGGCTTCCGAAGGTTTTTTTCAGACGGGCAACGCCCCGCCAGTCGCAACAGATGTTCTTCTATCCCCCGTGTAGAACGCGCGTCAAGTGACCCATTGAGGCACCCGGCGAAAGCCGCAGGTGGAGCCGTTTTGTCCGAGCACGCCGCAGGGCTGAACGGAGGGAAATCTCCGCCCGTCGTCTCTTGCGAAGATACGGCCGTTTTTCGATGATGAAGTCCTTTGGGCGCGCCGCATTACGGGCCGGCGCTAAAAGAAAATTCCGTCAGCCATTCGAGACCACTTGTCGACCCGCCCCTATCTGGGCTATCATAATTGAAAAATTTTCAGGTATCGCTTTTGAATTCGGCCGTTACGAAATTTTTATGCTGGAGGATCCTATGCGTTGCAAGAGAGTTCTCGCCGTTGCCCTGATGATGCTGTTCGCCCTTTCCGCCTGCGGCCCCAAGGGGCCCGGCAGCAACTTCAAGCCGCAGTACTATCCGGAATGCTTTGACCCCATCGAGCGGCTTTGCAAGGACAAGGACGGCACCGAGAAAGCGAAAAGCGCCGGAAAGGGAGCCGCTCTCGGAGCATTGGGCGGTGCTCTCATCGGCCTGCTCACCACGGGCAAGGCCGAGGGGGCCCTTGTCGGCGCCGCGGCCGGAGCGGCTGCGGGCGGTCTGACAGGGCTCATCTATCAGAGCTACAAGGACATGAAGGATCAGCGTCAGCGCCTTGAGGCTTTCCAGCAGGCCCTGGGAGAGGAGGGCAGGAACCTTGATCTTCAGCATGCTTCCGTGCTCAAGTCCTTCAGATGCTATCAGGCGCAGATAGACATCGTGAAGAAGCGTTACAAGAGCGGGCAGATGAGCAAGGCGGACGCCAAGGCGCGGATGGATGAGATCCATAAGGGCATAGACATCCTCAAGCAGTACTGGGAAGAGCGCAGTTCGGAATTCGACTCGCGCGCTTCGCAGGCGGATCAGTTCATTGAAGAGCAGGACAGGCTTGCCACGCGCAGCGACGAAAAGGCCCGCGTCTCCCGCGCGCGCCAGGCCGCCCGTGCGAACACTCTGCGCCATCAGAAGCAGAATGATGAGGTCTCGGCGGCCTATCAAAAGGCTTCCAAGGACATTGAAGACATTATGGCGTGATCGCTATGAGCGGCAGATTCATCACCAGCACGCCGCTTGAGGCGATGCACGCGCTTTCCTTTCAGGGCAGTTCCCTGTGCAGCAGCTATCGACAGGTTCGGGATCTTGTCAACAACAGGCTCGGCCCGGAGTTTTCGCATTTCTTTGCCGAGCCTATCCTCAATGCCGGCGCGAACAGCATTGACTGGTATACGGAGGCGGAGGGCGATATCCGCAGGATCGCTGACCTCCCCGACGAGGAACGCGAATCATTGCTTGCGGAATTCAGGCGCAAGGCTGATTTGATCAAGGGCAAATGCGAGGCCCTTCTCGCCGAGGAATCCTCCGCCTCGCAGACGCGGGGCAATGTCCTGCAGAAAGCGTTGTCGTGGCCCGACGATGCCTTCATCCATTCCGTCGGCGGGCAGCCGGTGCTCGTGTGCTGGGGGTTCAGCGGCGGCGGTCAGGACAGGGTGCGCTCCGCGAACATCGACAGGGCCGCAGGGCTCCGGCCAGCCGTGAAGGAGGCAGTGCCACCCGCCGCCACTCAAGCCCCTAAAGATGTCGTGGCCCCCCCAGCCCCCCAGCCCCCTTCGCCCCGTGAAGCCCCTGCAGCACCGGTGCCTCCCGGACCGCCTGTCACGAAAAAGCCTTTTCCGTGGTTGTGGCTGCTGTTGCCCTTGCTTCTGATTCTTCTTGGCCTGTTGTGGTGGTTTTTCGGAGACAGGCTTGCGCGGCTATGGGAAAGCTGGCGTGCCCCCGTGCCGGAGCCGCCCGCCATAGTGCAGCCCAAGCCCGACGAGCCGGAGCATTCCGATCCCATACGCTCTGCGAGCATTCCTCCTGAAGCGGAGAGTTTCGTCATTCCCACCGAGGCGAAGGATTTGGATTTTTTGGTCGGCACGCTCTACGTCGATACGGGGGTCGTCAATGAGGCACAGCAGCCTGTCACCATCCGCATCCGCATGTCGACTGCCGAGGGGAAGGGCGAGGCTTTCATCAGCGAGCCCCAGCAGACCTGCCAGGGGCCTGCCAGGGCCGAGCTTGAGGCTTCCGGCCTGGTGACCATTCGCACCGAGGAACTGAGCTGCCCGGATTCGAAGAAGTATCAGCCCTTCACGCTGGTCTGTCAACGCGGCGCGTCCACCACCTGTCAGGGAGAGAACGAGGGCGGCGGCAGATGGAACGTGCAGAGCTATTTTGTGAAATCAGAAGAGGGCGCGCGGTAGCCTCCGCGCGCCGTCGCGTCCGGCCGTCGAACGGCGCAAACAGGGAGAGGAGACGATGAAATCGTTCTTCACGGGTGTTGCGGTTTGGGCTTGCGTCTTTTTATCGGCATCTTCGGCTTCAGCCGACAGCATACAGTTGCCGGGAGAGCCGAAACGCGATGCCGTTCAAATCCAGCCGAGCCAACCGGCGCCCAGGGATCCCGGCACAGTCATCGTGCCGTCGGGGCCTCAAGGGGACCCCGGCGTCGTCATCGTGCCGAGGCAGCCTGACATCGTCGTGGTGCCTGAAGGAAACGTGCCCGCCGTAAACCCCGAGCCCGTCACGCCGGAAGGCCCGAAGCCTGAAAACGGCGTGGAAATTGTCGTTCCCCCTGCGGTCACGCCCGAACCTTCCAGGCCGGAAGAGGAAAAGCCGAAGGGAGAACCCGCCGTTCAGCCCAGGCCAGACAAGCCCGATGTGATCATCGAGCCAGACAAGCCTGTCGTGGTCACTCCTGAAAAGCCTAAGGAAGAAAATCCCGTTAAGCCCGTGCAGGATAAGCCCGATGTGGTCATCGAGCCCGAAAAGCCCGCCGTGGTCGTTCCGGAAAAGCCCAAGGAAGAGACGCCGGTCGAGCCCCGGCAGACGGAAACGCCGAAACCAGTGCAGCCTCCCCTGGTGGAGGTGCAGCTGCCCATGGCGAACGCGACCGTGCCCGTGACGACGCCTTCGATCGAAGATCTGCTTGCCGGTATGGCGCAGGAGAAACCAACACCGGAAGTTCCCGTCGGCAGGGAGATGAGCATCCCTGAAAAGGCGAAGGATTTGGATTTTCTCAAGGGAAAATGGCGATGCAACACGGGTCTTTTCAATACGCGCACTCAAGAACCCGTCATCGTCGAGTTCTCTTTCGACAAGAACGGCAACGGCACGGTTTCGACGATTGAAAAGTCTTCGGGAACGGCGTATTCGGGCAAGGCCAGGGGAAAACTCAAGAACGGCGGCCTTGCGATAGCTTGTTCCGAGCAAAGAAGCCGCAAGAAGAGGGACAAGTATTCGAGCATGCAGATCTCATGCGTCCAGGAGGGCGGCCATGCAATTTGCCGTGGCGTGAACGCCGATGGAACGCGCTGGGATAATGCCACATTCGTCCGCATACAATGATTGGGTGGAGACGCCATGCACCATATGCCTGAATATAAGGATACGATTTCCCTCATCCCGTACGGACTGCCCCAGTTCCTTGATTTCGAGATAGCCGCCTCGCAGCTCAAGGCGATCAGCCGTTCGTTCTGGGAGGAATCTCTGCCTGATGCCGACGAGGGCCACAAGGCCCGTCTCCACATCATGAAGAAGGACGAGAACGGCGACGATGTGGACAGCGAAACCGGCAAGCGGGTGAACGGACCTCAATACACCGTCAATGCGCAGCGTGACCTTGCCGTCTGGTACGGAGAGTGGCTCCCGATGCCCTATTTGCGTCGCACCGCTTATCTCGACAAGGATGACGGCCTGCCGATTTTCGAAGCGGGGCCGGCCAACTGGGCGAGGGCGCGCATCGTGCCATCGCCGGACAGTCCCGACGAGAAATTCAGGATTGTCATAGCGTTCGACATGCAGACCGAGGATGCCCCGGAACAGGGCGGCAAAAGTTATGCCCTCTCCGAGGAGGATGTCGCCGCGAGCGCCGTGTTCAGCCTGGCCTGGCGGGCGCGAGACAATGCGTGGTTCATCAACGAGGGCTGGATTGACCGCTGGCTGAAGGACACATGGGACGCTTTTTACGCACAGAACAAGCTGCGTTCTGATTTTGCCGACTCTTCGCTCGTCTATCTCGCGACCTATCTCGTCCTGCTTGAGGCGATACATCAGGCGACCGCCATAGAGACGAGCCGCAGCGACGATTCCCGCTGCGTTCAGATCATCAACCCCGCCTCGCAGTCGCAGCCGGTCGATGTCGATCTCATCCTTGACATAGGCAATTCGCGCACCACGGGCATGCTCGTCGAGACGCGCGTTCAGAAGTCGACGGACCTGAACGACAGCTATCTGCTCCAGCTGCGCGATATGGATCGTCCGGAAAACATCTATACGGAGCCTTTTGAAACGCGGGTTGAATTTTCCGAAGCTGATTTCGGCAATGAGGCCTACAGCCGCCGTTCCGGCCGCAGAACTCCGGCCTTTTCTCTTGTCAGCGCCGTGCGAACGGGCAGGGAGGCCGCCCGGCTGGCAAGCCAGTCAGCCTGCGCCGAAGGCACGACGGGAATGTCCAGCCCAAAGAGGTACTTGTGGGATGAACGTGACTGGCAGCCAACGTGGCGGTATAACGCCAGGAAAAAGGGTGACCGCGAGCTCATGGTGACGACGGGGGCTTTGCCGGCCCTGCTCAATGACAGCGGCACCCCCCTCTGCTGCATGGATGACCGCCGATTCAGCGCAAATGCCATCCTGCGCCGGCAGGAGCGGGAGATCGCGTTCGAATCGAAGTTCTCCCGTTCATCCCTTATGATGTTTCTTTTCATAGAATTGCTGCAGCAGGCCCTGATGACAGTCAATTCCCCGGCGCAGCGTTCGCGACGCGAACTGCCGGACGTGCCGCGGCATCTGCGCAGAGTCGTCTTCACCGTGCCGGCCGGCATGCCCGTTGCGGAGCAGCGCATCTACAAAAGATGGGCTGAATGGGCCGTCAAGACATTGTGGGAGGGGCTCGGCTGGAAGAATTTCGATGCCGCAAGGGCGAGGCTTGACTGCGGCATGCGCGACCACCGCATGAGCCCCGAGGTGTGGTGCCGATGGGACGAAGCCACCTGCACCCAGCTCGTTTACATCTATAATGAGATCATGCGCAATTTCCAGGGCGATGCCCACATGTTCTTCCGGCACACAGGCAAAACGCTTGCGCGCTACGGCGGCAAACCCTGCCTGCGCGTAGCCACCATCGACATGGGCGGCGGCACGACGGATCTGTCCATAACGACCTTCGTGCTGGAGAATGACAGGACGTCGACGACCCGCGTTGCCCCGCATCAGGAGATCCGCGACGGATTCAATATCGCCGGCGACGACGTCCTGAAGAACATCGTCCGTGACGTCGTCTTCAAATCCCTCGCCGTCTCCCTTGAAAATTCGGGCGTGCGGGATGCCCCGGCCCTTTTGCACGAGCTTTTCGGCAAGAACATGATGAACAGCTCCATAAAGGAGCAGAATCTGCGCACGCAGTTCATACGCCAGGTGGGCATCCCCGCTGCCCTGACCGTATTGTCCCACTACGAGCAGCAGGATCTGCACAAGACGGGGGGCAACATCGCCTTCCGTCTCGGGCAGGTCTTCGATACCCCCGGGCAGACCGCGCCGGACGGCTGGCCCTGCGGGCTTTTCCCCGCGCCTCATGAGAGGGTGCTGGAATATGTGCGCAAGGCAATAAAGGACAGGCGCGGCGTCGATTTTCCGCTTCTGGAAGCGCCGATCGACGTCAGCTGCGGCGATGTCGATTCAGCCATAGACGGCTCGGTCAGGGATGTCCTTCGCAACATGTGTGAGCTGACGTACCGCTACGGTTGCGACGTGCTGCTTCTGACAGGACGTCCCTCGTGCTGGAACGCCGTCGTCCGCGACATCTTCGCCTGCCTGCCCGTTGCGCCGGACAGGGTGACACCCATGCGCACCTACAAGGTCGGCCCGTGGTACCCCTTCGCCGACAGCTTCGGCAACATCATCGACCCCAAGACCACTGTCATCGCGGGGGCCATATTGTGCGCCCTGGCCGAGAACAGCATGGAGGGATTCGCTTTCGACGCCACTGCCCTCAAGTTGAGCAGCACGGCCCGCTACATAGGCGAGCTGGATACGACGGGCCAGCTCTCGCGCGACAAGGTCTGGTTCACGGTCGATATCGACAAAAAGCAGGAGGCCGTCTATGAGCGCAAGGGCGACGGGGCCGTCGAATTCTCGGCCCCCATCGTGCTCGGCTTCCGGCAGCTTGAGGCCGAGCGCTGGACCGCAACGCGTTTCTACCGCATGGAATTCGCCACGGAAGAAGCCGCGCGGCGTGCGCAGGGCAAAACCCCTTACCATATAGATCTCTCCCTCAGCGTGAGCGAGATAGAGGACGACGCCGGAACGGATCAGATTCGGGACGAGGGCGAATTTCAGATCGAAGAGATACGTGATCGTCTGGGGGAGGGCGTCTCGTCAAACGACATTGTCATTCTTTTGCGCACGTTGAAGAAAGAGGAAGACGAAGGATGCTGGCTTGATACCGGCATACTCTACTAAAGCGGCGCGTCACGCCGCAGTTAAGGAAGGGATGACAGCATGCAGCAGGAAGAACTGATCTCCTATTGCGGAACCCTGCAGGCATCGGCGGGTCAGGCACAGAACTGGGTGCTCGCAAACGGCGATATCGTGAAAAACGGCAGCGAAAGCCTGCTGCGCGAGCTCAGGCGGGCCGGCAGGACCTTGCGCCGTTGCGAGACCGCCTTGAGACGGAAGATGTGCGCCGGTGTCTTCGGACCGAGCCAGGCGGGCAAATCGTATCTTCTGTCGGCGCTCGCCATGGATGAGAACAAGGACCTGCGCGCCTGCTTCGGCGGCAAGACGCTTGATTTCATTACCGAGATAAATCCCGAGGGCGGCAAGGAATCAACCGGCCTCGTCACGCGCTTCACCATGAGCCGCCCCTCGCAGGTCGTGGACGGCTATCCCGTGTATCTGCGTCTGCTTTCAGAGACGGATATCGTCAAGATCATCGCCAACACCTACTACGCCGACTGCGACCACAAGGAACTCCCGGACGAAGACGCCATCCGGGCGGCCCTGGCCGGCCTGGAGCCCCGCGCCGGCAAGCAGGCGTGCGCGCATCTCGGCCTGGACGAGATGGAGGATCTGCATGAGTACGTCTGGGGAGAGTTCAGTTCCCGGGCGCGCGTCGCTTCCCTGCAGAAGCTTTATTGGGATCAGGCCGCCGAGCTGGCGCCCTGTCTTGCGTTGGATGACCGCGTGGCGCTCTACAGCATCATCTGGGATGACGTGCCCCAGTACACTGCCCTTCTGCGCGGCCTCCTGCATGATCTGGATCTTCTGGGCTACGCGGCGGAGGCCTTCTGCTCGCTCGATGCCCTGACCCCGCGCGAGACGAGCATCATCGACGTGGCCATGCTTGCCGGACTGGGTTCCGGCGGGGAGGACAAGCTCTCCGTCCGCACGGTTTCCGGCACCTGCGTGGACTTGCAGCGCGCCGACGTCACGGCCTTGACGGCCGAGCTGACCATCTTTATGGAGAACAGGCCCGCCGAATTTTTCGACCATACCGACCTGCTTGATTTTCCCGGGTACCGTTCCCGCTACAAGATAACCGAAATCCGCAAGGAGCTTGAAAAGCCCGGCATGGCGACGCAGATGTTTCTGCGCGGCAAGGTCGCCTATCTTTTCCAGCGCTACTGCGCCGAAAAGGAGCTGACCAGCATGCTGCTCTGCATCGGGCCGAGCAATCAGGAGGTTCAGGACCTGCCCGCCGTCATCAACGACTGGATAGGCTCGACCCACGGCAAGACCCCGGATGAGCGCGCGCCCCTTACGCAGGATTCGCTCTTCTTCATCCTGACGAAATTCGACGTGGAGTTCGATGAGAAGGCCGGCGCGACTGACACGAAGGGGCGGTGGGACAACCGGCTGCACGCATCCCTGCTGGATTTCTTCGGCAAGCAGCATGACTGGCCGGAGCATTGGAAACCCGAACAGGCTTTCAACAACATCTTTCTCCTGCGGAATCCGAACTTCAAGTTCGACAAGATCCTTGAGATAGAGGAAGACGGCAACGAGCTCGGCATCCGCGCCGCGAAGGAGAACTACGTGAAGGAGCTGCGGACATCCTTCATGGAAAGCGAACTCGTGCGCCGTCACTTCCGCGACCCGCAGAAAGCCTGGGATGCCGCCATGAAGCTGAACGACGGCGGCATCGGTTACATACGCGAAAGCCTCTCCCCCCTCTGTGACCCCGACATAAAGCGGCGCCAGCTGGAGAAGACCGTCTTCGAGACGCGGGACCTGATTTTCAACCGTTTGAAGAAATTCCATTTCTCCGATGACAAGGAAGAAGAGGCCAAGAAGAAGAAAGCGTTCATCGGCCGTCTCTTCATGCTTTTCAAGAGCAAGGACATACTGCGGCACCGCTTCAGCGAGATGCTGCACAGCTTCATGCTCTCGTCCGACGAAGTCTACGCACTGCACAGCGAGGCTGAACGCCGTTACAATCAGTATCTGCTCACTGCGCGGGATGATGCCGAGACGGCGGAAAGCTCATCTGCTGAAGATGCGACCGCCATGGTCGAATCGCTGTCACTGGACATGTTCGACGAGGCCTTTGGTCTCGGCGCTGAAAACGGAAAGCGGCAGGCCGCTCCGGTCGTTGTCGCCGATGTCCGGGATGAGCACAGCTTCTATGTCGAATACATCTTCAGCCAGTGGGAAGCGCGCATGCAGGAAACTGCGGAGTCGGTCGAGATGCAGGCCTATTACGCCTTCCCCTCGCAGGAGTTCAGCACTCTCGTCCATGAGTTTGCCGTGGCGGCCTCGCGCATCGGACTGCAGAAAGAATTGGAAGATGATTTCCGCCTGATAGCCCAGCCGGCCGACGTCAGCAAGGACAGCAAGGTTCGGAAGCAGGCGAGCCTTGCCGCGGTGCGGCTCAACGCTTTTTTGAGCTGGCTCGGCATGGATCCTGCCGAGCGGTCGCCTGAAGAAAGGCGGGTCTCTTTCAACGGGCAGCTGGCGGATGTTTTCGCGGATCAGCCCCCCATGGGGGAAATCCCCTCCATAGGCGAGAATTTCGTTCCGTACACGAATCTCTGGTACCGGGACTGGCTGCTCGTCTGCAATGACATGGTCATGCGCAACGTGGATTTCGACGGCGAGAACACGCTCAACAGGGAGCAGAACTCGCTTCTCGGTAATATTTTGGAAAGAATGAAGGGCAGCGCCCCCGTAAAAGGAGATGCCGCATGAAAGCGATTTTCCAACAGAGCCGTCCCGGCTACGCCGAAATCATCGTCGAGGCGGAAGGGGCGTCGTTCGATACCGCAGAGGGGTGCGCCTTCTCCCTGCAGCGCTCGTCCGACCGCTGCTTTATGGGCAGGGGGAGCAACATGTGGACGCAGCAGGAGGACGTGCTCACCGTGCCGTGCGCGGTGCGGGACGGCAAGCTCGTCTTCTCACTGGATCCCGCCTATGTGAACAATCTTGCCGTGGATACCTATCGCATGCAGTTGCATCATGCACGGGGTGTGCAGAACTTGCGCATGCGCATAGACGCCGTGCAGGCGGAGACTCTTGTCGGCGGCACCGCCATGGCTGGCACCGCGAGGAGCATTCCCGAGCCTCCCGTTGCCCCGGCCGCGTCGGTCACGCAAACGCCGTCGCCGCCGACGCCTCCCGAGCCGCCGCAGGAAGAGAACGGGACTGAGGTAGCGAAGCTTCAGCCTGCTGCCGAGCCGAAGGGGAAAAAATCATCCCTTCCCCTTGTCATCGCGCTCATCGCGGCGCTTTGCTTGGCAGGGGCGGGGGCGGGCTGGTATTTCTGGTCGCAGCATGTCGAGCAGGAGCGCATAGCCGCCGAAAAGGCCGAGCAGGAACGTCTGGCCGCCGAAAAGGCAGAACAGGAGCGCAAGGCTGAAGAAGAGCGCCTTGCCGCAGAAAAAGCCGAAC
>JAEEGL015126724.1_pt1 | contig 13040 bp, 9 predicted proteins | sample 9134231 | NCBI WGS metagenome assembly JAEEGL01 (sample SAMN16246548, study PRJNA631951) | gut metagenome | biome: gut microbiome; feature: rumen; material: fiber-attached | host: Bos | place: Iran: Karaj | collected 2018-10 | reverse complement strand
ATCAAGAAGGATATCTACCACTGTAACGAGGGACACGCTGCCCTGTGCAACCTGCAGCGCCTGTGCGACTACATCGACGAAGGCCTGAGCTTCAACGAGGCGCTCGAGCTGGTTCGTGCCAGCGGCCTCTACACCGTGCACACACCTGTGCCCGCCGGTCACGACTACTTCGACGAAGGACTCTTCGGCAAGTACATGGGTGGCTATCCCCAGAAGCTCGGCATCTCGTGGGATGAGTTCATCGGCATGGGACGTACCAACCCCGACGACAAGTCGGAGAAGTTCTGCATGTCGACCTTCGCCTGCAACACCTGCCAGGAGGTCAACGGCGTGTCGAAACTCCACGGATGGGTCAGCCAGAAGATGTTCGCTCCCATCTGGAAGGGCTACTTCCCCGAGGAGAACCACGTGGGCTACGTCACCAATGGCGTGCACTTCCCCACATGGGCTGCCAACGAGTGGCGCAAGCTCTATGCCAAGTACTTCGACGAGAGCTTCATGGGCGATCAGTCGAACCAGAAGATCTGGGAGGGCATCTACAACTGTCCCGACGACGAGATCTGGGCAACTCGCATGGCCCTGAAGAAGAAGCTCTTCGCCTACATCAAGGAGCAGTTCCGTGAGACGTGGCTGAAGAACCAGGGCGATCCCTCGCGCGTGGTCAGCCTGCTGGAGAAGATGAACCCCAATGCTCTGGTCATCGGCTTCTGCCGCCGCTTCGCCACCTACAAGCGTGCCCACCTGCTGTTCACCGACGTCGATCGTCTGAACAAGATCGTGAACGATACGGAGCATCCCGTCATCTTCCTCTTCGCCGGTAAGGCTCACCCTGCCGACGGTGCCGGCCAGGGCCTGATCAAGAAGATCTACGAGATTTCGCAGCGTCCTGAGTTCCTCTGCAAGATCATCTTCCTCGAGGACTACGACTTCCTGCTGGCTCGCCGCCTCGTTTCGGGTGTCGACATCTGGATGAACACCCCGACACGTCCGCTGGAGGCTTCCGGTACATCGGGCGAGAAGGCCGAGATGAACGGTGTCGTCAACCTCTCCGTGCTCGACGGATGGTGGCTGGAAGGCTACCGCGAAGGCGCCGGATGGGCTCTCACCGAGAAGCGCACCTACAAGAACCAGGAGTATCAGGACCGTCTGGATGCCGCTACCATCTATGGCCTGCTGGAGAACGAGATCATCCCGCTCTACTACAAGAAGAACAAGAAGGGCTATTCCGAGGGTTGGATCAAGGTCATCAAGAACTCCATTGCCCAGATTGCTCCTCACTACACCATGAAGCGTCAGCTCGACGACTACTATTCGAAGTTCTACTGCAAGGAGGCCAAGCGCTTCAAGGCTATTGCCGCCGACAACTACCGCGTGGCAAAGGCCATCGCCCACTGGAAGGAAACCGTGGCTCAGCGCTGGGATGCCATCAACGTGGTCAGCTCGGAGTGGGAGGTTCCCGTGACGGGTGCCGAGACGGGTGCCAAGTACAAAATCCGCTACGTCATCAACGAGCAAGGCCTCGACGATGCCATCGGACTGGAGCTCGTCAACATCCATGCCGACAAGAACGGCGAGGACCACGTCTTCTCGAAGGTTCCCCTGAAGGTGGTTGGCCGCGAGGGCAACAACTACGTCTTCGAAGGCCTCATGGAGCCCGACCACTCGGGTATCTTCAAGAGTGCCGTCCGCATGTATCCGAAGAACGACAAGCTGCCCCATCGCCAGGACTTCTGCTACGTCCGTTGGCTGGAGCTGCCCAATAACTAAAGAGGGCTGTCAAGTAGGACATTCCTACAGCAAGCCGCAAGACTTCTATGAAGTCGAAATATATCATAATCCCCGGGTCTTTGGCCTGGGGATTATTTTTGCTTTATGAAAGGATGCTGGTCTTGAAGATGCCGTGCCCTTACCTTCGCCACGAGTAGGGGCAGGAGGAGTTGTCTGCACCCAAGTGTAGGGGCAGACCCCCGTGTCTGCCCGTGTTGATGTTATCGGAAAGAAATTATCATCATTAGAATAATTACCTCCAAAAATATGGTGTCTCGCGACTTCGGAGATGTCGCAATATAAGAAACCCCAGGTCTACCGACCTGGGGATAGGCAATGATGGTGTAAGACCACGACTTCGGAGATGTCGCACCTAATGAAATGTGGCGTCATCATAGGGAGTAGTTACCGCATAGAGATATAGTTTCGTGCGACATCTTCGAAGTCGGCATCCTCTCACGAGACATTCTATCCCCAGGTCGGTAGACCTGGATTTCTTGCTCCGACAAGCTACGCAAGCGTCCCTTTGGGCCGAGCGCTGAAGTTTGGACCTCTCCGAGGTCATTCCTACCACTCTCATGCAATAAAATAACAACGAAAAAGAGCAGCGGCACTTGGTTTTTATTCCGAAAACACCCGAAATGACGAAAACCACGAAAATCTGTGTTAATCTGTGTAATCTGTGGGCAAAAAAAACGTCAATCGTCAATCCGTAAATCGTAAATATTACAATCTGTGGGCAAAACAACGAAAAAGAGCAGCGACACATTTCTGTGCCACCGCTCTCTTGATTGTTCGGGCAGGCTTCTTCCCTTTCTCTTCGGGCAGACACGGGAGTCTGCCCCTACACGTGGCACAATGCTTTACGGGTGCTGGAGCGCGCCGGTTTCTTTCCGTTGTTGAAAATCCCCAGGACACAACCTGAGAAGAGACTGACCTGGGGATTATTGCATTCGTGCAAAGGCAACGTGTCCAAAGATTCGGAATGGCTGCCCTACACGAGCTCTTAAAAGATTCAGAACAGCAGCCCTACACGAGGTATTGCGAGCTGATGCTCTCGTTGTTCACCACACGCTGGATGGTTTCGGCAAACAAGTCGGCTACCGACAGCTGCTTCACCTTCGAGCAGCGGTTGGTGTAGGGGATGGAGTCGGTGAAGACAATCTCCTCGAGCGACGATTCCTGCACACGGTCGCTGGCAGGGCCGCTCATGACGCAATGCGAGGCGCAGGCACGGACGCTCTTGGCTCCCGATGCCATCATCAGGTCGGCAGCCTTCGTGATGGTGCCTGCCGTGTCCACCATATCGTCGACAATCACCACATTCTTGCCCACCACGTCGCCGATGATTTGCATTTCGGCCACTACGTTGGCACGGGCGCGCGTCTTGTTGCACAGCACCAGCGGGCATCCCAGGTACTTGGCATAGGTGTTGGCACGCTTCGAGCCACCCACGTCGGGCGAGGCAATGCAGACGTCGTCGAGCCTCAGGCTCTGCAGGTAGGGCAGGATGACGGCCGACGCATAGAGGTGGTCGACGGGAACATTGAAGAAACCCTGAATCTGGTCGGCGTGCAGGTCCATGGTGATAACGCGGTTAACGCCGGCAACGCTCAGCAAATCGGCCACCAACTTGGCACCGATGCTCACGCGAGGCTTGTCCTTGCGGTCCTGGCGAGCCCAGCCGAAGTAGGGGATGACGGCATTGATGGTGCGGGCAGATGCACGCTTGGCGGCATCGATCATCAGCAGCAATTCCATGAGATTGTCGGAATTGGGGAAGGTGCTCTGCACGAGGAACACGTCGCGTCCACGAATGGATTCTTCGTACGACACGGCAAATTCTCCATCAGAGAACTTTGTCATCAGCATTTTGCCCAACGGGCAACCCAGACTGGCACAGATTTTCTCTGCCAAGTAGCGTGTCTTCGTTCCAGAGAACACTAAGAAGGATTCTTTTTCACTCATGATTGAGTATTTTGTATGGTTTGTGAGTTATTGATTGTAGTCTTCCGTCATGGCCTGGCGGGCATTTCTTTCTTCGGGCTCAGCCTTCAGGCGTTGATCCCTTTAGGCTTGCTTCATCGCCTTACCCTTCAGGCTTGTTTCATCCGACAGCCTTGCTTCATCCGACAGCCTTGTTTCATCCGACAGCCTTGCGCAGCTTCTCGAAGTGCGCCACCAACTCCTTGTAGTCGTTTTGGTTGTGGATGTCGAACCGGTTCCACAAGTCGCCGCAGACCACCACTCCTCCGAAACCCAGCTCGCGAGCCATGCGCAAGTTGTCGAGCGTCATGCCACCCATGGCATAGACATGCTTGTCGATGAGGCCACGGCCGGCAGCCTCTTCGAGTTGCTGGATGGTGAAGTTGGAGTGCTGCTCCTTGAATTCTATGCAGTCGAAGATGTTTTTCAGTATGACGTAGTCCGATTTCTTCTTCATCTCCTTCAATCTCTCAATCTCTGTGCACGAACGGCTCAGGCGTCCGCGATAGCCCTGCGGAGGTTCTTCGTCCATATTGTTCAGGTGGATGCCTGCCAGCGAATACTCGCTCTTCAGGTAGAAATGGTCGTGAACGGTAATGCGGCGGTGCGTCTCTTCAGGCAATAGCGTAAGCAGGCGCTCACAGTAGATGGGCGATGAGGAGGGCTTGTAGAGGTGCAAATTGTCCATACCCTCGTCAAAAAGCGAGGCCAGTATTTTGTCTTCTTCCACGAAAAACGTGGATTTCGTCATGATTACAAGCTTCATCGTCTCGTTTTTTTATTCTTCTGCAAAATTAAGAAATATTATTCAAACCGCCAATTTATTTCGCTATAAAAATCATTCCTTTTCTCATTTTTCTTTTTCTCATCTCGTCAGCCTCGTCGCGAGCGAGGGGAGCAGCTCCTGAAGAATGTGCTTTGTTGGCCGAAAATTTTGCGGTTTTGCCGAAAATGTGTATTTTTGCAAATGCGAAACGATGTGCTCGCCACATTATTTATTATATAGCGTTTGAAATTTATAGTATATAGCCTTTGAACAACAAAAAGAACATGAAGGTAGACCGTGAAACTTTTGCCGAAATAAGCACGCCCATGTATGTGCTGGAAGAGTCGTTGCTGCGCAGGAACCTTGAACTCATCCGTCGTGTGGCCAACGAGGCTGGGGTGGAGATCATCCTTGCCTTCAAGGCTTTTGCCTTGTGGAAGACCTTCCCCGTCTTTCGCGAATACATCAGCTCCACCACGGCGAGCTCGCTCTTCGAGGCCCGCTTGGCCTACGAGGAGTTTGGCCGTCCTGCCCATACCTATTCGCCTGCCTACACCGACGATGAGGTGGGGGAGATAGCCCGCTTGTCGAGCCACCTGACGTTCAACTCGCTTTCGCAATACCAGCGCCACATGCAGGCGGCAAGGGAGGCCAATGCGGAGCTGACGTTCGGGCTTCGCGTCAATCCTGAATATTCGGAAGTGGGGACGCTGCTCTATAACCCTTGCGCGCCAGGCACGCGCTTCGGCGTTTCGGCCGACAAACTTTCTGAGCAGTTGCCTGAAGGCATCGAGGGCTTCCACGTTCATTGCCACTGCGAGAGTGGTTCAGACGTGTTTCAGCGCTCTCTGGCCGTCATCGAGGAGAAGTTTGCCCGCTGGTTCCCGCAGTTGAAGTGGATCAACTTCGGAGGTGGCCACCTCATGACGCGGCGCGACTATGACGTGGAGCTGCTCATCCGCCTGATGCGCGAGTTCCGCATGCGCTATCCGTGGCTGAAGGTCATCCTTGAGCCTGGCAGTGCCTTTGCCTGGCAGACGGGGCCCTTGGTGGCTCAGGTAGTAGATGTCGTCGAGGACAAGGGCATCAGGACCGCCATCCTCAACGTCAGCTTCACGTGCCACATGCCCGATTGCCTGGAGATGCCCTACACGCCCGACGTGCGAGGGGCTGAAACCATCGACTTGCTGCCCGACGGCACTCCGGCAACTACAAATGCAGAACACGTCTATCGCCTTGGCGGAAACAGCTGCCTGAGCGGCGACTTCATGGGCTATTGGCATTTCGACCACGAACTGCAGGTGGGCGAGAACGTGATTTTCGAGGACATGATCCACTACACAACAGTCAAGACCAACATGTTCAACGGCGTAGGCCATCCCTCGCTGGCATTCTTGCGAAGCGACGGCGAACTGCAGATGTTGCGGAAATACACCTACGAAGACTATAAAAACAGGATGGATTAGTAAGATTTTGAGAAAAATGTAACTTTTTGATAAAAAAATCTTGCAAAAGTTTTGCCAGTTCCGAAAAAAGCATTACCTTTGCAACCGCATTTGGAGAAATGCCTTCGAGGTTAAGACTTCACTTAGTCTTGAAGAAACAAGCGGAAATAGCTCAGTTGGTAGAGCACAACCTTGCCAAGGTTGGGGTCGCGGGTCCGAGTCCCGTTTTCCGCTCAAACATTCTGGAACAACACAAGGCAAGGTTTCTTGCTTGTGACATTTGCCCAGGTGGCGGAATTGGTAGACGCGCACGTTTCAGGTGCGTGTGCAGAGATGCGTGCAGGTTCGAGTCCTGTTCTGGGCACACATTCACAAATTGTTTCAGAATGTTTTTACTTGATGGAGAGGTGGCGGAATTGGTAGACGCGCTACTTTGAGGGGGTAGTGTCAATTGCGACGTGGGAGTTCGAGTCTCCTCCTCTTCACCAAAGTGAATACTTACTTGTTACGCGGAAATAGCTCAGTTGGTAGAGCACAACCTTGCCAAGGTTGGGGTCGCGGGTCCGAGTCCCGTTTTCCGCTCTTTTTTTAGGACAACGAGAAACATAGATTTTTTTATTCCATGAATTTATATTTAAGATATTTCGACAACGAGACATTGGTACATAGTGTCGATGAAGCATTGGATTTCCTTCGTTCTATTCCAGAGATTGGGCTTGATGCCGATCTGGAGGCCGACATTCGTGAATATGTGGCCAGCGACGTGTTCTATCCGAAGCGTTACAAGGTGCGTCCACGCATCTATTTCATCGTCATCAAGACCACGGCCGAAACCATGCTCGACTTCAAGCAGAAGAAAGCGTTGCGCCCTGTTACTGCAGCCGTCAACGAGCGGAAGGAGATGATGGCAGGTGCCGTGACTCGTTTGTCAGAACAGCGCGAAGGATGGTACGAGGGAGCCCTCGACTTCAAGCGTGTCGTGCTGATTCCCGCAACGGGCAAGCACGAGTATCGCGACACTCACTTCGTGGCTCGCTGCAAGGCTCTCTCTGGCCAGGATTGCTACAATCGTATTGTTGAGCACCTGCGCACACGTGTCGACAGCCGTTCGCAGTTCCCATCGGCCAAGGGCAAGAACTTCCGCTTCAAGTATCTTGGCATGTGGAAATAGTTTTTTAATGAGAAAGGAGAAAGCAATATGAACAAAGTGATGCTGATTGGAAACGTGGGCCAGGAACCCGACGTGAGGTATTATGAGGCCGACCAGGCTGTTGCACAAGTGCGCCTTGCCACCACTGAGCGCGGCTACACGCTGCAGAACGGCACTCAGGTGCCTGAGCGTACAGATTGGCATAACCTGGTGTTCTACAGGCAGGCTGCCAAGATAGTGGAGAAATACGTGCACAAGGGCGACAAGCTCTATGTTGACGGCCGACTTCGCTATCGTTCCTACGACGACCAGAGAGGCCAGCGGAGGTTCGTCACGGAGATCATCGTGGAGAACATGGAGATGCTGACGCCCAAACCTGCCACACTGCAGAACGAAGGCATGTCGGCCGGACAGCCTCAGGCCACGAATCAGGCCATGCCGAACGTCCAGCCGCAAGCCACTACAGATGACTCTGAGATGCCATTTTGATTCAATTGTTGATACTCCTCATCTAACATTCTAAGCAATTGGACTTATCAGACATACAACAGATTAACGACCTCGTAGTCTTCCATCCGATGACTATGGGGGTATTCATAGCAGCCGTCCTGGCTGCTTTGCTGTTATTCGTATCGGGCTTTGCCAGCGGCTCTGAAATAGCCTTCTTCAGCCTTTCGCCTTCAGACCTCTCCGAACTCGACGAGGAGAAGACCGGTACAGACCGAAACATCAAGATGCTGCGTGAAGACAGCGAGCGCACGCTGGCTACGATACTCATCACCAACAACTTTGTCAACGTGACCATCATCATGCTTTGCAACTTCATCTTCGCATCGCTCGTGAGGTTCAAGGCAATGTGGTTGGAGTTCCTCAGCATCACGGTTCTGCTGACGTTCCTGCTGCTGCTCTTTGGCGAAATCATGCCCAAGATCTACAGCCGGCAACAGCCATTGGCCTTCTGCCGGAAGAGCGTCAACTTCATCCTGCTCATGCGTCGCCTGTTCTGGCCGCTTGGGAGCTTGCTCATCAAGAGTGGCGCCCTGGCCGAGAAGGTGGTACAGAAGGAGAATCGCGTGCTGAGCGTCGACGACTTGGAGCAGGCCTTGGAACTGACCGACAAGGACGACATCAAGGAAGAGCAGGAAATGCTGCAGGGCATCATCCGCTTTGGCGACGAAACAGCCAAGGAGGTGATGACGAGCCGTCAGGACATAGTTGACCTGGACATCGAGAGTTCATTTGCCGACGTGTTGAAATGCGTCGTTGAGAACAACTATAGCCGCATCCCCGTCTATAAGGACAATACGGACAACATCCGTGGCGTGCTCTACATCAAGGACCTGTTGCCACACCTCTCCAAGCCTGCCACTTTCCGTTGGCAGGGTTTGATTCGTCCGCCTTATTTTGTGCCTGAGACGAAGAAGATTGACGACCTGCTGCGCGAGTTCCAGGAGAACAAGGTGCACATCGCCATCGTCGTCGATGAGTTTGGCGGCACCAGCGGACTGGTCACGCTTGAGGATATCCTCGAGGAAATCGTGGGAGAAATCAACGATGAGTTCGACGAGGAAGAGAAGACGTATTCAAAGCTCAACTACAACACGTACATCTTTGAGGGAAAGACGCTGCTGAGCGACTTCTGCAAGATTATTGGCGTCGACGACGATGAGTTTGCCGAGGTGGAAGGCGATGCCGACACGCTTGCCGGATTGCTGCTCGAGCTGAAGGGCGACTTCCCCAGCAAGTATGAAAAGATTGACTACAGCGACTATACTTTCGAAGTGATGGATCTTGAGGGCCGTCGCATCAGCCGCATCAAGGTTCAGCTTCATGACAAGTAATGCGTAGCCTTGCCCCACGCATCAGGGGGCAGATTTACAATATTCCCCCAAAAAGAAAGTTCAGCTTCATCGCTTCGTGGCGTGTGAGGCTGAACTTTTTCTATTGTCCCAATCAAACGGGGTTATGGCATCATCGCAAGTCGGGATTCCAATCGATGAGCAGCTGGCGGGCTATGCTCAGGCGTTCGGGCAGCTTTGGCAGGTTGTGCTTGTTGAACCATCCTCCTGACGAGAGCTCGCTGTGCTGCAGATGAATCTCGCCGCTCACATAGTCGGCATGGAACCCCACCATCAGGCCGCTGGGGTAGGGCCAAGGCTGCGAAGCGAAGTAGCGGATGTTTTCAATCTCGATGCCCGTCTCTTCGCGCACCTCACGCCTGACGGCTTCCTCCAAGGTCTCGCCTGTTTCGACGAACCCTGCCACGAGCCCGTAGAAATCGCCACGGAAATTGCGTGCCCTGACCAGCAGGACCTCTTCGCCACGATGGATGAGCACGATGACGGCTGTTGCCAGCTGCGGCCACACTTCCTTCCCGCACTCTGTGCATCGTTTCGAGATGGCCGTGTCGAGCTTCATGGGCGAACCGCATACGCCGCAATACTTCGTGTTGGAATCCCAATAGAGCAGCTCGTAGCACTTGCCGGCAGTCAGGTATTGGTCGTGGGGCAGCTTGTAGTAGCTCTGCCGAAGCGGGCACATGGCGTGCACCGGCGAAGGTGCATCGATGGCATAGGCCTTCACCTGCGAGCCATCGGGTGCCGTCACTTCGTGGATGGTGGTCCAAGGCTTCACGTCGATGGGAGGATTCTCTTCGTAGGGTATGCTGAAAGTGCCGTCCTCATGTGTTTGGAGCAGGAGGTCGGACTTGCAGAATATGTACCAATAGTATTTCATCGTCAGAGCCATTGAATTCATTGAAACCGTAAAAATCCGTAGAATCCGTGAGGGGACTAATCCTTGAAGAGGATCTTGCGGTCGCGGGCAGCAGCAGGCTTCACCCATTCCTCAGGCACGAAGCGCCAGTTGTTGTTGGGCTTTGGATCAACGACGCCTTGCTTCTCGATTTCTTTCATCAGGTAGTAGCGCTGGTCGCGATGGCTACACCAGATGATGCGGCTGTTGAGGCTGTCGCGCGGAATGCCTGCACCACGGGTGAGCAGTTCGCCACCTCCGTTGCCGCGGTAGCTGTTGATGGCCACCTTGTACCATTTGGCCTCGTCGAAAGGCTCGCCATTGCTCATTCTCAGGATGTGCACCTTCTGTCCCTCGGGCTTGGTGACGTCCACCTCGTAGTCGATGCCTGCAGCAGCATCGAAGTTGAAGGAGAAGTTCTTGAACCCCAGTCGCTGCTGGTCGCCATAGGTGCTCTCGCTGAGCAGCAGCAGGTGGTCGTCGGGCGACGTCATCGTGTTCACCCAGAGGTTATAGCTCATCTCCAGGTGCTTGCGAACCTCCTCGCCGGTGAGGCGCATCACGTAGAGCTGGTTTTCGAACTTGTAGAGGTTGAACATGTCGCTCACGTGGACGGGACCTTCCTTGATGACGGCATCGAACGACAGGGGAGCGTTGAACGAGATGTCGGCACCCGTTATCTGCAACTGCAGGTTCAGGATGAAGTCGTTGAAGGCCGAGCTGCCAAAGAAGCTGTCGCGCGTGTAGATGCTGTTCTTGAACTGTCCGATTTCGCGGTTCACGAACTTGTTGATTCTCTCAATCTGTGGCTGGAAATGAGCCATGAACTGCTCGTCGATGGGCTCATCGGTGACGTTGACGATGCGGCCTTCCACGTTCTTCTCGACGACCTTGCCCTTGCGAAGCGTCAGCTCGATGGTGGCATCGGCAACGCTGATGGCATTGTTGGCAGGATCAAGGCAGGTGACGGGCTTGCCAGCGGTGTTCGTGACGACGGAGCTGTGGCGCGTGTGGTCGTGGCCGAAGAGGACGAGGTCGAAGCCAGGCACCTCCTGAGCAACGCGTATGGAGGCATCCTCTTCGTATTCGGGTGTCTTGATGCCGCCGTCTTTACCGCTGTGGAACAGGCCGATGACCACGTCGGGTTTCTCGTTCTTCTGCAGGTAGTCCATCCAGCGTCGGGCACACGACACCATTTCCTCGAAGCGCAGGCCTTTCCAGATGTTGGCAGGCAGCCAGTTGGGGATGGCAGGCGTCAGTATGCCTATGACGGCAATCTTCACTCCGTCGCGCCGAAGGATGGTGTAGGGCTGCACGTAGGGCTGGCCTGTGGCCACGTTGATGATGTTGGCACCCAGCATGGGGCAGTTCACCTCCTTGATCCACTTGTCGTAGACGGCATGTCCAGGCTCGACGTCGTGGTTGCCCATCGTCTCGGCATCGTACTGCATGTAGTTAATGACGTCGGCGGCAATGTTGGTCGATGTGGTGTCGATGAAGTTGTAGTAGTAGCACGTGGGCTGTCCTTGCAGGATGTCGCCATTGTCGAGCAGGATGACGTTCTTCCCGTGCTGCTGGCGCAGTTTGTTGACGTAGGACGAGACACGTGCCAGCGTTCCGCGTTTGGGTGTGCGGTTGATGAAATCGTAGGGAAAGAACGATCCGTGGACATCGCTTGTCTCGATGACTCTCAGGGTTACAGTCTTCGTTTTTTGCTTCGCCATGACGGGTAGGGATGCAATGAGTGCTACGAGGCACAACGTAAGTATTCTTTTCATGTTGATAGGGGTGTTTTTAGGTCTTATTCTACGATTTTGTTCATGTTGAGCTCTATGAGCTGTGCATCGTCGTTGATGCGTGCCCTGATGTGGTACCGCTGCGAGGACTTGCTGTCGTCCACGCGCTCCAAGTCTTGGCGGGCATTGCACTTCACGTTGTATTCGAAGCGTCCTGTGCCTATCTCGTCCTTCTCGATGTCGTAGTCGCCCAGCAGATGCCAGTTGATGTTCTTCACGTCGGCTTTCCATTGGCGGTGCATGAAGGCCACGACGTCTTCCTTCGTGACGTTCGAGCGGCCTTGAAACGAGGGCAGCAACTCAGTGAGCGTCTCGCGCAGCATCTGCTCGTTCTGCTTGTTGATGCTTTGGAAGAACTTGCGCAGCGTTGACACGACGATTTCGCGCTCTTCGGGCAGTATGGTCTTGGTGTTCAGGTTGTTGATTTCCTCGTTGGCCTCGGCCACGCGTGCTCCGTTGGGATGCAGCTCGATGTAGTGCTGATAGGCTTCGATGGTGGCTGCAGCCTTTGCCACCGACCAGTCGATGGAGTCAATCTTGTTCTGCACCTCGCCCTTGTGCGGCGTGTCGGGGTACTTGGCAAGGAATGCCTCGAGGGCACTCTTCGACTTGCTCAGGCATGCATTGGTCCAGTCGGCATCGGCCTGGCGGATGGCAGCCAGTCGGTTGGTGATGTTCTGGCGCTTCTGTGCATCGGCATCGCGGTAGGTGTCGAGGAAGCTCTGCATGACCAACGGGTCGTTGCTGGTCATGGCGTAGTCGTAGGCTTCGGTCTCCTTGGTGTCTTTCGCCGTGTGGTAGAAGTAGAAGCACACGCCGCAGATGGTGGCAGCCATGAGGAAGGCGATGAGCAGGGCCGTCCAGTTGAAGCCTTTCTTCTTGGGTGCTTCTGCTTCGGCTTGCTTTGGCGAGGGCTGCTTGAGTGGCTGTGGCACGGGCGGTGGCGCCACGTGCTGCTGCACCTGTACAGGGCGCTGGCTGGGATGATGACAGTAGGGGCACACGTCTTGATCTTTCAGATAGACGGCCCCGCATTGGGGGCAATGGTTGATGTTGCCGGCAATCTCAACACCACACGAAGGACAGGTGGGTGCCTTGTCGCTGACTTGGTGTCCACATTCAGGACATTTGATGATGGCCATATTCTTGTTTTTTCGTTTGTTTTTTATTTAGGAGTGTAGGGGTATTTAGGAGTGTAGGGGTTCAGGAGTTCAGGAGTTCAGGAGTTAGTGTAGACAATACCCTTTACTATTCCTTATTCCTCATTCTCTATTCTCTATTCTCTATTCTCTATTCTCTATTCTCTATTCCATTTTTCCTATTCCATTTAGGCTCCCCTCCCTTGGGGAGGGGGTGGGGGTGGGCTCTTTCCCTTT
>JAEEGL014299255.1_pt1 | contig 13040 bp, 8 predicted proteins | sample 9134231 | NCBI WGS metagenome assembly JAEEGL01 (sample SAMN16246548, study PRJNA631951) | gut metagenome | biome: gut microbiome; feature: rumen; material: fiber-attached | host: Bos | place: Iran: Karaj | collected 2018-10 | reverse complement strand
GTTTTCCACTTCACCGAGTGATCTGCCGATCTGCTTCATATTGCGCTGTATGCCGTAAGCGATAAACAATCCGAATACACCGGCTGCGATGCTGGCAAGAATAACGAGTCCGATCGTCACGGTCTTGATCGATTCGGCCTGTGAGGTGACGATGTTCTTAGGGACAAGTGCGCAGAGAGTGCATCCGCACACATCGCTCTTGCTGTAAATGAACAGATAGGATTGTCCGAGATAACGGATCTCTTCCGAACCGCTCCGGTTCGTTTCTGCAGTTTCTTCCGGATTGGCACCATCTGTTTCGGCAGTATTTTCTGCTCCGGCAGCCGGGATCTTGTTATAGAAATCCTGACCGAAGAATACCGGCTGTCCCGGAGTAAGCGCAGAGGCAGTGCCTTCGGGGATATTCTCAAAGATGACTTCCCGGCCGTTTTCCGTCACAAAACCGATGATCGAGCCCTTTCCGAGATCGATCTCCTTCAGGCTGTCTTCTATATAGGAAGTGAGAATGTCGGCAACGATCACGGCCGTTTTCTGTTCCGAATAGGTCTGGTAGGAGAGAATATACTCATCTGCATTGATCCCCAGATGGGAATCCAGTATCTCGTGGGAATCTACCCAGGGTTTGAGGCGTTTGCCTTCCATCGGAGCGGCGGCAACATAGTCGGCAAAATTACCGTAGGTGAGATTTCCGGAACCCTGCGGTACGGTTGTGAGAAGCTGCAGCTCGGCAGGAGTATCGATCGTGATGTTTGCGATACTCGGATTGCTCTTCTGGATCGTCATCAGGCTGGTTCTGGTCTTCTTTAAAACATCAGCGGTTGTCGCCGCATCGGATAAGCCAAGGAAATAGGAACCGAGATCTTTATCGTAAGCATAGGAATAGGCCTGCTGTGCGATAAAACTGTTGTTCAGGTCGATCTTTTCCATTGCCATATAGATCGTCTGCCCGGTGGATTCCGTAAACTTATCCTGTAAGCCGTCCGAAGCTTTGTTATACGCTACGGTGCCGACGATGATCATAAAAATGATCGGGATCAGGAAGCATAAGATGATCTTGTTTCGGATGGAATAAAGCATACTCTGAACGCGGCTCTTTGAAGATGGTGTACTCTTTTTTGAACTCATATTGCATCCCCCTTTGCGAAATAAAGGCAAAACACAACACCTTTATAAAATTTTAACAGTTAAACGAAATCCGGTCAAATGAATTGTTTGTGACCGGTTTATCAATTTTTGACAAAGGGATTGGAATTTGGTAGAATGCCCATTATGACTGCAAAAATTAAGGAAAATAAATATATCGGCGATAAGACTTTTTATAAAATGGTGCTGACCATTGCGGTACCGATCATGGTACAGAACGGGATCTCAAATTTCGTGAGCCTGTTGGATAATCTGATGATCGGACGGGTGGGGACCAATGCACTCTCCGGCGTGGCGATCGCCAACCAGCTGATGTTTGTGTTTTTCCTGCTGATCTTTGGGGCAACGGCAGGCGTCGGCATCTTTACCGCACAGTATCATGGATTGGGTGATGTAAAAGGCGTGCGGGAAACATTCCGGTTCAAATTGATGGCCAATACGGTATTATGCCTGATCAGTATCCTGATCTTTTATTTCTTTTCGGAGCAATTGATCAGCCAGTTTTTAAAAGGAGAGGGTGCTCCCGAGGACGCGGCAGAGACGTTGCAGATCGGATTACAGTATATGCGCATTATGCTGATCGGCCTGCTTCCGGTGGGATTGTGCCAGGCGTATTCCGGTACATTGCGTGATACCGGACAGACCAGAGTGCCGATGATCGCATCGATTATCGCGATCCTGGTTAATTTGGCAGGAAATGCACTGCTGATCTATGGATTGTTTGGTTTTCCGGCACTGGGGGCAGCCGGTGCGGCCATTGCCACGGTGATCTCACGTTTTGTGGAACTGGATGTATTGGTGATATATACGTGGACACATAAGAAGGAGCATCCGTTCATTGAAGGGGCATTCCGAAACTTTTCCGTATCCGGGCGTATGGTGAAGAAATATGTGCTGAAATCCCTTCCGCTTATGATCAATGAAACTCTATGGGCTCTGGGTAATACTATGATGACGCAGAGTTATTCCTATCGCAGCCTGGATGCAGTGGCGGCATTAAATATCCAGTCAACGATCTGGAATCTGCTGGGCGTAGCGTTTCTGGCGATGGGGGAAGCTGTGGGTATCGTAGTCGGGCAGATCCTGGGCAGCGGCGATATCGAAAAGGCAAGGGACCATGCGCGCAAGATGATCGCATTTACTATTTTCTGTGGCCTGATCTTCGGCGCTGGAATGCTGGTGGTGGCACCATACTTTCCGATGCTGTATAAGACTACCGATGCGATCCGGCAGATGGCTTCGAGCCTTATCTTTGTTACGGGTATTTTTATGCCTTTCGTTGCCTGTATGCACGCATCCTATTTTACGATCCGTTCCGGTGGAAACACCGTGATCACGCTGCTCTTTGACAGCTGCTTTATGTGGGTGGTCTCGGTACCGACGGCATATGTTCTGAGTCGCCATACGCGGATGACGGTGCTGCAGATGCTCTTCATTATCCAGTTGCTGGACCTGATCAAGTGCGTTGTGGGTGTTGTGATGGTTCGTAGCGGTATCTGGGCCAGAAATATTGTAAAATAAATTCTTAGAACTGTTATAAAAACGGCCTGTCATATGGTGACTGGCCGTTTTTTGTGTTATTATATTGAGCAAAGGTGGTTTATTCAGGAAAGGGGCAAAGCGATGAATGTATGTTTGTTGAATGATTCTTTTCCGCCGGTACTGGACGGCGTGGCAAATGTAGTGATGAATTACGGGCGGATCATGAAAGAGGATCTGGGGGCAAATGTGATCGTTGGAACGCCGAAGTACCCGGATGCAGAATACAGTGGCTATCCGTATGAAGTAGTAGCGTATCCGAGTATGAATACGGCGAAGCTTGCCAATGGATATCGTACGGGGAATCCGCTTGCGATGCGGGAAGTGGATCAGATGACAAAATTCGATCCGGATATCATTCATTCACATTGTCCGGCAGCGTCCACATATATGGCCCGTGTTTTGCAAAGAGAGGTAAAATCCCATTATACACCGATTGTTTTTACCTACCATACCAAATTTGATGAAGATATCGCAAAAGCACTGGGAAACGAACTCCTGGAGAGGGAAACAATCAAGATGATGGTAAATAACATTTCTGCATGCGATGAAATATGGGTTGTTTCCGAGGGTGCCGGAAAGAATTTGAATGAATTGGCAAAAATGGTAAAACTGCCGGAATTTGAATGCAGGGTCATGCCAAACGGTGTAGACTTCCCGAAGGGAAAAGTGGATGCGGATAAAGTCAGGGAAGTGACCGGAAAATACGATCTGCCCGAAGGAGTACCGGTATTCCTGTTTGTCGGCAGACTGATGAAGTATAAGGGGCTTCCCCTGATCATAGATGCTTTGCGCGGATTGTCTGCCTATGGGATCGACTATCGGATGATCTTTATCGGAGGCGGCGTGGATGCAGAAGAGATGCAGGCGAGAGTACGGGATTATGGGATTGCATTGGATATTGTCGGTGAGGATAAGGAAATCACACATACGGAAGGCCGGGATGACTTTGTCGGTAAAGTGATCTTTACGGGACCGGAGCATGACAGAGAAAATCTGCGCGCCTGGAATACCAGGGCAGATCTGTTCCTGTTCCCGTCGGTATATGATACAAACGGCATTGTGGTACGTGAGGCGGCGGCCTGCGGACTCGGAAGTGTTCTGATCGCCGATTCCTGTGCGGCGGAGGGGATCACACACGACCGGAACGGATTTGTGATCGATGAAAGTCCTTCGGCGATGGCGTTGCTGCTGGCGGATCTGGCAAAGCATCCGGAGCATATGAAAGATGTGGGGGATCATGCGATGGAGGAGATCTATATCTCCTGGGATGAAAGTACGCGAATGGCGTATCGCCGTTACGAAGAGATCATCGGAATGGTGCAGGACGGAACCATGGAACGCCGGAAGAAACAGGGGGCCGACTATCTTTTGGGAGCTGCGTCCAATCTGGCAAAAGTTTTTAATATACCCTATGACCTCTATGAAGGGGTGAAGGATAACTATCACGAATTGAAAGATGATATGGTGGACAGCTTAAAAGAGATCAAGGACAGCATGGAAGACGGTGTACGCCAGATGCTCGGCAAAAAGGAAAATGAAGACATTATAGATGATTTTCTGGTAGATGATACGGACGAAAAACAGGAAGACCATAACGATACGGACGAGGATTGAGAAGTATGGAGCTGCATAACGATTGGTACAAACATATGAGCTTCTACCAGATCTGGGTGCGCAGTTTCGCGGACGGAAACGGGGACGGCATCGGAGATCTGTACGGCGTATATGACAAACTGGAATATATCAAAGACCTCGGCGTGGACGGTATCTGGTTTTCACCGCTGTATCCGTCGCCGAATGCGGATTACGGATATGATATTTCGGATTACCGTGACATCCATCCGGAATACGGCACACTGGAGCAGTTCCAAAAAGTGCTGCACAAAGCACACCAGATGGGACTGAAGGTGATCATGGATCTGGTGGTGAACCATACCTCTGATGAACACCCGTGGTTTCTTAAGAGCCGTGAAGGCAGGGATAATCCCTACAGTGATTACTATATCTGGCGGGATAAACCGAACAACTGGGACAGCCTGTTTGAAGGAAAAGCCTGGGAATATGATAAGGTGCGCGGGCAGTACTACCTGCATATTTTTGCGAAGAAGCAGCCGGATCTGAATATGGATAATCCGAAGGTGCGCGAGGAAGTAAAGGGCATCATGCGCTTTTGGCTGGATATGGGGGTAGATGGATTCCGTGAGGACGTGATCAATTTTATCTCCAAGAAGGAGGGGCTTCCGAACGGTCTGCCGTTTCTGCCGGCCGTGAATGGTATGCCTTATTACAAAGACGGTCCGCATATCCATGAATATATGGCGGAATTCCGTGAAGTATGTAAGGAATATGACTGCTTCCAGATCGGGGAGGGACCCATGACAACGGTGCAGTCGGCGATGAAGTATCTGACGGGACCGACCAAATCGCTGGATATGATGTTTTCCTTTGATCATATGATGGCAGACTGCCTTTATACAGAGTATGTACATCGTCCGTTTTCGCTGATCAAGCTGAAGAAGGCGTTTACCAAATGGCAGAAGGCTCTGGCAGGAAAAGGCTGGTGCTCGCTGTATCTGGAGAATCATGATCATCCCCGCATCATCAACCGATACGGCAGTACACATTACTGGAGAGAGAGCGGCACAATGCTGGCGGCCAGCTTCATCTTCCAGCAGGGGACGCCCTTTATCTATCAGGGGCAGGAGATCGGCATGACCAACATCCGCCTGCATTCGATCGATGATTATGCGGATGTATCGACCAAGAACAATTATCATACCTATCATTTGAAGGACACGATCGAGAGACGGCTGAAACGCATTCATTTATCGAGCAGGGATTCCTCGCGGACTCCGGTGCAATGGGATGATACACAATATGCCGGTTTTTCGAAAGTAAAGCCCTGGTTCCACGTGAATCCGAATTACCGAAAGATCAATGCGGCGGCAGAAGAAAAGGATCCGGACAGCATCCTGAATTTTTACCGGAAATGTCTGGCGCTGCGCAAGAGTTCCAAAACGCTGATCTACGGGGAGTATAAAGAATATTTTCCGAAGGACCCGAATATCTATATGTATGAACGTTCCTACGGGGAAGTGCGTTATCTGATCATCTGCTCCTTTGCAAGACTGCCGGTGAAGGTGCGTCTTCCGGAAAACTATGTCGGGAAAAAAGGCCATCTGATGCTTTGCAATTATCCGGATGGTCCGCAGGTGATGGCAGATACGATACGTGAACGGGCGCATCAGGAAGTGAGTATGCTGGCAGCAGAACATGGGATGTTCCGGCCTTATGAGACCAGAGTATATCGTTTCCGGGAGAGGACACAGGAGAAATGACAACATATCTCGGATTATATGAATTGATCAATGTTTTTTGCGGGCTGGTTTTGTTGACGCTGGTGCTTCATTCCAGAGCCGGCATGGGTTTTACAGCAACGCGTCGGCGCTTTTTTCGTGCGGCTGTCCTGCTGATGATCTTTTATGCATCGGATGCTTTGTGGTATGCCATGGATTGTGCTGCCCTGCCGCAGGTCCGTTCGATCAGTATGTTTTTGAAATCGGTATATTTCGTATCAGCGAGTGCCGCCGGATATAGTTGGTTCATCTATATGGAGACTTTGACCGGGGCAGATTTTACACGGAGCCGGAAAAGTATCTTTTTCGCAGGAGCACTGGTATGGACGCATCTGATCCTGGCGGTGATCAACTGGTTCACAGGTTTCCTGTTCTGGGAGGATGATGGACTGATGTATTCCAGAGGGCCTTTTTTCGGGCTGCAGTATCTGGTGGTATATGCATATCTGGCAACAGCAGGGTTTCATGCACTGTATAAGGCCAATCATAACTACATTGACCGGGCGCGCTATCTTGTCCTTGCAATGTTTCCGATCATTCCGGCGATCAGTGCGCTGCTCCAGTTGTTTTACTGGCGCATCCCGTTCAACTGTATGGCCTTTACACTCAGCGTATTGATCATGTATATGAATGAATTGGGAGATCAGGTCAGCCGAGAGCCGCTTACCGGTCTGGCGAACCGAAAGTATTTTATGCGTGCATTGGAAGAAGGGATGGATGCGCACGAAAATGACGGGCAGTTATATCTTTTTATGATCGATATGAACCGTTTCAAGCGGATCAATGATACCTTTGGGCATGTGGAAGGTGACAAGGCGATCCTGATGACGGCAGAGGCATTGCGGGATGCCTGTTCGGAAATGCACCGAAAGATCGTACTTGCCAGATATGGCGGGGATGAATTTGCAATCGTAGCGGAACTGGAGAAAGAGGAAGAGGCAGAAGATCTTAAGAAAAAGATCTTTTCTCAGATAGAGGATCAGAACACAAGGATACTTTTGAGTTACCGGCTGAGTCTGAGCATAGGGAGTGCATGCTACACTCCGAAATACAGGGGAATCCGAAGTTTTATCGCTGCTGCCGATAAAGAACTCTATATTGAAAAAGAAAAAGCTCACGCCGCAGATGAGGCGTGAGCTTTTCGTCATATAGGAATGGAACTCTTATTGTGCGTAGCGACGGAAGGCGTGGGATATCGCCGAAGACGGTGCGGTCAGGGACAGGGATACCACAACACCGAAAAGTGCCTGAACGATCTCAAACGGCAGTTTTGCTATGGATTCTGCAGGAGTCGCATATACATAAGCGCGTCCCAGTGTGTATCCGATGACCATGATAACGGCACCGATAAGTACGCCGGTCAGACGGGCAGTAAATACGGCAGCAGAAGGATGCTTTTCATACAGAGATCCCTTTCGGAATAACCGGCTGGCGCAGAGGGCGATCACAGCAGCCTGAATGCCGTGTGTAAACAGTGATACGAACATCGGTGCCGGATAAAAGATCATATCCCCCAGGAAGGAACCGAACCCGCCCATGATGAAGGCCAGAACCGGATCGCCCAACAGGATGGCGCCGGTGCAGATCACGGCATCCACAAAATACAGGTGGCCTCCGGGAACGGTAATACTGAAGATGCTCATAGAAAGGATAATCGTCATCGCCATAAAGATGGCGGTAATGGTCATCTGCTTTGGTGTAAATCGGCTGGAATCATTTTTCTTTTTCATAGTTAATCCTCCTTGGATCCGACATTTTTCTCTTGACTTTCGGTGTCGATATTCTGTACTATAATCCCATACTGGTCATATTGAAATAACCAAAACAAAACAAAAATATAAGACCAGATAAAAATGAAAGAGCTGAACAGCAGATGAATTATCAGATCCGGCCGGAAGAAAACGTCCCGGCATACCAGCAATTATATGAGCAAATGCGCCGGGATATTGCCATGGGCGTATATGTATACGGAGAGCGTCTGCCTTCCAAGCGCGTTACGGCAGCGGAGGCGGGGGTAAGTCTTATCACCGTGGAACATGCCTATGAACTGCTTCTGGAGGAAGGCTATGCGGAGGCCAGGGAGCGCAGCGGTTACTTTGCGTGCTATCGGGAAGATGATCTTTATTCCCGGCAGGGGGAGGAAGAACTTCCGCAGATGAGGCGGGAACATACGGCGACGATCCAGACACAGCCGGCGTATGTCAATACCGGACGGGATTTTCCGTTTTCTTTGTATGCCAAAACGGTGCGCAGAGTGCTCAGTGATTATGGGGACCGCCTGTTTGTAAAGGAAGAAAATGCGGGAAGTATGGTGCTGCGGCAGGCGCTGGTTTCGTATCTGGCGCGCAGCAGAGGCATACATATAAAGGCCGATCAGGTGGTCATCGGAGCCGGCAGCGAATATCTATACAGTCTGGTAGCACAGCTTTTTTATGAGGAAAAAAGGATCGCGATCGAGGATCCTTCCTATGAAAAGATTGCCAAAGTATATGAAGCCGGAGGACTTGAGGTGGAACATCTTCCTATGGGAGAGGAGGGGATCCGTTCGGAGGCTTTGCAGGAGAGCGGGGCGAAACTTTTACACGTCACACCTTATGACAGTTATCCGAGCGGTATCACGGCAACCGCCGGAAAGCGGGCAGAGTATGTACACTGGGCGCTGGAACGAAAGGGCTATATCGTGGAAGATGATTTTGACTCCGAGTTTTCCTTCAGTGCCAGAGCCAAGGATACCGTCTTTGGGATGGCGCCGGAAGGCTGCGTGATCTATCTGAATACCTTCAGTCACACGATCGCGCCGACGGTGCGCGTCGGTTATATGATCCTGCCGGAGCGTCTGAAGAAGACTTTTTTTGAAAAACTCGGTTTTTATTCCTGCGCTGTGCCGCTGCTGGAACAGTATGTGCTGGCAGAATTATTGGGCGGGGGAGATTTTGAGCGCCATATCAACCGGGTGCGAAGAAAACTTCGTTCAGCTACGTGATAAATTATGCGGGAAAGCAACGGGTGCATGGACTTTTTCCGGATATTGTGATATAATACTCACTATAATTGCGGCAGTGTATGGGGATGATTTGCCCGGGGGTACGGTATGAAAGAAAAGCAGCGTAAAAAGGTGCTCTATTCTTCTTTTCAGAAAACTGATCAGGGGAAGATTGCACCTTTTTTCTATTTATATTAAGTCGTACTAAGAAAAGGTAATAAAAGAGAGGGATCAGGATGGATTTTAAAGGATTGGTAGACAGTTTTTCGCAGGTGGCGGCGGTTCTCTCCGTGGAACTGAAAGGCGAAAACGATTACGGGGATGTGCGCCTGGTAGAGGCCAATGATCTGTATATTGCATCTGTTCACGAACGGGGATGTGAATTCGTGCCCGGGGCGCTGTATACGAGCGTGATCGAACGGGATATGACCTTTGAAGGTATGTGCTACCAGTGTGTCAGGAAGAACCGGCCGGTGCATCTGTATGTAGAGATCGAAATGTTCCATTCCTGGCTTTCCAATTTTGTGCTGCCCCTGCATTCGGATCAGGAAGGTATCGGGTATTGCCTGTTCACTTATGAGATGATGCCGCAGCTGGATGCGGCGATGCTGGCCAATTCTTCGGCAGGAATGGCGGAACATGTATTGAAAACCTGTATCCGTCTGCGGGAGAATCCGGATTTTGAAGAAGCCATGCAGGGTGTGATCGAAGATATCCGGGAACTGTGCGGCGCGATCCATTGCTGTATCCTTACGATAGATGAAGAGAGGGAAAGCTGCGCGATCATGTGTGAGGCTGTCCAAAAGGAGAGCGGTCATCTTCCGATGAAGGAACTTATGCGGCCGGAGTTTTACAATGTGGTGAAAACATGGCCGAAGGCGATCGAAGGAGACAATTGCTGCGTTGTATTGGGCGAACACGATATGCGGGAGCTGGAACAATTGACACCGGAATGGGCAGCAACGCTAAAGAGAGACGGGGTAAACAGTGTCGTTCTTTATGAATTAAAAAACAATAAAAGACGATACGGCTACATCTGGGCGCTGGATTTTGAAACATCGCGTGCCGACATGATCAAACAGATCCTTGGAACAACGACCTTTATTCTTTCGGCAGAGATCGCCAGCCATCAGATGTATCATGATATGGAAGAGATGAGCCGGACGGATCTGCTGACCGGTGTGCTGAACCGAAATGCCATGAACAACCGGATCGACAATTTCGATAAGGATGTCCTCATGCAGAGAGGATCTTTCGGAGTTGTTTTTGCTGATGTTAACGGACTCAAGTTCATGAACGATACCAATGGGCATGTAGCAGGGGATGAACTCCTGAAAAAAGCGGCGGAAGTGCTCGGAGATACGTTCTGCGGACAGGAGATCTATCGGGCCGGTGGTGACGAATTTGTGGTGTTGACGAACCGTATTTCGAAGGAAGAATTTGAATCAAGTATGGACATGCTGCAAAAACAGCAGAGCCTGTTTTCGGTAGGCGGTGTGTTCAGTGAAAAAAGCGGGAATATACGCAAGATGATGCAGGAGGCGGATGAGCGTATGTACGAAGCCAAGGAAGCATATTATCGTGCGCATCCGGAACTGCCGAGACGATAAAGGTGCAGCACTTGCACTTTGCTTGCACATTGGGGTGTATAATTGGAATTATCTATGATTATCATTAAGGAGGTGCGGGTATATGGCACAAAAGAAACGGAAGTCTTTGAAAAAAACACTCCTGAGCAGGATCATTATCTATGTGGCGATCATCATCATCGTGAGCACCCAGATCAGCATCAAGCTGGCAGCGGATAATATCCAGAACCTGACGAATAATATCCTTGCGAGAGAATCGGTAACCTACGCGAACAGTGTTCACAGTTGGTGGAGCGGTGTGGAAGAGCGCGTGGGGCAGACGGCAGATGTGATCCGGAATATTCCGGAACCGTCCTATGATGATATGCTTTCCATGTTACTGACACTGACGGCACAGGATCCGGATTCCCAGGATATCTATATGGCTTACGGCGATACGGGAAAATTCCTGGATGGTTCCGGCTGGGTGCCGGATGATACCTTTGTGTTTACTGACCGTCCATGGTATCAGGGAGCACTTGCGCAGAAAGGTGCGATCTATTCGTCAGAACCTTATGTGGATGCTTCCACCGGGAAGACCTGCCTTGCCTGTGCCGTGATGGTAAGGGAGAATGTGGTACTGAGCAGTGATATCAATTTTGATAAAGTGGCGGAGAAGGTGCAGGGATTTGAGTCGATCTCACCGGATGCGAAGTACTATATCATCAATAAAGAAACCAAAGATATCCTGATCAGTAATGTTACGGAAAGCGTGGGACAGACACTGACAGATACCACGGATCCGGTGGCGGCCGGACTGGGCAAGGTGTTTGATACACTGAACACTTCTGCGACTGCTGACGGAAGCAAGGTTGTAACGGGCAAGACGGATGCCGGATCGCAGATGTTTACGGCGACCGATATCGAAAATACTTCATGGGTGGTAGTCAGTGCGGTTCCTTCCAGCCTGCTGAGCAACAGTATCCTGAAGGTAATGATTATCACGTTTGTGACAGCGATCCTCCTGCTTGCAGTATTTTCGGCGATCATCTACATCCTGATCAGTAAAGCGATCAATCCGGTCACAACAGTGACACAGCGTATCACCGATATCAGCAAGGGTGATTTCACTGTGACTCTGGTTCCGGAAGGAAACAATGAGATTACGACGTTGAGTGAGAGTCTGAATGAATATATTGAAAAGATGCGCTCGACACTCAATCGTCTGTCAAATATCTCCGGAGCGATGAACAGCCGTGCAGGGGAGTGTTTTGATATCTCCCACAAACTTGCGGATGCAAATCAGAATCAGGGAGAATCTATTGAACAGTTGAATACGACGCTTTCCGATATGAACGTATCGATCGAAGAAGTGGCACATGCCGCAACCGAACTGGCGATGACCTCCGGACAGCTCACACAGAATGCTCAGGATGTGAAGGCACTCTGTGATGAGACTCTGGAAGCTTCCTCCAGGGGCAGGGAAGAAATGGAGAGCATGACGAAAAACGTCGGGACGCTGAACGAAACGATCAACGAACTGACAACACTGATCCGTGCAACTGCAAAATCCGTGGAAGAGATCACGGGGATCACGGATACGATCAATGCGATCTCCTCGCAGACCAATCTGCTGTCGCTGAATGCTTCGATCGAGGCGGCCAGAGCCGGAGATATGGGCAAGGGATTTGCTGTAGTAGCCAGCGAAGTGGGGGCTTTGGCAAAGCAGTCTTCGGAGGCTACGGATGTGATCCGCAAACTGGTGGAAGACATTACAAAAAATATCGAAGACATCAACCGAAAGGCGGATATCTGTTCGAAAGATATGGAAGCCTGTGTCAGCGGTGTGGAAGGTGCGAACGATTCCTTCAACAAGATCTGTGGTGATGTTGCAAAGGCTACGGAAGGGATCATTGAGATTGCGAGCGGTATTGAACGTATCAGCGATGTAGCTTCGAATAATGCGGCAACGACGGAAGAACAGGCCTCCAGCATCAATGAGGTACTGGGGCTGAGTGACCGGATCGTTACGGAAAGTAATATCCTGCGTACGGAAACGGAAAACATTGCGGAACTGTCCGAAAACCTGAATCAGTATTCGGACGAGATCACTACAGACCTGTCACAGTATACGGTAAAATAATGTGTGCCTATGAATAGGAACTTCAGGCTTCTGAGACGAAAAAACGGTATTCTGCATCCGGCGGTCATTGCTTTGATGGCCGCCTCGGTGTTGCTTAATATCCTTTTGTCCATGGTGGTCCGGTCTACAGGACTGCCCTTGTATATCGATACCATCGGAACCATCGTCGCCACGGCACTTGGGGGGATCGTTCCGGGCATTTTAACGGCATTTGTAACGAATGCCGTTAATTTTTTCCTCGATGGGGAATCTATCTTTTATGCGCCACTCAATATGCTGATCGCTATGCTCTCTGCGGCCTGGTT
>JAEEGL013956946.1_pt1 | contig 13040 bp, 10 predicted proteins | sample 9134231 | NCBI WGS metagenome assembly JAEEGL01 (sample SAMN16246548, study PRJNA631951) | gut metagenome | biome: gut microbiome; feature: rumen; material: fiber-attached | host: Bos | place: Iran: Karaj | collected 2018-10 | reverse complement strand
TGCTCCGCCGTGCGCATCTTCCGGGCTCCCTCCCAGCGGAAGGGCAGGGATACCACGCCGATGGTGAGGGCCCCGGCGCTGCGGGCCGCCTCCGCCACCACGGGGGCTGCCCCTGTGCCGGTGCCGCCGCCCATGCCGGCGGTAAGGAAGACCGCGTCCACCTCCTCAAAGAGCTTGGAGATGGCGTTCTTTCCCTCTTCGGCGGCCAGGAGCCCCACCTCCGGCCGGCTCCCGGCTCCCTGGCCCCTGGTGAGGCGCTCGCCGATCTGCAGCTTTTCCTCGGCGGCGGCCGAAGAAAGGGCGCTGCGGTCCGTATTGATGCAGGCGTAGCTCACGCCCTCCATGCCGCCGCGCTTCATGCGGCTGACTACGTTGCTGCCGGCGCCGCCGACGCCGACGACCTTCATGTTGATGATCTCTGCCATATATCTCTCTCCCCGTCCCGGCCCGGGCGCCTCCTGCTTCAGCCCGGGAAATAATGTCCCTCCTGGGGAACGGACATATCCAGCAGCCCGCTGTCCCCGACCCCCAGGTTCTCCGCGATCCGCCGCATGAGGTCCAGCTTTCCGCCGACTCCCTCCTGCTTTCCCATCCGGACGGTGTAGCGTCCCAGATAGGTGAATTGCAGGTTGCTGACGTTGGAGATATCCATATCCTGTATTTCGCCCCGAAGCCCCATCTCACTCAGAAGCGGCAGGAGCTCCCGCAGATAGCTCAGCTTGGTGCTCTCCGTCTCCCTCACCCGGAGGGTCTCTCCCTCCGCCGTGTCCAGGGGCTCGATGCCCCGCAGCCGGATGAGCTCGTCCTCGTCCCCCCGGAAGCCGCCCACCACCCGGCAGTCCTCGCTGAGGAGGACGGGGCCGGAGGCGGTCTCCAGCACGGCCATCGCCGCCGTCTCATGCACGGTGATCACCATCCGGTCCGGCAGCGTCAGGGAGACGGAGGCCTCGCTGACGCCGGGCAAAGCCCGGCGGATGCGGCGGGAGATCAGCGCACGGACGGCCAGAAGGCCGCTGTCTCCGACCCGGAGCCCGGAGGCCTCCCGGATCTCTCCCTCCGAGTATATCACATTTCCCTTCACCTGTATATCGGAAATCTCAAAGAAAACATTGGCTGCCAGCAGCATGGCCGCCGCCGCCAGGAGATAGCGCAGGAAGCGCAGCTTTCCGCCGCTCACCGTCCCCCGACGGCGGGGCTGTCGGCGGGCTTCTTTCATCTCATCCATCGGTTCGCTCTCCCTCGTCGCCGCCGGGACTGCGGCGGATCTCCGCCCCCAGGGATCCCAGCGTGGTCTCCAGTTCCTCATAGCCCCGGTCCAGGTGCTTCAGTCCCCGGATCGTGCTCTCGCCCTCCGCCGCCAGGGCAGCCGCCACCAGGGCAGCGCCGCCCCGAAGATCGGCGGCGGTGACAGACGCGCCGTGCAGGGCCCTCACCCCGCGGATCACGGCGGTCTTCCCGTCGGTCTGGATCTCCGCTCCCATCCGCCGGAGGTCCGGAACATGGCGGAAGCGGCTTTCAAAGATCGTCTCGATGAACACCGTGGTCCCCTCCGCCAGCAGACAGGCGGCCATGACGGGAGGCTGGGCGTCCGTGGGAAACCCGGGATAGGGCCGGGTGATGATCGGCCCCGGAGACGTGAGGGGACCCTTTCGCTCCAGGACCACGACCCCCTCTCCGGCGGAAACGGAGCAGCCCAGCTGCTTCATGGTCTGCAGAATGGGAGCCAGCTGCGCCGGCAGGACGTCGTAGAGCCGGACCCTGCCCCCTGCCGCCGCCGCGGCAGAGAGATAGGTAGCGGCGGCGATGCGGTCCGGAATGATCCGATGCTCCGCGCCCCGGAGCTTTTCCACGCCCCGGACCCGGATGACGCCGCTCCCCGCGCCGGAGACCAGGGCGCCCGCCTCCCGGAGGTAGGCCTGGAGATCCACGATCTCCGGCTCCCTCGCCGCGCCGGTGATGACCGTGGTGCCCTCCGCTCCGGCGGCGGCCAGCATGGCGTTTTCCGTAGCCCCCACGCTGACGGCGGGCAGGTCGATCCGCGCCCCCTTCAGCCGGGCAGCCCGGCAGCAGAGCCGCCCGGCGGCCTCGGTGATCTCGGCGCCCATGGCGCGCAGGGCCCGGATGTGGAGATCCACGGGCCGGGGGCCCAGCTCGCAGCCGCCGGGCAGGGAGAGGGTGACCTCCCCGCAGCGGCTCAGCAGCGCCCCAAGGAAGATGACGCTGGAGCGCATCTCCCGCATGAGCGCATCCGGCACCTCCGGCAGGATGGGACCGGAGGCGTCCACATAGAGAGCGTCCCCCTCGGCGTAGACCCGGCAGCCCACGTGCCGCAGGATCTCCACCGTGGCGGACACGTCGCTGAGGCGCGGGCAGTTGCGAAAGACGCTGATGCCCTCCGATAGGACGGAGGCGGCAAGCAGCGGAAGGGCGCTGTTTTTTGCGCCCTGGACACGCACGCTGCCCTCCAGCCTGCGTCCCCCGATGATCTTCAATACGCTCATATCCGTTCCTCCGCAAGGAAGTTTATCTCATCCTATGCGGATCATTGCCCATTTGCTTTCTTTTCCGTCAGCCGGAGGGTCTCTTCCACGATCACGTCCAGGGAATCCGGCCGGTCCAGGCTCTTCAGGGCCCGGCCCATGCGCCGGAGCGCTTCCGGATCCCGCAGCAGCTCTCGCACCGTCGCCCCCAGGCTCTCTCCCGTCAGCTCCCCGTCCGGGAGGACGCGGGCCCCGCCGGTCTTTTCCAGAAGGCGGGCGTTCTTCTCCTGGTGGTTCCCCGTGGCGTAGGGATAGGGGACCAGGATGGCGCCCCGGCCCACGGCGCAGAGCTCCCCCAGGGTGGAGGCCCCGGCACGGCAGAGGATCAGATCCGCCGCCGTCATGGCCTGGGGCATATCGTAGATATAGGGCCGGATCTCCGTCCACTTCGGCTCCGTGACCCCCCTCTGCGCCAGGAGCTCCCGCATGGCCCTTGCCCCCTCCTCCCCGCCGCCGGCGGCGTGCAGGAGGCGGAAGGCCCCGGTCTTCTCATTTTCCGCGATGAGCTGTGCCACGGCGGCGTTGAGCTTCGCCGCCCCCAGGCTGCCCCCGAAGGAGAGGAGAAAGGGCCGCCCGTCCAGGCCCAGGCTGCGCCGGGCCTGGTCCCGGTCCGTCTCCCGGAAGCCGGCGCGGACCGGCATCCCCACGGTGAGGACCTTTTCCGGGTCCCGGTAGCCGCTTTTTCCCTCCGAAAAGGCGACCATCATCCGGTCGGTGTATTTTTCCAGCATCCGGGTGGTCAGGCCCGGCTGGGCGTTGGCCTCGTGGAGCAGGGTGGGAACGCCCTGAGACGCCGCCGCCCGGAGGACGGGATAGCAGACGTAGCCCCCCGTGCCCAGCACGGCGGCGGGCCGGAACTCCCGGAGGATCCGCCCGGACTCCCGGAGCCCCTTTTCCAGGAGCACGGCGGAGCGGAGGTTATGGAGCACTTCTCCCGGCTTCAGGCTCCGGTGCAGGTTCCCCACGGGGATGCCCCGGATGGGAAAGCCCTCCCGTGGGACCAGCTCCATCTCCATGTTGTCCTGCGCCCCCACGAAGAGGATCCCGGCGTCGGGCATCAGGGCGCGGATGCGCTGGGCCGCGGCCACGGCGGGGTTGATGTGCCCTCCGGTGCCGCCGCAGGCGAAAAGGAAGTTCATGCCGGCGCCCTCACTTGTTCCCGATCTCCCGGGAGGCGGAGAGGATCAGGCCCACCTCCGCCAGCTGCACGATCAGCGCGGTGCCGCCGGAGCTGAAGAAGGGCAGGGAGATGCCCGTGGAGGGCAGGAGGTTCGTCACCACCCCCACGTTCAGAAAGACCTGAATGGCGATGAGGCCGGTAAAGCCGATGACCATCATGCGGTTGAACCGGTCCCTGCACTGCAGCGCCAGCCAGAAGCCCCGGAGGATGAGCATGGCGAAGAGGAGCAGGATGAGCACCGCGCCCACGAAGCCCAGCTCCTCGCAGATGATGGAAAAGATGTAGTCGTTCTGCGCCTCGGGGAGGTAGAGATACTTCTGGCGGCTGTTCCCCAGGCCCAGGCCCAGGAGGCCCCCGGAGCCGATGGCGTAGAGGGACTGGAGGATCTGCCAGCCGTCCCCCCGGCGCTGGGACTCCGGATCCAGCCAGGCGGCGACCCGGGCGAACATATAATTGTCCTTCGCCTTTTCGATGACCCATTCCTGGTGGCTGCGGAGGTAGAGGATCACCATGGCCGCCGCGGCGATGGCCGCCGCGAACCAGTACCAGCGGGTGCCCCCGGCGTACATCATGAGGGCTCCCACTCCCAGGATGATGATGGTGGCGGAGAGGTGGGGCTGCTGCATCAGGAGGAAGCTGAATACCCCCAGCACCGCCAGGAAGGGCAGGACCCCGTGGCGGAAATCCCCCATTTTGGGGCCGAAGCGGACGGTCCAGTCGGCAAAGGCCAGGATCACCGCCGCCTTCACCAGCTCCGAGGGCTGGAAGGTAAGGCTGCCCACGCCGATCCAGCGCACGGCGCCGTTGCCCCGGAGGCCCGTGAGCAGCACGCCCAGCAGGAGGCCGAAGGCCACCACGATGGCGGGGATGGAAAAGCGGCGCAGGAAGCTCAGGGGAATGAAGGAGACGATGATCAGCGCCAGGATCCCGCCGCCGGCGTAGATGAGCTGGCTGGTGAAATAACTCATGGGGGCGGCTCCCCCTTCCTTGGAGACCGTCTCGAAATAGGCGATGGCATAGCTGGAGGAGAGGAGCATCACCAGTCCCACGGCCAGGAGCATCAGGGTCAGGAGCAGGAAGGGCAGGTCAAGACGCCCCCGGCGGACCCTCCGGCGCGCCCTGGGCGCCTCCGGCAGGGTCTCGGTCCCCTCCGCCCGGGAATAGGGAAAGTCATATACGTCAGGCATGGAGATCCTCCTAAAACAGGGGCTTGATCACAGTCCGTAGCGGCCGCGCACGCCCAGGAAGGTCAGCAGGGCAAAGAAGAGGGACACGCCGCTGAACACGGCGAACACCTTGACTTCGCTCCAGCCGCATTTCTCGAAATGGTGGTGGATGGGGGCCATTTTAAAGACCCGCTTCCCGTGGCTCAGCTTGAAGTAGCTCACCTGGATGATGTCCGACATTGCTTCGCAGATGTAGACGACACCCAGGGGTACCAGCACCAGGGGCATATCCAGGCTGAAGGCCAGGGCGCAGACGGCCCCGCCCAGGAAGAGGGAGCCGGTGTCCCCCATAAAGACCTTGGCCGGATGGAAGTTGAAGAAGAGGAAGCCCAGCAGCCCCGCCGCCAGGGCGGCGGCAAAGAGGCTCTGCCCGCTCTTCCCCCAGACAGCGGCCAGGGCGCAGAAGCAGAGGGCCACGGGGATCGTCACCCCGCTCACCAGGCCGTCCACCCCGTCGGTGAGGTTCACGGCGTTCACCGTCCCCACGATGACGAAGGCGGCGAAGACCACATAGAGGGCTTCCGGCAGAGGGACCGTCACCTCCAGGAAGGGGATGTAAAGGTTGGGGCTCAGGAAGCCCAGGTAGCGCAGCAGAAGGATGAAGGCCGCCGCCACGGCCAGCTGCAGGAGGAACTTCTGGGTCCCCTTCAGCCCCTCGTTCTTATGATGGCGGACCTTCATGTAGTCGTCAAAGAAGCCGATGGCCCCCTGGATGAGGCTGAAGGCCATCATGCTCAGGGCGCTGTGGTCCCCGCGCCTGAGCTCCGGGATCCCCGCAAGGAGCACGGCACAGAGGATGCCCGCGATGAAGAGGATGCCCCCCATGGTAGGGGTCCCCTCCTTGCTCAGGTGCCAGACGGGCCCGTCCCGCTTGATGCTCTGGCCCGCCTTGAGCCTGCGCAGCACCGGGATAAAAACAAAACCCATTATGACGGTGACCGCCAGGGAGATCAGAAATGCCAGGCAGATCCTCATTGGTCAAAACCTCACTGCTTGTGGTGATGCCCGGGATCACATCCCGGAAAGGACCTCCGCGGCGATCTCCCGCTCGTCCATGTGGTACTTCGTCTTTCCCACGATCTGGTAGGTCTCGTGGCCCTTCCCCGCCAGCACCAGGGTATCGCCTGCCCGGGCGTGCTCGATGCCCCAGCGGATGGCCTCCCGTCGGTCGGGAATGACCTTCACCGGTGTATCCAGGCCCTCAAAGCCCGGCAGGATCTCCCGGATGATGGTCTCCGGGTCCTCGGTGCGGGGGTTGTCGGAGGTGACGATGACGTAGTCCGCGAGGCTCCCCACCACTCTGGCCATCTTCGGACGCTTCGTCCGGTCCCGGTCCCCGCCGCAGCCGAAGAGGACGCCCACCCGACCGTGGGCGGTGTCCCGGACGGTGCGGAGCATGTTGTCCAGGGCGTCGGGGGTCACGGCATAGTCGATGAGAAGGGTAAAGTCCCGCCCGGTGGGGACCACCTCCATCCGTCCCTTCACGCTTCTGCACTCCGCCAGGGCATCGCAGAGCGACGCAAGGGGGAAGCCCAGGCTCAGGCAGCAGGCGATGGCCGCCAGGGCGTTGTAGACGGAAAAACGGCCGGGGATGTGGAGGCGGGCTTCCCGCTCCTCTCCCCGGAAGCAGGCGGTGAATTCCACCCGGTCCGGCTCCAGGCGCAGGTTCCTGGCCCGAAGGTCGGCCCCCTCCCCCAGGCCGTAGGTGATCACGGGGATGCTCAGGGAGGAGAGGATCTTCTCCGCAGCGGCGTCGTCCCGGTTCACGGCGGCGGCCCGGCTCAGGGAGAAGAGCTTCATCTTCGCCTCCAGATAGGCGTCCATGGTCTTGTGGAAGTCCAGGTGGTCCTGGCTCAGGTTCGTGAAGCAGCCTACGGCGAAGGGGACGCAGCACACCCGGTCCAGGCTGAGGGAGTGGGAGGAGACCTCCATCACGGCGTAGGTTTCCCCGTCGTCCGCCATCTCCCGGAAGAGAGCCATCAGGTCCCGGCTCTCCGGGGTAGTGTGCTCGGCGGGATAGATCGTATTCCCCACGATGTTCTCGTTGGTGCCGATGAGGCCCACGCCCTCGCCGGTGACGCTCATCAGAAGGCTGCGCACAAGGTTCGTGGTGGTGGTCTTCCCGTTGGTGCCCGTGACGCCCACCACCCTCAGCTCCTCCGCCGGGCGGCCGAAGAAGTTGGCGGACGAAACGGCCATGGCCCGTCGGCTGTCCTTCACCAGGACATAGGGGACGGCCGCGCCGGGAGCCTCCTCGCAGAGCACCACCCCCGCCCCGGCCTCTGCCGCCGCGGGGATAAAGCGGTGCCCGTCCGTCTCGTAGCCCCGTACCGCCACGAAGGCGGCGCCGGGGGTGACGAGCCGGCTGTCATAACAGAGGTCCGTGATCTCCAGGTCCTCCGGGGCATGGAGCTCCAGGACCTCAATATCTCTCAGAAGGGAAATCAGTTTCATTACCCGTGCGTCTCCATTAAGCTCTCGTCGGTATCCACCAGGCCCACCTCCACCACGGTGCCGTAGGGAACGGTCTCCCCCGCGGCCACGCTCTGCCGCCGCACCACGATGGTGTTGGAGCCGGTCGGGGCCACGCCGGCGGTCCGGATAAAGAGGCCGAAGGCCTCAAAATACTGCTTGGCGGCCACGAAGGTCTTGCCGGTCATGTCCGGCACGGTGACGGAGGAGTCCGGCTTCGACTCCCCGGCGTAGAGGATCACGGTGGAGCCCGCGGCGATCTTGATGTTTCCCACGGGGGCCTGGTCCGTCACGGTGTCTCCCCCGCCCAGGACCTTTACCACAAAGCCTGCGGCCTCCATCTGGGCCGTCGCCTCCGAGACGGAGGCGGAGCGAACGTTGGGTACGGTCACGTTGCTGGTGCGGCTGCCGCCGGTCTCCTCCACCCCCAGATAGGGCAGGATGTCCGCCAGGATGTTGCCCACGGTGGGGGCCACCATGCCGCCGCCGCTGATGTAGATGCCGGAGGTGGGGTCCGGAGAATCCAGGATCACCAGGACGGCCACCTGGGGGTCCTCCATGGGGGCCACCCCGATGAAGGATACCATGTAGTCGTCGGAGGCCTGACCTACCTTTTCGGAGGTGCCGGTCTTGCCCCCCACACTGTAGCCCGCCACGCTGGCGTTCTTGCCGGTGCCGGTGGGGGAGGAGACCACGCTCTCGATGATGTCGCAGACGGTGCGCGAGGTCTCCTCGGAGACGACCTGGCGCACCACTGTGGGGGTGGTGTTGGCCACCACGGCCCCGTCCGGGGAGAGGATCTGCCGCACCACGTAGGGCTTCATCAGGTAGCCGCCGTTCACCGCCGCCGAGATGGCGGTGATGAGCTGGATGGGCGTGATGTTGAAGGTCTGGCCGAAGGAAGCGGAGGCCAGCTGGGAATGGTTGTAGGGGTCCTCGAAGACCTTTCTCGTCCACCAGATGCTGCTGGCCTCGCCGTAGAGGTCGATGCCGGTGCGCTGGAAGAAGCCGAAGGCCTCCATGTAGTCATAAAAGCGCTTGGCCCCCAGGCGGATGCCGATGGTGGAGAAGGCCACGTTGCAGGAATTCTGGGCGGCCTGGGCCAGGGTCTGGTCGTTGTGGCCGGAGCGCTTCCAGCAGTGGAGGGGTTCGTCGCGCCCCAGGATCTGAGTGCTGCCCCGGCACATGAAGTGGTCGTCCAGGGTGACGACCCCGTCCTCCAGGGCGGCGGCCAGGGTGATGATCTTGAAGGTGGAGCCGGGCTCGTAGGTGTCGCCGATGGCCCGGTTGCGCCACTGGAGCTGCAAAAGCTCCAGGTAGCGGTCGTTGTACGCCTCCGGGGTCATGTCCCCGGCGTCCCACTCCGCCTGGATCTTTTCCTGGAAATCCGGGTTCAGCTCGCCGAAGTTGTTCAGGTCATAGTCCGGCACCGAGACCATGCCCAGGATGGCCCCGGTCTTCACGTCCATGACGATGCCGATGCCGCCGTTCATGATCTCGTTGTCCTCGATGGCCTGCTGGATGTTTTTCTTGAGATAGAACTGGATGGTGGCGTCCAGGGTCAGCACGGCGCTGTTCCCGTCCTGGGCGTCGTAGTACTCCTCGTAGCCCGTGAAGAGCATGTCGGTGCCGTTGGCGGCGGCGGCCCGGACGATCCTGCCGTTTTCCCCCTCCAGCTCGTCGTTGTAGACCGCCTCGATCCCGTCCAGGCCGTAGTTGTCCGTTCCCACGAAGCCGATGATCTGGCTCCCCAGGCTGGAGTAGGGATAATACCGCTTGGAGTCCTCAATGAGGTGGACGGAGGCCAGGTAGCCCCGCTTCGCGGCGGACCGCTCTCCCGTCCCGTCCCGGTAAGTGGGATCGTCCTTGAAACCGCCGTTCACATAGGCCCGGACCCGGTCCGCCAGGTCCCGCTCCACCTTGAGCCGGATGGTCTTGTACCAGGAGGAGGTGTCCTCCCACTTCTGCATGATGGAGGCGTAATCCACGTCCAGGATCTCCGAGAGAGCCCTGGCGATGGCCTCCTTGTCCTCCCCGTAGCTTACCATTTCGGCGGGGCTGATGTAGACGGTCTCCACCGTGGCGCTCTGGGCCAGGATCAGCATGTTCGTATCGTAGATGGTGCCCCTGGAGGCGTTGACGGTTGTGCTCCGCACCTGCTCCTCCACGGCGGCGCTCTCGTACTTGTCGTGCTGGGAGATCATGATCCGTCCCAGCTGAAGGACCAGCACGATAAATGCAACAATACCGCACAGGAACATGAGAAACACTGTGCGGCGTGTGGTCATTTGGCTGGGCGCCTGTTCGTCCTCGGGTTTCCTTCTAACTGCCATCGCCCTTCCCCTTTATCTCCGGGCGGCGTCCCGGCAGAGCCGGTTTCGCCGCCTTCTGCTGTCTCGGTAATCTATACGTCCTCCCTAACGGAAAAATGCCTCGATCCGGCGAATGAGCTTCCCGACGCGGCGCAGCAGCGTGTCCCTCTTCCCTTCTGCGGAGAGGATCACCGCCACGTCCTCCGTGGTGCTGCGCAGGAATACCGCCTGGTCCGTATCCGCTTTGATCATGCCGATGGACGTCCTGGCCTTCTGCTCCACCTCTTCCATATTGAAAACGCTTTCGCTCTGGATCTCCAGTCGGGACCGCTCGGCCTGCAGGGCATAGATGCGGCTCTCCAGCCTCGCGGCCTCGCTGGAAACCGCCGTCAGCCGGGTGTGGGCCTGGAGCAGCAGCACCAGGAAGACAAGGCAGGCCGCCGCCAGGGGGATGACCACAGCGGCGAAGATCCCCGTCCGGACCCGGGCGGCAGCGCGGGCGGCGGTATCCTCCTCCGTGGCGATACGCACCCGCTCCTGCGGCCTGGGCCGGGCTTCGGAAGGCTCCGGCGCCTGAGGTTGCCGGACCGGCTCCTCCGGGGGAAACTCGAATTCGGGGACCGCCGAGCCAAAGGGATCATAGGCCAGGTTTCCAAAGATCAGATCCACCTGATCCTCCATGTCCCTCACTTCCTTCCCGATCACTGTCGTTATTTCCGCCGTCCCCTGTTCAAAGGGCGCAGACCGTGTTATATTTACATAAGTTCGAGGATTATGTCATCCTCAGACCCGCTGGGCCACCCGCAGCTTCGCGCTGCGGGCTCTGGGGTTCTCCGCCAGTTCCTCTTCCGAGGCGGTGATCACGCCGCCCACGGTCTTCAGGGTCTGCCGGAAGCCGCAGACGCAGACCGGCAGGTCTCTGGGGCAGGTGCAGCCGTCCACCCTCCGGTGGATGGCCTGCTTCACGAGCCGGTCCTCCAGGCTGTGGAAGCTGATGACGCAGAGCCGCCCGCCGGTCCTGAGCCGGTCCGGCGCGGCGTCCAGCAGCCGCTCCACGCTGCCCAGCTCGTCGTTCACGGCGATGCGCAGAGCCTGAAAGGTCCGCTTGGCGGGGTGCTGCTTTTCCCGGAGGGCCTTGGCGGGCATCGCCGAGCGCACCAGCTCCGCCAGCTCCAGGGTAGTCTCGATGGGAGAAGCGCTCCGGCGGCGGACGATGGCGGCGGCGATGCGCGGGGCATAGCGTTCTTCCCCGTAGGCAAAAAGGATGCGCTTCAGCTCTTCCTCCGGCCACTCGTTCACCACGGTCCGGGCCGTGAGGGGGCTCCGACGGTCCATCCGCATATCCAGAGGGGCGTCGCAGGAGTAACTGAAGCCCCGGAGGGCGTCGTCCAGTTGGGGAGAGGAAACCCCCAGGTCAAAGAGCATCCCGTCCACCTGGGAGATGCCCAGAGCGTCCAGGACCTCCCCCAGCCGGTCGAAATTGGAGTGCACCAGGGTGACCTTCTCCCCGAAGGGCGCCAGTCGCTCCCCGGCGGCGCGGAGGGCCTCTTCGTCCCGGTCGATGCCGATGAGCCTCCCGGTGGTCAGGCGCCTTGCGATCTCGAAGGAATGGCCGCCGCCCCCCAGGGTCCCGTCCACATAGACGCCCTCCGGGTCGATCGCCAGTCCCTCCAGGCACTCCCGCAGGAGCACCGGCACATGGCGGAACGGAGTCACAGGCCCAGCTCCTCGTAGATCTCCGACATGGTCTTCTTTTCAAAGTAGGCCGTCTCGGCCTCGTGATAGCGTTCGCTGTCCCAGATCTCCACCCGGCCCGGCAGGCCCACCACCGTGACGTTCTTCCCGATCCCGGCGTATTCCCGCAGCTCGGCGGGCAGGAGGATGCGCCCCTGGCCGTCGATCTCGCAGGTGGCGGCGTTGGCAAAGAGGAAGCGCATCAGCTCTCCGGCCCTGGACTGGGTCTGGCCCTCGAAGCGGGAACAGAACTTTTCCCAGCCCTCGGCGGAGTAGACGTTCAGGTAATCCTTCGGCCCCCGGACCACATAGCACACCTCTCCCAGCTCCTTGCGCAGCTGCGAAGGAACCGTGAGCCGCCCTTTGGCGTCGATGCCGTGCTCAAACTTCCCGGTCAAGCCGATTTTTCCTCCATTTTGGGCCATTTCTTGACATTCTGACCCACTACACCGTTATTATAAGGGCTGGTATATCCAAATGCAAGAGTCTTTCTTACAATTTGGAAACTTTTTGTTACGTTTCTCCAGGAGTAGGGCTGGGAGGATTATGTCACCCTACATCTTGGATATGCACGGTTTTTTCTGGATATCCATTGTGGAAATCTTTGTGGAAAATGTGAAAAACCTTCGTCATTCCGCGCCTTTTTCCCCTTCTCTCCCTCCTCACCCGGCCGGAGCTTCGGTGAATATTCATCGGCGGCCGGTTGACAACGGATTATGCTTCCGCCCCCGCTTTGCCTTGACGCTTTTCCCCAATTATGGTAGAGTGCGACCGAACAGGAAAACGGAGACCCCGGAAAGGATCAAAAGCCCTTGAAAATCGGAATCGGCATCGACACCGGCGGCACCTATACGGACGCCGTGATCTATCAGTTTGACACGAAGGAGGTCCTGTCCTCCGCCAAGGCCCTCACCACGAAGGAGGACCTCTCCGTGGGCATTCTGAACGCCCTCAGGAAGCTGGACCAGGCCCTGCTTCCCCAGGCGGAGGTAGCGGCCCTGAGCACCACCCTGGCCACCAACGCCTGCGTGGAGGGCAAGGGTGGCCGGGCCAAGCTGCTCTTCATTGGCCTGGACGAGGAGACCCTCCGGCGGGTGGGGGGCAAATACGGCCTGGACGGGACGGACGAGGTCTACGCCTATCCCGGCGCTGGCTCTTACGACGGGCAGGAGCTCCCCCATCCGGACTGGGAGACCATCACCCGGGAGGCGCGGGACTGGCTCACGGACGCCGAGGGCCTGGGCATCGTGGAGCTCTACGCCATGAACAACGGCGCCGTGGCGGAGCGGGAGGCCAAAAAACGGCTGGGGAAGATCCGGGACCTGCCCACGGTCTGCTCCAGCGAACTCTTCAGCGGCCTGAACAGCGTGCAGCGGGGCTCCGGCACCCTTCTCAACGCCAAGCTCGTCCCCATCATCCGGGGCTTCATGGACGCGGTGACGAGAGCCTTCCGGACCCTGGGGATCACCGCCCCGGTGGTGGTGGTCCGCTCCGACGGCAGCCTCATGAGCGAGAGCTTCAGCCGCCTGCGCCCGGTGGAGACCATCCTCTGCGGCCCGGCGGCCAGCGTCCTGGG
>JAEEGL013651080.1_pt1 | contig 13040 bp, 8 predicted proteins | sample 9134231 | NCBI WGS metagenome assembly JAEEGL01 (sample SAMN16246548, study PRJNA631951) | gut metagenome | biome: gut microbiome; feature: rumen; material: fiber-attached | host: Bos | place: Iran: Karaj | collected 2018-10 | reverse complement strand
TTCTACCTCGACATCGCCGCCAACGGCGGTATGGCGGAGGATAAGGACCGCGTCACGATCACCGAACGCTTCACCGAAGAGGATTACGACGTCACGCTGCCCAAGGGCATCCAGCTCACCGCGGGCGGCGGCTACGACGCGCAGCGTCCCTACGAGACCGCGACCATCGCCCTCGCGGGCGCCTACAACGGCTCCTACGATTTCGTCCGCAACGGCAACGCCGTCGTCTATAACTCCGAAACGAACACCGAGCTGACCTACATCGGCGGCAGGATCACCGTTTCCAACAGTCAGGGCGATCCCATCGAATACTTCCCGCACGGTTACGTCGTCAGATCGGTCGAGAACATCACCGATACCGGCCGCGACACCCACAACGTCGATAAGCTCCGCGTCGAAACGCTCGACACCTTCGACAAAAACGGCGTCCGCACCGGCAACCGCACCGTCACCGTCTACGGCGGCGTCAGTCTGACGGACGTCGAAGCGGACTTCGTCGAGATCGTTACCTTCACCTACGCCTACGCCGACCATGAGAATATGAAGACGCGCATCATCCGCGCCGCGTCCGAGGGCGGCTTCAACATCGTCTTCGACGAAGTCATCACGCTGCTGAGCATCAGCGTGCCGGACGATAGAGTCCACGTCAACTTCGGCGACAACACGTCGGCATACATGCAGACCTTCACCGCCGAGAATACGCCGGTCGAGAACGTGACGCTCAGCCAGTTCGCCGTCGTCGATATGACAAACGGCTTCCGCGAAAATATCTTCTATCCCTCGGTTTACGGTCCCAACATCGCCTACTACTTCACCTACGTTGAAGGCGGCAACATCACCCGCACGACCGAGCCCGTGCTGACGACTTCCGTCTCCGGCGGCACGTCCGCGAAGATCCCGGCAGGCTCGACCTCCGCGACTCAGACGCTCAACTACACCGTGACCCTCACCTCCACCGAGGATATCTACGCCTACGGCACGCAGCTGATCAACACCTACTCCGGCACCACCCGCGTCATCAACACCGGCGGAACCACCGCGAACGAAGCGACCTTCACCGTGAACACCGATGCGAACCCGGCCGCCGTGATCATCAACGGCGTCACGCTCGAGAAGGACGTGCCGAAGGAAATAGTCACAAACGCTTCGCCGTAAGCGCTCACGCGCCCGCGTGTTGCCTCCCCTGTGCAAGGGGAGGTGCCCCGAAGGGGCGGAGGGGTTGTGCACTAACGCGCTCACGCCTGTCATCCTGAGGGCGAAGCCCGAAGGACCCCGCGCCGTAAGCAGACGCCTGCGGCGTCAGTTTAGAGTTTAGAACTATGATGCGGCTGCGCCGCAGTTATGAGCTGCCTTCGGCAGCGTTTAATGAAAAACGTTCGCCTCCGGCGAACTCATAACTCTAAACTGTAAACTGTAAACTCCTCGCGTCAGCGAGGTACGGGGGATTCCTCGTTGCCGGCTTCGCCGGCTCCTCGGAATGACGGCGGCTTTGCGGCGCGGCCGCGAAACGGCGTCCCGCAAAGGCGATAACGTTAACCGTCAGAACCGCGTCTTACGGCGCGGTTCTGAATTCTCCGCGGACAAACCCGCGTTTTTGTCCCGAAACCGCGGTTTTCCGCGTTCCGGAGCGAAAATTTTAACCGTTTTTTCACATTTTCTCTTTACAAATCCGCAATTATATATTATAATTACAATTACATATCGTATACCATAGGCTAAAAGGGTACTTGTGTCCGGGAAACCGCGCGTTTCCGGACGCATAGGCGTGTTATTCGCGCTTCGGCGTTGAATATATGAGATTCATAAGCAAAAAGACTTACATAGAAAGGAAAGTCAACTATGCAGACTGAAAAGACAGCAGAAAAGAGCACTGCCAAAAAGGTGCTGCGCATCGTCGGTAACGTCCTTATATGGATATTTATCATCTTCGCTGCGCTGACCACCGTGCTTGCGTTCGCCGCGCAGTCCAATGCCGACGGCATTCCCGCCATCGCGGGGCGTGCGATCTTGACCGTTCAGTCCGAGTCGATGAACCGCGCTGCCGGCGAGCAGGCGGTCAAGGACGGCAAGCTCGTGCTCGAGGACGGCTGGGAAAAGGGCTTCAACCAGGGCGATATCATTATCGGCAAGAAGCTCCAGCCCGAAGAGCAGAAGGCGCTGAAGGTCGGCGACATCGTCACCTTCAAGACCTCCATACTCGGCGACGACGGACAGTTCCACGACGCCCTGAACTCCCACCGTATAGTTGAGGTTCAGGGAACGGGCGACGACGTCATGTACGTCACCCGCGGCGACAACCCGGAAACGAACCAGAAGGACGACGATCCGATATCCTGGACCGCGGTCATCTGCAAGTACACCGGCACGCGTCTTCCCGGGGTCGGCAAAGTGCTCGATTTCCTGCAGACGTCAACCGGATTCCTGGTAGTCATCGTTCTGCCGCTGGTCGCGTTCTTCGTCTTTGAGCTGGTCGTCTTCATCCGCAAGTTCCTGAAGGTCAAGAACGCCGGCAAGAAGCAGATCACCGCCGCCGACGAAGAGGCCATCAAGCAGAAGGCGATCGAGGAGTACCTCAGACAGCAGCAGGGCGGCGCCAAGGCCGAAGAAAAGGCCGAAGCCGCAGCCGAAGAGGTCAAAGCCGAGGTCGAAGAAAAGGCCGAAGAGGCTGTCGAATCCGTCGAAGAGAAGGCGGAAGAAGCCGTCGAAGAGGTCAAGGCCGAAGCCGAGGAAGCCGTTGAGGAGATAAAGCCGGAGTAATACGGCCGATCCGACGCGTTTTCAGACTTTTCGATTTATTCATTTATATTTTGTGAAACCCGGCAGATTCTTTGCCGGTTTCACGGTGAGACACGCATTTTCCCCGCGCCCGAAAGGTGCGAGGGTGTGATAACTGCGTGCAGTTTGCATCCAAAAGTTGACTTTTTGCTGTTATTTTAAGTTATTTCGAAGCGCCTTTCAGGCGCCTCCCGACCCCGCGCCGACGGCGCGGATATACCCCGCCGGACGGCGAATCCCCCGCTCGCGGAAATAGCGGGCTGCCTGCCGCCGCAGGCGGCAATCCATTAGTAAAGGTTGTTGATCAATGGACGCATTTATGAATTGGTTTTTTGCCTTCATGACGACTATTCTCGAAGGCTTATGGACCGGTATTTCAAAGCTGTTCATAGGAATTTTCCAGCTCTTCAATTTCCCGATGATATTCGACCAGCTGTCGAGGTACAAAGGGGACTTCAATATTCTGGGCTGGATCCTGTGCATACTTACGATCCTGCTTGCCTACGGCATCTTTTTTGCGATCGTGTTCCTCATCGTGCTCGGAATACGCAAATACCTGCGCTTCCGCAAGACGCTCGTCGGCAACGAAGACCTGCTTGAAGAAATCGCCGATCTGCACCGCGACGTCATTAAGCTGACCGCCGAGAAGGAACACATCCTCGCGATGAAGTTCGATCCGACCGGCATGTCCATGGAAGAGATCAAGAAAACGCTGGAAGGCATCAGCAACGAAGCCGGTGCGATCGCCGCGGCGAGCACTGCCGGCGGTACCGCCGGAACAGGCGAAGGCGGCGAAGGCGCGAACGTACCGGATCTGGAGGGCAGACGCTTCTTCCGTCTGACCGCCGTCGACGAGAAGTACGAATACTACGTGCCGCCGGAGTACGACCGCTCGATGAGCCTCGAGCAGCTCTGCGACGATATCCGCAACTTCGCGTGCTTCAACTCGCGCCTCTTCTATGAGATCAAGACGATACGCCTGATGATCGCCGGCCTCGCTTCCACGAAGCTGATACTCCTGCAGGGTATTTCCGGTACAGGTAAAACGTCGCTGCCTTACATAATGGGCAAATACTTCCTCAACGACGCGACGATAGCGTCGGTCCAGCCGTCATGGCGCGACCGCACCGAGCTCTTCGGCTACTTCAACGAATTCACCAAGAAGTTCAACGAGACCGAAGTCCTCAAGCGCATCTACGAGGCGTCCTACAACGACAACATCAACATCATCATCCTCGACGAGATGAACATAGCCCGCGTTGAGTACTACTTCGCGGAAATGCTCTCCATCCTTGAAATGCCGAACGCCGACGAATGGAAAATCGAGCTCGTTCCGTCCACCTGGCCGGGCGACCCGAACCACCTGATCGACGGCAAGCTGCAGATCCCGCAGAACGTCTGGTACATCGGTACCGCGAATAACGACGACTCGACCTTCGCCGTTTCCGACAAGGTCTACGACCGTGCGCTCGTCATCAACCTCGACAGCAAGGGTATTCCGTTCGACGCCCCCGAAACCAAGGCGAAGAACATCAGCTACTCCTACGTCGAATCGCTCTACAGCAAGGCGATCGAGGAGCATCCGGTCAGCGAGGAAATGCTGCAGAACATCAGCCACCTCGACCTCTACGTCATCGAGAAGTTCCGCGTGGCTTTCGGTAACCGTATCATCAAGCAGCTGCGCATATTCGTTCCTGTCTACGTCGCCTGCGGCGGCACCGAGGTCGAGGGTATCGACTACATCCTCGCGACCAAGGTCTTCCGTAAGTTCGAGGGACTCAACCTTTCCCTCATCCGCGACGAGATCCGCGGCCTGATCGCCTACCTTGACAACCTCTTCGGCAAGGGCGCGATGAAGGAGTGCATCGAGTATTTGCAGCGCCTCCAGAAGATGTCTTATTGATCAAAGCGGGTCTTTTCAGTCCTTTGCGGCTTGTCGTCCTCGGCGGGCAATAGCCCTGCCGTCGTCCTTCCGCGCCGCAAATCACCTGAAAATCCCTCGCTTTTCCGTGTTCTGCTTTCCGCGGCGAAAATCATCCGAAAATCCCTCGTTTTTACGCGCCGCGCATTTACGCGGAAACGTCTGTCATCCCGAGCGAAGCGAGGGATCCCACACCTTTCGCAGCCGACTGCATAGGGAGATTCCTCGTCGGCGCGTTCGCGGCTCCTCGGAATGACAGAACGACGCCGCAAATCACCTGAAAATCCCACCCTCGTGCGCAGAGCGCACGAATTTACCTGCTCGCGAAGCGAGCAATTTACCTCGCGGGCTTGCCCGCGAATTTACCTGCCGCCGAAGGCGTGAATTTACCTGCCGCCGAAGGCGGCTGTTCACGCAGTGAGCAATACCAAACGAAAGGAGGCCTTTCCGTGCCTGAAGAAGCCAAAAAGAAGTCAAATGATTTCAGCCGCGTTTATGAAGACGCGACTTTCTTCATTGATAATATGATGCAGGACTACGACGTATTCCCGACGATCCTCGAGAAGATGCGCGACGGCAACGCCTCCATCGAACTGAAAAAGCGCTATATCCTCCGCGCCATCGACGAAACGTGGGTGAACGCGATCGAGGACGTCCTGCCCGCGCTTGACGTCATCATCCGCAATCCCTCCAAGTACATCGAGGAGCGCGAGGAGGTCGTGCCGATCGAGCTTTCGCGCAACATTTCCGTGCGTTCGCTGCAGCATCTTTCTCAGCACACCAACCTTATCTCGAAGATCGAGGACGGCGTGATAACCCCGTCGAAGATACTCAACGTCTACCGCGAGGAGACGATCCAGACCTACGAAAACAAGTTCATCAATACGCTGATCAGCAGGCTTTACGCCTTCGTCAACCGCCGCTACGAGATCGCTCAGAAGGCGGGGCAGGACGAGAAGACGACGTCCCTTGACTTCAACGAGAGCTTTTTCCACGGCACCGCAAAGGTCAAGGTGAATATGCGCGTCGAGATCGCGGAGCCCGCGATGAGCGAGGAGGACCGCGTCGAGCGGAACTATACCCACACGACCGATTTGTGGCGCCGCGTCGTCAAGCTCAACGACGTAGTCACAACCTACGCCAACTCCACCTTCGTGCAGGATATGGGGCGCAGCTACATCCGCCCGCCCGTCATGCGCACGAACGCGATACTGAAGAATAAAAATCTGCGCCAGTGCCTTGCGCTCTGGCAGTTCATCGAGTCCTACGAAGAGGCCGGATACAGCATGCTCGTGCAGGAGAACCTCGAAAAAGTGGACGAAGCCTACGTCAAGGAGCTCTATTCCACCCTCGCGCTGCAGTATCTTATCTTCAGATATAATATAAATAACGAATTCGACGCGGAAAGCACGCTCGACACCCGTATAGCGGAGGACGTTTATAATCCGCGCATCGTAGATCAGCTGACGGCGCCCGACAAGGACGAGTTCAACGTTTCCGCGGAGCCGGAAAAGATCGCGCCGCCGCCCGCGCAGCAGCGCGCCGTGACGCTCACGCCCGAAGACAGGCTTATGCTCGAGTCGCTCGACGTGGCGATCGCCGCGGCCGAGGCGCTTACGCCCGAGGATGAGAAGATCATCTCTCACCCGTCCGTGCCGGAGCCCGAAGCCGCGCCCGTGTACGTTTCCGAAGAAGAGAAGGAGCGTAAGGCTGAGGAGGAACGCGCCGCCGCAGAAGAAGAGATCAGGCGCAAGGCGATAGAGGAGTACGTCGCGCAGCAAGAAGCCGAGGCCGCCGCGAAAGCGGAGGAGGAGGCGAAGGCCGCCGCCGAAGCCGCCGCGAAAGCCGAAGCCGAAGCCGCCGCGAAAGCGGAGGAGGAGGCGAAAGCCGCCGCCGAAAGAGGCGCCGATAACGCCGCCGATACCTACCGCGCTCCGCGCGTCTCCGCCGCCGGAGGCCGCCGCCGCGTAGTACACGGCACCGCCGCCCCCGCCGTCCGCGAACGCAGCGCGGAATACGGCGCGAAACGCCGCGCCGCTCTTGACCGTTTGAACGCGAGAAAGAGGGGTTAGTATGTCTGAAAAACATAACCCCGATAACGATATTCACAAAGCGGACGATCCGCGGGAGGAAGCTCCCGAATCTGTCATCCTGAGCGAGCGAAGCGAGTCGAAGGATCTCACGTCTCCTTCTGTCATCCTGAGCGAAGCGAAGGATCCCACACCCCAAGCAGAACCCCTGCCCGAGGAAGGGGATTCCTCGTCGGAGGCATTGCCTTCTCCTCGGAATGACAGCGACGGCACCGACGCCGCGCCCTTTGAAGAGGAAGCCCCCGCCGCAGGCGGAGCTCCCTCAGACGAGGGAGCTGTCGAGGACGGCTCGCCGTCCGAGACTGAGGGAGAGATCCCCGCGCCCGCCGCTGACGCTGTCATCCTGAGCGAAGCGAAGGATCCCACACCCCAAGCAGAATCCCTGCCCGAGGAAGGGGATTCCTCGGGCGAAGCCCTCGGAATGACAGCCGTCCCCGAGGACGCCGACGCCGCGCCCGCCCCGAAAAAGCCGAAAAAATCCATCTTCCGCCGCATATTTGAGATCGTCGGCTACACCGTAGTCGTCGGGATGATGGTGCTTGTCGCGTTCATACTCTTCTCGAATATGAGCGGCAAGGTGACCTTCATCTTCGGCAGGACGGCGATGTGGGTAAAGACCGAATCAATGGCGCCGGTGATACCGGAGCGCAGCTATATACTTGTGCGCAAGGCCGCCGCGAACGAGGTCAGGACGGGCGACGTAATCGTCTTCAAGTCGGACGACCCCTCCATCGCGGGCGCCTACAACACGCACCGCGTCGTTGAGATACTGAACGGCGGCGCGGAATTCGTCACGAAGGGCGACAACAATATCATTCAGGATCAGTACACCGCGAAGGCGGCGAACGTCCTCGGCATATACGAGAAAAATCTGCCGCTTATGACCTCCTTCGGGCGCGTGCTTTCGACGACGCGGGGGATAATGATAACCTTCACGATGATATTCGTTATCTTCCTTATTATATACGTACCCGATATGACCCGCGCCGCGAAGCGCAAGCAGGAGGAAGCGGACCGCATCGAGCAGGAGCGGGTGGACGCGCTTGTCGCGCTTGAGGTTGAGAAGCTGAAGGCGGAAGCGGCGAGGAAAGCCGCCGAAGCCGCGGCTCAGCCTGCGGAAGAGCGGACGGATACGGAATAAACGGCGTTCGGCACGTAAACAACCATTTCACATAAAAGGGGTAACCGAAATGTTCAAAAAGATGAAGCTCAAAAAAGAAATCGAGAACTGCAAGAAATCGATCGCGGAGCTCGAGCAGAAGCGCACCCGTTCGCAGGCGGCGCTGGTCGAAGCGATTTTGATGAAGACCGAGCCGAAGGACGACGACGTCGACTTCTTTAACAAGTTCACCGAGCAGATCGAAGCGGAACGCAACAGGCTTCACGAGCTTATGAAAGAGCTCGAAGCGTTAGGATAAGCAGCGCGTCGGCTCGGCTCCCTCTGAGGGGTGACGAGCCCGACCGCCGCCTGCGGCGGAAAAAGGGAGGGCGAGGAAGCGCCGCGGTCGATAGGCGCGAGGGTGATTTATCGCCCGAAGCGCATATCGGGCACCGCAAACGGGCAAAGCTGTCGAGAAGGGCGGAGCCCTTCGAGACTGAGGGAGAGACAATGCCGAGATTCTTTAAGCGGAAACTCTGTTTGCAGACGTCGGGTCGTTCCGCGTAAATCTGTCCCTCGTCTCCGGCATAGCGCCTGATAAGCAGGAGAGTTGTCGTTATCTCTCCCTCCGTCTTGCCGTCGCTTCGCACCCGCGCACCAACGCCTGTCATCCCGAGCGAAGCGAGGGACCCCACACCTTTCGCAGCCGTCTGCATAGGGAAGAGGATTCCTCGTCGGCGCGTTCGCGGCTCCTCGGAATGACACCGTGCCGCGCACACCACGTTTCCGGAGGTACACTTTGGCAAAAACCAAAACTCCAAAAACCGAAAAGACAAAAAAGACCGCCTCGAAGGGAAAACGCAGCTTCGGCAGCGGTCTGTTGATACTGCTTGTCGTTCTGATATCCGCCGTTCTCGTCAGCAGCGGACTGGTCATGGTGTTCAACTACTCCGACCAGATCGATCAGGAGGCGGGCATCGTCGGCATGCGCTATTCGCAGGAGATGAAGACCCACCTTTACAAGGCGGTCGACGCCTATCAGGACAAGTCCGAGCAGATGGCGAAGTACATCGTCCAGGGCGCCGCGCAGAGCGAGGAGGAGTTCAACGTCCGTCTGCGCAACGTCAGCTCGCAGTTCGGCGTGACGAACCTGCGCCTGCGCTACTTCAAGGACGGCAGCGAATACCGCGTCAGCGGCGCGGAGTTCAACACCACGCTTGAGACGAAATCCGTCCTCGAGCTCGCTACGCGCCGCCGCTCCGGTTGCGCCGGCATAGTCTCCGACCAGGAGATCAACCCCAACGGCGTCGCGTTCGTCGTCGCGGTCGACGGCTGCGCCTACGCGGACGTCATCGTTTTCTTCTACTTCCCCGTCTTCGACGTCGTCGCGTTCCCGCCGGAATCGCTCGACGAAGAGATATTCGCCGATTCGCGCCTTACCTGCGTCGCCTCCGGCGAGGGCGAGATAATCAACATCCTTTCGCAGAAGGATATGGGGCTCTATGAGCACAACAACATCTACGAGGCGCTCCGTCCTCAGATAAACGACAAGAGCATTATCGACGGGATGCGCACCGCGGTCTACGAGTCCACCTCGCAGGTCTTCCAGGCGGAGATCTCGAACGAGAGGCACGTCATCTGCGTCAGCAGCCTTACTGAAAGCGGAGCCGTTCCCTTCGCGGTCGTCTCCGTCTACCGCGCCGAGGACCTCCACGGCACCGGCTATTCCACCGTCAGAACGGTACTCAGCGTCATCATGATATTCGCGGCGCTGCTGCTCGTGCTGGTCGTGACGAACGTCATCGGACGTATCCGCGCACGCCGTCAGCTCGCGCTCATGCACGATATCGACCCCGTTCTCGAATGCCCGACGCGCATCAAGTTCGAGCGCGTCGCGGGCGAGATCCTGAGCCGCAACAAAGCGACCGCGTTCGCAGTCGTCACCATAAACCTCAGACACTTCAACTACATAAACGACCAGATGGGCGGCGAGACCGTCACCCAGATCCTGCAGCATCTGAAACTGCTTTATTCCCGTATGCTCGGGCTGGACGAAACCTACGGTTATATGGGCGACGGCCGCTTCGTGATGCTTATGCACTATCGCGACTTCAAGATGATAGAGGATAAGCTGAAGTCGGTCACTCAGCTCGCCTCGAACTATAACGCGCGTCTGCCGGTCGGCTACCACATCACGCTTTACGGCGGTATCTACCGCACCCAGACCGGCATAGTCGACGACGTCGGCAAGATGATCGATCTGGCGGTCGACGCGGAAGGCTCCATGAACTTCCCCTACGACTTCGGCTCCTTCCGAATCTACAACGACAAGATCCACGCGTCCCACGCGCAGGCGGAATACATCGAAGTCCACATGGAGAGCGCGTTGCGCAACCGCGAGTTCCAGGTCTTCTACCAGCCGAAATACAACATCGCCAACGACGCGCCGGACGGATGCGAAGCGCTTGTCCGCTGGTACAACCCCGAGAAGGACGAATACATGCAGCCGGGCGTCTTCATCCCGCTGTTTGAGGCGAACCGCTTCATAGTCAAGCTCGACCTCTACGTTTACGAGCAGGTTTGCGAATACATCGAAGAGGCCGCGAACCGCGGCGAACGTCTCTATCCCGTTTCGGTCAACGTCTCCCGCATTTCCGCGATGGAGAGCGACTTCCTGCAGCAGTATATCAACATCAAGAATAAGCACAACATCGCCAACGGCTTCCTCACGCTCGAGTTTACCGAGTCCTTCGCATACGAGGACTACGATATGCTCCGCGAAATAGTCAACACCCTGCACAAAAACGGCTTCAAGTGCTCCATCGACGACTTCGGAACCGGCTACTCCTCATACAGTATATTGAAGCAGCTGCCGATGGACGAGATCAAGCTCGACCGCTTCTTCCTGGAAAAAGGCCTCTCCGCCGACCGCGACACGAAGGTCCTCTCGAGCGTTATCAACGTCGCCCGCGAGCTGAAAATGAAGGTCACGCAGGAGGGCGTCGAAACGCTCGACCAGCTCGAAATGCTCAAGAAGATGGGCTGCCAGGTCATCCAGGGCTACCATTACTCCGCCCCGCTGCGCCTGAGCGACTACATCGAGTTTATCGAGCGAAAGTCGCATAACGTCGACTTCGTCACCCGCGGCCGCGAGTAAAGCGGGGCTTTTCGGCGCTTTCCGCCGCGTCGCGCTCGATATGCAGATAGCATAATCTTCGCGCTTTCCGCGACGAAAATCATCCGAAAATCCATCGCTTTAACGCGGTGCCTTCCGGCAGAGCGAACCGTAGGGACGAGCATTGCTCGTCCGCGCGTTCACGCCGCGCGTCGTGTTCGTCAACCGCAGGGGCGGTCTTGATTGCCCGCGTATTCACGCACTCACGCCTGTCATCCCGAGCGAAGCGAGGGACCCCACACCTTTCGCAGCCGTCTGCATATGGAGGGAGATTCCTCGTCGGCGCGTTCGCGGCTCCTCGGAATGACAGAATTCGCAAGCAAACGAACAAAACCGCTTCCCCAAAGGGAAGCGGTTTTTTCATTTAACTGCGGGCTTGCCCGCAATTTCACTGTGAGCGACGCGAACAATTTCACCGGCGAAGCCGATTTCACTGATGCGAAGCATCAATTTCACTGCGAAGCCCGTCCGCTATCGCGGCGAACTTCTCCACGCTCAGCGTTTCTCCGCGCGCGGTCGGCGGGATCCCCGCGGCGTTCAGCGCCGCGAGCGCACGCTCCCTGCCGAAAGCGGAGCCGAGCGCGTTCGAGAGCATCTTGCGCCGCTGTCCGAACGCGGCGCGGACGACGGCGAAAAACAGCGCCTCGTCTTTGACCTTGACCGGCGGTTCGGCGTAGGGAGTCAGCCGGATGACGGCGGAGTCCACCTTCGGCGGCGGCATGAAGCTGCCGGCGGAAACGCCGAAAAGCAGCTCCGTCTTCGCGCGGTAAGCGGCGGAAACGGTCAGCGCACCGTAGCTCGAACTGCCGGGCTTCGCCGCGAGGCGCTGCGCGAACTCCTTTTGCACCATAAGCGTAAGAGCGGTGAAGCGGTTTCCGTATTCCAGCAGCCGCATCAGCACGGGTGTCGTTATATAATAGGGCAGGTTGGCGCAGACCGCGACCGGCATATCGCCGAATTTTTCGCGTATCAGCGCGTCGAGGTCGACCTTGAGTATATCGCCCTGCACGAGCTCGACGTTTCCGAAGCCCTCGAGCGTTTCGCCGAGGACGGGGAAGAGGGAGGCGTCCAGCTCGACGCAGACGACCTTGCCCGCGACGCGTGAAAGCTCCCGCGTCAGCACGCCGACGCCGCAGCCGATTTCAAGCGCGCCGCCGTCGGGCTTCGCGCCGCACAACCCCGCCATGCGCGGGCATATGGAGGGGTTGACGATGAAGTTCTGCCCCAGCCCCTTCTTCGTGCGCGTGCCGTGCCGCTGCAGCAGCCCGCGGACGTATCCGATATCGGTCAGCTCGCGGCTCATCTGGTATAGACGGCCTTGATCTCGCCGATATACATTCTGTGATAATCGCCGTCGGGGTAGTGGCGGCGGAGGTTGTATTCGAGGAACTGCTCGGGCGTGATGTCGCCGAAGTAGAGCTTTTCGCAGACGATGACGGTGCGCGCCTCCGCGAAGGCGACGGTGCCGTCGAGGTCGATCGGAGTGAGCTCGGCTTCCTGCGCCTTGTCGCAGTCGCGTCCGGAGTGTGTGCCGCAGAAGTTCAGCGCAGGCTTGTATTCGTCGTCGAAGATGCAGATGGAATACTTCAGCTCGTTCTCGATATAGCCGAAGGTGTGGCGCGACGGACGCACGAAGACGAAGCTGACGTCCTTATCCCAGAGCACGCCGAGGCCGCCCCAGCTGCAGGTCATCATGTTGCAGTCGGCGGCGTTTCCCGCGCCGAGCAGGAAGTGCTTTTTGCCGACCGTCTCGAAGACGCCGTCGAGTTCGGTAGTGAGTATTTTCTTGAATTCCATAGTGTTCACTCCTTCCATATTTCAATTATACCGCAGGCGGAGCGAAAATACAACAGAAAATTGACGCCGGCTGCCGTTATCCGCGTTCGCAATTTAGACTTGAATTACGCCGGACGTTGTGCTATACTTTACTATATAATACCATACGTATGCGCAAAGGCGCGTGCAATATGAAGGTGAAAG
>JAEEGL013425212.1_pt1 | contig 13040 bp, 8 predicted proteins | sample 9134231 | NCBI WGS metagenome assembly JAEEGL01 (sample SAMN16246548, study PRJNA631951) | gut metagenome | biome: gut microbiome; feature: rumen; material: fiber-attached | host: Bos | place: Iran: Karaj | collected 2018-10 | reverse complement strand
AGTGTTGTTGACTTGCAAGACGTTGTTCAAATGCAAAAAACCATAGCTGATATTATCTAATCATTCTGATTTAACCTAAACCCTCTTTTGCCCGGCGGTGCTTTATAAGCGCTGCCGGGTAACCACCCAGTAGCAGTCCGCACTGCGCATTATTTCAACCGTGCGGCACATCCATAATAACGATACCAATTTACCCATTCCTTTATATTGCGCCTCTCCGGCGCGCAAAGCTGCCCTGCACGTAATCTTCTGCTCGTGCAGGGCAGGTGCTTATAATTAGGCGTTTGAAAGGTGTGTGCAATATTCATATGTGCAAATCAGTTGATTTTTTATCCTCTGTATATATAATAGTGACTATTTGCGATTTTTACTGAAATAGCGCAACAAATAAAAAACGAAGAACGCAACATATTTATTGAATATATGGTCTACAACTTGTTGTTAAGTGATTCTCTTACGTAAATACAACCTCACTTAAAACTATTTCCTCAGCACGGTTGCGAATTGAGTTCATTTGCTGAATCCATATGAGTTGATTACTCCTTTTAAGAGCTTCGTCTACGCCTTCATTCTTTACCATCTGCTGTACTAACTGAGAAAACATTTCCTCAGCTTGCATGTCAATTTTCTCAACATGGCTTTTTAACTTACCTGACATCAAAAGTCCTGAATAAATCGCTTTATTATTGTTACGCAAATAATCCAAATAGATCATTCCGAATCTGCCAACATTCGGTGACTTAGGTGCTTTTAAGCACGGCAAGTAATAATCGCCTACAAGTTCGTAATCAAGCCTGTTTGTTTCATCGTGAATGAATTGTTTCATCTTAAAGTCCTCACTTTCTTAATTTTTGCATTTATTGTCTTACGAATAAATCATTGACATCTTCAATTGGTTTGACCGTATCAAGATATACAGATCGTGCGGCATTAATGCACCGAACAAGTAATCGCCACTCAGAATCTGTAAGTTCGATAATTCTTTTTTTGATCACGCATAGTTTTTCGCCTCCTTGTGATACTATTGTATCTGCAAGAAAGCGAATTGTCGAATGTGCGAATGGTTAATTTTGACTCTGTTTACGGCTTGTTATATAAATCCTATTTCAACCGTCGGCACAGCGGCGAGCCGCCGCACCCAATTCGCGCTTAGAATTTTATCTGAGCGCGATATTTTTTGCCTGAAATCAAGATTCAAAAAAGCCCTTTTACGGTAGGTTCTCCTCCGTAAAAGGGTTCCGTTTATAATATGATTTCTTATAATTGAAAAATCGAATAAACAAGCAATAATACTAAAAACACATTTTTTATGCTTTACATACACAAATAATCATCAGGAATATACCATTACAGCTTTCAGCCTTCGCTTCTGCGACAGCGTACAGTAGCTCTGTATTGACCTCCCGGTGTACAGGTGAATAAAGTTAAATCGCTTTCGTCCGTACACATTTGTTCACTTTCGTTTGGTCTCAATGTTTCTTTATTCTGTACGTAATAACTGAATACTCTGTTCTCGGCATCAATAAAGTATACCATGTCTTTTTCATCCAGATCCATTATATTCCCGAAATGAGAGCTGTAATTATGTGCGGCGATAACCATGTTATTTTGATACACAGAGCCGTAATACCTGCACGGTGATAACCATAAAAGTTCCGGTGAACATTCACTCATTACGGGAAGTTCTATATTTATCGACGGTATTACTATAACTCCCAAATAATCATATTTATCTGCTTTTTTCACAGGCATTTCCATACCGGGATATTCCACAAACAATTCTTTTTTTGCTAAGTTATTCAAATCTGATGAACTATCATTATTCTCCAACTGATGTGTATCCAAATTAAGTTTATTTATTACATCCTTTGAAAAAAGCGAAGCATTAAAGTCGCTATAACAATTATACACCGACAGGCACAACGCAATTACAATAAGCAATGTACCTGTAAAGTAAAATACAATACCTTTGTTTTTCATAGTTTTATTTCCTATTGACGATTATACCGATAATAATAAACAGTACCCCCGTAACAGACAATATCGGAACGGGCCACCACAACAAGCCGGTCTGCGGTAGAGTATCCCACTGCTTATTCAAACTGATATTACTTAATGTGTTTGTAACAACAAAACAGTCGTCTCTTCTTGCGACCGATACCGTGTAACCGCTCGGTACATCTTTTTCCGCCAATGTCCACTTACCGTTTTGGGCAAGATTTGTCCATGAGTGCTTCCAGTTATTTTCCTTGTTCAGTGTCACAGTTTGCACCAAAACCTTGTCACAGTAAAGCTCAAGTGTAACCGAACCGGGTCTTGAAGCGCTGTCATTGTCGTTCCAAACCTTAATGGCTTCTATTTTTGTGTTTTTAGTGCTATTTCTTATTTCATATTTAACATTAATATCTACATTTCGTGTTTTTGTTTGTTCTCTTTTAAGCTTGTTCTCAGTTAAAAATATAATTGCAGATGATGGGATGACCATTTTATCCTCGTGATAATACGTCTCGCCTTCCACAAGATATATTCCATCCGAAACATTTGAAAATGATGCCACGCCGTCTTTATTTGTTTTTACGGTATAATCAGGCTCAATGCTTTTATAAGATATGTAACCGTCAAGTGTAGTCGCGAAATCCATAACATCATTTTCGGGATCTTTTAACGGCGTTATGGGAAACTTATTGAATTTTTCGGCCAAAACATATGCGCCGTCTTTATCCAATTTATCGGAATAGCAAACGCGGTACATATTTAAGGTAACATTCGAATTATCGGCCAAACTCGTTTTCAGCCGTACATTTACGCTGCAATTACCGCTACCTATACCGCTTACACTTTTGACTTCATTTGCGTAACCGGAAGATGAAAGTAACAGGCCAAAGCATATGGCTGCCAAAACCACGCATATGCTGCTGCGCAAGGGTAACTTTGTAATATTCAACTGTTTCTCACCTCTTCCTTTTGTCAGCGGTTAAAGCTACGATCAGCATAGCTATCAGAATCGGCACCGCTAAAACAGGCGCAACCAGTATCGGCTCTATCTGAGTTGCCTCCGAAACAACTCTTATAGTTGTTTCTTCACTCTGATTTTCGATTCTGTGCCCCCTGACCAATAATCTGTGTGAATTTACGCCGTACGGTGTACATGTAACAAGTGTGCAATAATCCATATCCCGTTCCGCCTTCAACGGACTGATATCCTCAGGCAATACAGTAAGTATCCTGTCAACTTCATATGTTAACACTTCGTTAAGTACCCTTATTATAAACAAATCTCCTTCTGCAAGCCTGTCAATACTGCTGAACAGTTTTGCTGAAGGATTTCCTCTGTGTCCTGACAAAACACAGTGAGTGCCTTTTCCGCCCACAGGTAAAGATGTCCATTCTATATGACCTACAGCAACTTGTAAAACGGCCTCGTCTGTGCCATGATAAATAGGCAAATAGCATTGTATTGAGGGTATCTCAATATATCCCATCATTCCGTCATCGGCTATATTAAGCTGACTTTCATAATTGTTTTTTTGTTCTTCCGAAAATTTATAGCTGAAAAGACCCGATGCCAGCGCTTCGTTGTACGATACAGCATTATTCAGAATCGTATTATATCTTTCTTCGTCAATGTTAGCCACTTTTTCGGTGTATGTTGCTATAACCTTTGACTGATGGGACGAATTCCAATAATCGCTTATTGTTGGATACAGCATTATTGATAAACCTGCAAGGAGAATAATTAACAGCATAATCGTCGTTAAACGTTTTTTCATTAACTTACTCTCCTGTTATCCTATATATGTGACCGGGCTGAAAAGCCACGGTCACATATAAGCCATTAAAAAATATTATTTGTTTGCAGCCATTCTCTTTTTAGAAACAAGAAGTACAGCCGCGCTTATAACAAGCAGTCCGCCTATTATATAGAATATTGTGGTACCGATGCCACCTGTTGACGGAAGCTCTGCGCCGGAATTATTGACAACAGTTAACTTAACTATGCCGTTGCTGTCAACATCTGCGCCTGAACCGCTTACAAGCCATTCACCGTTGTTAAATGTTATTGTAACTGTTATATCTGATGTAATAAGGTTATAGCCGTCAGGAGCAACCAACTCGTTTAAGGTATATGTGCCTTCGCCGAGACCTTCAAATCTGAGTATACCGTTTTCGTCTACCCAGCCTTCTGCTTCGAACTGTTCATCCTTATTTGTCTTGTCGATAACTGTTACTTTTTCATATTTAACTGTTGTGTCTTCGTACTTTGTAACGTCAATATCAGGTGTTTCGGGAGATGTTGTTGTGTATGTACCGTCTTTAAGTCTGTAGTATGTGCCATCGTTGCTCTCTTTGTATATCTCGCTGTTTATAACAACAACTTTCTGTGATGTACCGGAGATGCTGAACTTAGCGCCGGTAAGAGGTGTCTCGTCGCTGCCGTCTACCTTGAGGAGTTCGATACCTGTTACATAAGTTTTTGTTAATGATTTGGGTGTTTCGCCTGTAGGATTGTTGGGGTTAGGCTCTCCGCCTTCACCGGCACCGCTCTGAGAAGGATTGTTAGAATACTCAAGATATGCTTCGTTGACATTACCTGCAACGCCGATAGCTGCAGCCTGATTTATAGTTGCGGAATATGTGATTTTAACCTCTTTGCCTGCAAGAGCTTTGTATTGGATAAAGTTGTTAAGATATACTGTAAATGTAGCGTTATCAGCGGCGTTATCTACTACATAAGCTGAAGAATCGAGTGCGTTGCCGTTTATATATACAACAACATCGTCATTGAATGTAAGTCCCTCTGACAATGTATCGGAAACTCTGAAGAGATATGTCTCATAGCCGTCCATTGCAGGAACCTTTGAGGTTATCTGGAAGTCAACAACATCACCGATGGAACCGTTGTTGATCTTAACTAAATCTTCGCCTTCAACTATATTTTTGTCCAGCTCGGGAACATCGTCCTTAGCGTCAACCTCTACGTCCTCTACTACTTTAAGAATGTACTTTGTAAATGCGTCGTTTGAAAGGTCTGAGCCGTCACGGTCCTTAACAAAGTAGTAACCGTCGCCATTGACATTAATATCATAAGCGTACTTGTCGCCTATGCTTTCAGGAGCATTTGAAGATCCGGCAACGCTTGCCAGGTGCTTAGAAGCAACAGTTGCAAAGCTGTCTATTTGTGCACTGTCGCTTGCAAAGCCTTCAAGAATAGCTGCTACGTCCTCAGCTGTTTCACAGTCAGCGTAAGCTGCTATTGTTTTCAACTCTGTAAGAAGTGCTGCGCCGTCTACGCCGCTGCCCCAAACAATGTTTGTAAGCTTGCCGCCGGTGATGTCACCGCTGAACACTTGATAAGCGTCGTAGTTGTGTCCTGCTGTTTCGTTTTTGATTGTTATGGTGTGTGCATTGTCGTTTGCATAAGATGCAACTGTGCCAACGCACACAAGCATCATTATTGCAAGAATGATTGAGATGATTTTTGATGTGTTTTTCATTGTTTTTTTCCTTCCTTATTTAAAAAAATATATATATTAGGATACATAGCGACAAATAAACTTTTGTCATATTTGAGGAAATGGTAATAAAATTACTCATACCTCCTTCCGTTTTTTTGCCTCAATATATATCCGTACATTATGGCACCCGCAGTTATTATTAATAGCAGTCCGCCCAATGTGTAAGTTAATGTGCCTGTGCCGCCGGTTTGCGGCAACACGGCCTCTATTGCGCATGTATTTTTGACGGTAATTATACCCTGTTGTATGCCGTCGTTGTTTACATACACAACATAATAATCCTCAACGGTGTTTTCCTTTACATAGTAGGAACAGTCATAGCCCTGCGATGTTTGTGCAGGCACATCCGACTCTCCCCAACTGTGTCTCCATTCACCGTCACGGTTCAGCGTAACAGTTTCAACCAATTCGTCGACCCATTCTCCCTCGGTAGGAGCTGAGGACTGTTGAGATGGTTCTGTATGATCAATAATACTTAAATTGCTTTTAAGGTTATCAACATTGCCGCTCCATATCCACCCGTCATTGCTTGCCACATCATATTTAAGCAACACGGTTACGTCATCTATCACATTTCTCAGTACATATATAGGTGTAGAACCCATATCATTGTACATACCGTCTGTGGGCAGCTTATTACCGTTTAAATACGCGCCGGTAGGATGTGCGCCGTACCATATGGGAGCTATAAACGAAACATCCGTTCCGTGCGCCGCCTCAACCGTCTTTAAAACAGTTCGTGTAATGCTTGACCCGTTGTTGACATCAACGGCAAAGCTTACCGTGTGTCCCTGAGGCTGAGGTGGTGTGCCCGGCACATAGTATTTTCGCCAAAGTTCAATATCTATGCCCTGCACTCCGCTTACATCAATCTCTTTTCCGCTGAAAGAATACCATTTTTTCAAAACTGTTATCTTTGGCGGCTCGGGAAGTTTTTCGTTATTAATGGTTATTGTATATACGCCCTGTCTCATTTCCGAATGATACGTTACCGTATAGCCTTCGGTCTCTATTTCGGAAACGGTGTATTGATACGTTTGACCGTTGCCTTCCATAACCATATCATAAAACTCTGTTCTCCAATTGTTATCGGAGTTAAGCGTATGTGTTGTATGACCGTTATAAGAATAAGCGGTACCGTTTCTTAACAACGTAAAGCTTATACTGTCATTTGTATGATTTTGGTTTCCGTCCGACCATACTTTTTCTACGGCAATATTTACCTTGCCCTCTTTAAGTATATTATCGAATATAACCTCTACGTGTTCTTTTACGGAATAAGGACTGCAAATAACCTGTAACAGTTGGCTGTTATCAGGCATTTGCGTTGCCTGAACATATTCTCCGTTTACTTTAAACCAGGCAAAATCGTTGCCGTCTACATTAACTTCCTTTAAATAGTATTTTTTTAAATCGACAATATCCGGCACGGTGATCTTCTGTCCCGGTTTAAGCGTAAATGTACCGTTTTGGTCAAACGCTACCGCAGTTCCGTTGTTATACACCGCAGGACCCGGATATACCGTATATTGATTTGATTCAACAGATTTTTCAAGATACAGCTGAAATTGGAATTGATTATCAGCGTAAGGAGATGTATTTTCTCCAACCACATTTTTTTCTATTGTCAAATCTCTTTTCTGATAAAGGCAAAGATTAAATCTTAAAGAGCAGTTGGAAAAACATCCTCCGCGTTCCATATAGAAGAACGATATTTTGTGTTCGGAGCCCTCGGACGAATCATATGTCTTTCCGGCTCTCGCAAAAATCTGAGAAATCGTACTGCTGCCGCCTATTGTTCCGCCATATTCAAAGCCGGACACAGCCCTGACAGCCGATACACTAACAGCCCCGGTGGTAAAATTAATGGAACCGCTTACTTTTTCGTGTAAGCCGCCTATATCAAGTACAAGCACATCGTCAATGAATACCCACATATCGTCATCGCCCGAAAAATCAAACACCATATTTTTTCCGTTTACCTTAGAGCCTTTAGGAATTGTAAACGACGCGTTCATCGTCATACCGAAGTGGTGATTATAATGATGCGTTGAATCGGAGGGTTTTACATCGGTGTATCTTGTGTCGTAATCATTAAAGGGGAAAAATCCTATTTTAGAGCCGTAACTGTTATAATAAGTTCCGTTGTAGACTATAAAGTTACCTGTGTTTTTATTATAATAAGCGTAGTTTTTGTCGCTGTCGTACCAATAATATCCGTCGCTGTCCTTTTGGAACAAATGATTTACATCAGGGTATATCTTTTTTACGGAGGCGTCACTTAAAGGTGACGTATCAAACAGATACGAAAGACTGGAATTATTGCGCGCTAATACAGGGTATCCGTTCCTTAAAGTATTTTTCACAATGCCCTGCATGGCTGTACCCTCGCCCGTAAAACAGTTTTGCCCGTTTGTAGGATACACATTGTTATAGTTTTCACCTGTTCCAAAGAACAAAAGATAATCTTGACCGTAAGTAGAGTTAACAGCGTTTATGCCGTTATAAACAGGGCTCAAAACGGTATTTTCCGATACATCAAGGTTGTAACCGTAATAGTCAAACAAATTAAGAACTATTCCGTCTTCTTTATTATCAACAGTTTGTACGGTTCCCGGAGCATTATAGGCTCCTCTTGCCGCAACTTTAGAACGCACAGGCGTAGCTATAATTAATTTTGATACGTCCTCTACTGTTATGTTCGCCTCATTGTTTTCTTTGTTTATTTCCTCGGCGTCTACTTTGCCGACATTTCCTTCTTCATCAACGACGCATATAAATGTATCGTCTCTTGCCAATTGCTCGTCTGTAATCGCAATATTAATACTTGAACGCGGACGAATCCTCTTTTCGTTTTGGACAATTTCAACATTTAACAGTTTTGTGTCATACGCTATTGCTTTTTCTGCTTCCTCAGGATCTACCGATCTTAGCAGGTCATAAACTTCATCGGGATCTGCCTTATTTTCATCATCCGATATCGGTAAAACTTCATCAACTATTAATTGTATCTCATCGTCTGTTATGTCAAATTCACGTGCAGTCGCACTAAGTTCCACTTGTGTTCCGGACTGTGTCTTTGCTGTCAGGTTTATAAGCTCATCCGGGTTGACCGGTAACTGTGCGTACCCAAGTATTGTTTTCTCGTCGACCGAAACCGTTATTTCGGAAACCGTTCCCGTTTTGTCACGCATAATTACGGTCATAAAGCCGTCATCGGAAACATTTTCAACTATTCCGGTGTTTCCGTTTATAAATTCGTCATCGGGCTCAAAAAATACCAAGTTGCCGGGTTCGGGATAGTATAACTGCGGCTCGAAAAATCCGCTGCCGTCTGTTGCGCTGAGATTTTGTACCCATGTAAAGCTGTTATCATAAAGCTCATAATTTTCAACATTCGCATAACGAAGGCAAAACGCGGCGAAAATTGTTCCCCAATCGGCATATTCGTCACCGTACCAGACACCGTATCTTGAGTAATGATGTTTTTTCGCGTCCTCGCCGAGAATAAAATTTTTTTGGCTTTCCGAATAGCCGATCTGGGTTTTTGCTATTTCGATCAAATCTTTGCTGTAATTTCCGCTAAGTTCAACCGAACACACACTGCTTGTCCAATCGGATATGCTTTCCAAATCAGCGGTAGAATCTCCTCTTTCGTATGTGATGGCGGGTATTATAAGAACATATGTTGTGAAGAAAACGACCAAAGAAGCCACAACAAAAAATATTCTGTACAATACCTTGTTGCAACGCTTAGCTTTGTTGAGATAGGACACTTGAAGTCCAAGCTCGTTTTGCATTTTCTTCACCCTTTCATAAAATTATTAATAAAAAACTATTTTATCAAGCGGCCATATCTTCATAATAACTTTGCCGACGATCTGTTCTTTTGACACGGCGCCTATCAGCTTGCTCCTGCTGTCAACAGATGTCTTTCTGTGATCGCCCATTAAAAACCAGTGTTCCTCGGGGACTTGATACGGAAATTCCAAATCACATTCGCCCAGAGCTTTTTCAGACACATACGGTTCATCCAGCGGTTGTCCGTTAACCGTTACTTCTCCATTCTCGTCAATGTCAACCCAATCAGACGGTCCTGCAATACAACGCTTAACAAGAAGCTTGTTTCCGTAATAAAATGCTACCAAGTCTTTTGTGTGAAATTCTGAATTTTTAACCGATACAACAACATTTCCTTCTTCAAGTGCAGGCGACATTGATGAACCGTAAATTTCCAAAACCGGCAACCACAGCATAGCAACCAAAATAGCGGTAGCGGCGGCGACGATCAATCCATACAAAGTGCTCCTGACAACTTTACGATAACGTTTTTTGTATTTCTCATATCCCAGCTCTTTTTCAAGCTTGGGCAAATCTATTGCCGAGGTATTTCCGCGCTCTACTATTTCGGCAACTGTCAAAACAGTCTGTACTCCGTTGTTCTCACAGTCAATCAATGTATCATTTTTGAGTATATTAATATCGTTGTCGAAATTGTCACAATCAATTTCTTTTTTCTTTTTTAACTTCTTTTTTTCTCTTTTATTTTTTTTGAAAGATATTTTCTTTTCTTCATTTGTTTCCGTCTCTGTGTTCGCTAATTGTTCCGCGGGCTGACATTCAAGATAATCCAGTATTCTTTCAAGATTTCTTATTGACACCTCTGCTTGGGTGATTCTTTCTTCATTAGTAGCATAATAAGAGCCGGATTGATTATATATTTTATCTTCAATATTTTCTTCGTCATTATTTGTCTTTTCAATGATATTATTATGAAAATCAATAACATTGAATTGTTCGTTATACATATCGGTATCAAACGCATTATTAGAATTATTCATTACAGAATACCCCATACCCAAAATAAAGAATCATTAAACGACCTTGTTTCCCGCCGTGCGTATTACCTGTTCAAGCCCTTTGTGATTTTGATAAAAGTTATCCAAACGTTCAGACAATCTGTGCCAGTATTCATCAATTTCTGATTTTTTCGCTGCACATTCCGACTCCGCCTGCATAAGCATATCTGTTTTTATCTTTTCCGCGTCGCTTTCTATTTGACCGGCCTTTATTCTGGAATTATATATAACCGACTTAGCTTTTTTCACCGCGTCAAATCTTATTTTGTTAGCTTGCATATGCGCCTCGTTAACAATACGGGCGGCTTCATCCTCAGCCTGCGCTATAATATCTTTGCTTATCGCTTCATTTTGCTCATAAATAAGCATCACGTTATCAATGTATTGCTGTGCGGCATTTTGCGCCGAAACAAAAACATCATTAAGCTGTAAAGATGCTTCGGCAATCGAACCCGAATTGTTTATGATTATTTCTCTGTTGCTCAGTCTGATCTCGGCATCGTTTAATCTGTATTTTAAATCGCTGTTTTCGGCTTCATAAAATTCTGCTGTTTTCTTGAGCAGCGTATTTTCTTTTACTTGGGCAATTAACAATTCCAGTAACTCTGCCCTGCTCAGCTTTTTATAATCCTTTTCGCTGTTAGCTTTCTCATTAGTCATTTTTTTGCTGTTCATACCAAATAAACCGCCTTTGATTTACTCTCAACATTAACGTATTTTCATATATGCCTGCCCACATGCAACGTCTACTAATTTTATACCATGCGCGTTCCTTGCACAGTGCCTACCGAACCATTATCGGTTCCGTGTTCGTTCCTCATTGGTTCCTCGTTCAAAGTTCGTACGGTTGCATACTTTTTTATAAATTGAAAATTTTATTTGGAATAAATGACAACAGCCATACACCCCCACAACACCCATTAGGTTATATTTAACAGTTTTTAATTAACAGTTAATTATAAACCGTGTTATATTACCCTTGTAGGAAATTTCAATTTACATAGTTGCAATGAAATTTTATTTATTTTGCAAAAAAAATGACGTTTAAGCCCTCGGGTTTAACGTCATTTTACACATTATTTATTTAAAAAATTATTTTAGGTAATATTGACCAATAGAGAATCGGAGATCTGTTATTTTGACTTTTGGTCAAGAACGGCAAGCGTAGCTTCGGCCCAACTGTAGTTTTGCATATACTGACCATAGAACAATTCCATGTTATTGTGATCGTCTTTAAGAAACCTGTAAAAATCACAGTCAGCAATAGTCATATTAAGGCTTCGTATACCCCTGTTATTAATAACCAAATCACCTATGCCAAACTTATCAAGTGTATTATGCATACGCATAGCCACTTTGCGATAATTGGACATAACCTGCTTATCTGCCGCTTTATCTTCCCACAAATAGGATATAGCCTCTTCCGCTGTCAGGCTTCCTCCTCTTCTGTCAACAAGAATTGCCAGCAATTCTTTTGCCTTAGCACTTGAAAAACGTATAGGAACCCCGTTAACAAAAACATCAAAGTTGCCGAATGTTCTTATCCATATTTTAGCATTGTTTCCGGGAACGAACGAATCTTTTTTTTCTGAAATATTTTTTGGGTTAACGGCACGCGACTTTGCTTTTCTTAACAATTCCGCAGAATTTATTTTTTGGGGGTCTGAGAAAAACACCGTATAAATATCCGATGTTTCAGGGTCACATATGTATGTTCTGGCGTTATATGTTGCAGTAACTCCGTTTTGTTCCACAACGGTAATGTCAATGCTTCCGCCTTTAAGAGCTCTGTTAAAGTCATACTCGGTTATTCCGAATCTACCGAAAAACTCATCAAAGCTAATACCTTTATCAGCTATATTTAAGAATTCATGTTTGTCTATTCTCATTCTTCTGCAACACTTTTCGCTGAAATAAATAGGAAAAATAGTTCTATCCTTTATTTCAAACGCAACCGTGTCAATATCACTGGTTAAGGTGACCTTGTCAAGATAATCCCATAGCTTTTTCAGCACTCTGCTTTTGTTTAAAAGTTCTTTTGAATAACCTGTGTCGGTTATATCTTTAATACAAATAAGGGTGGTATTGCGGTTAAGAGTTATACCTGTTACCCTATAATTGCGCACATCTCCGTCCTCTAACGTTGCCGAAAAAACAGTGTGAATTTCTTTGTTGAATACATTGTCATTTTTCTGATTGATTGCTTTGTCAATAAAATCGCTCGCTGTATTATGATCTTCGGGAATTATGTAGTTGTTAAGAAAATGCTTTTTAGCACTGTCTATAGTAAAAGTAATGTCGCAGGAAACCCCTATTGAGCGATGTGTCGTTTTGTGTATACACTGAGCCGTATCGGTGTTGTGATCGATCTTTATAATTATATTATAAGATTGTTTATTTGCCTGAACATATGCGATCTCTTTGTCTGTCTCGGTTTTCAAAGCATTATACACCGGAACATAAAAAAACCTGAGTTCTTTTTCACCGTCGTTGTTTATAACGGTCCACACCCAGCCGAACAATTGTGCGTTTGATCCGTCTATTCTGACTATCTCATTGTTAATAAACTGCGGTATGCCCGATGCTTTTGCTTCTTCGAGAATATTTACAAAGCTTTCACGGCAATTGTGAGTAACCATAAATAAAATATTATCCGCATACAGCT
>JAEEGL013203808.1_pt1 | contig 13040 bp, 8 predicted proteins | sample 9134231 | NCBI WGS metagenome assembly JAEEGL01 (sample SAMN16246548, study PRJNA631951) | gut metagenome | biome: gut microbiome; feature: rumen; material: fiber-attached | host: Bos | place: Iran: Karaj | collected 2018-10 | reverse complement strand
TATTCAATAAGATTTCGGCAGAATGTCCTGCTGCTGCGGTCGATCTGGTGGATCTTACAGGATTTGATCCCGGCACATTGCCGGAGGCGATCGCGGAGCTGCCGGAGTTCCTGCAGATCAAGAATCCTTCTGCGAAGGAGCCGGAAGGCGGCTATGTTGTTACAGCTTACTTCATTGACGGAGACGAATATGAACCGGACGGCAACGGTATTGTATTCAATAAAAACGGCATCGGAGAGCTCAATTTTACAGGTGAGAAGGAAACTGTGTTCTGGACATATGAGAACGGAGTCCTGTCCATAGAGGCTTCTGACGGGACATATCTGGGAACGCTTGCGGATGACGGCGTGATGCGTCTGGCCGATTCGTATTATGACGATTATTATTACACGCTGGAGGCCGGGACACCTAACTTCGCGCTGGAAGGGTCCGCAGCGGATCTGATAGAGGCTATTCTGCCTTTCATCGGAGAGTATCAGGGATTCCTTCATGTTTATAATACAGCTGGGTTCGGCGGATATCTGGAAGACGGTACGGATATGATCTCTCAGCTTTTTGCACGGATCGGCGTGAATTCTGACGGGACGCCGTTTGCAGGCTTCCAGACGTTCTATGATCCGGAGCATGCGTTTACTCCGCTGAAAGCTGAATTCAGTCCGGAGGACGAGGCAATGTCCGTTACGGGACAGCTCCTTGGAATCCCGTTCGGAGCAGATTTTACACAGCCGGACGAGAACGGAGTCTACAGAATTGCAGGATCCGCCGCAGAGGGCAGTGTCAGTTATGATTATGAGATCATCCTTAAATCGACCAATGCGGACTGGACGATAGAAGAAGTCCCAACCTATTCAAACGGTGAGCAGGCTGCATATGCGGCGAACTATGTCGATGAACTGGCCAGGTTCAAGGGAGAAAATCTCAAGACTCGGCTTGAGGAATATGCGGCGGTTCTGGATCCGGACGGTGAAATCGATCTGTCAATGTTCGAATTCGATAAGAACGTCTATAATGTCGAGATGAACGGTGCCGGGCCGGATACGCAGACAGTTCAGTATCTCGATGATGCAGAGAAGATCTGCTGGATGTATGATTCGGCGGTCTTTCAGGAGAGTGAAAACCGGGAAAACGGACTCATGCTGACAGCAGATAACGGAACCGTCTATATCTTTATCGAACTCTCGACAGGCAAGACTGCTTTTGCTGACTATGTTGAAGTGATTAAACAGGACGAGGCGGACGGGAAGATCGACCATCTGATCAGAGAAGATCTGACACTCGGGTCCTACCCGGTAACGAAGCTGTATTATCGTATTGTCAGCAACGATGTCTATGGCGCAGATTACCTGGTCGAACTGGACGAAGAAGGGGCTTCGGGGTATTACGGAGTCGACGTCATCGTCTATGACACGCTGCAGCGGCCGGAAATGATCGATACAGAGGATATCCGTAATCTGATCAGTTCCCTGCAGGTCAACTGATCCTCGCAGCCGGCAGAGAGGATAGCCGACCGCACGTACAGACGAAACGAATCAAAAGCACGCGCGGCAGAATCCGCCGCGGCACAAAAAGAACTGTCCCTGACCGGCCTCAGAAAGGCTGCCGTCAGGGACAGTTTTTGTCGTAAAAATGATTTGCGCAGATAATCCGAAGATAATTCTACTTATAGCTTACTTGCCGGAACCTTAGCTCCAGTCGTAGTTTTTCTGATCCATCGTCAGATGACGCGGCAGACCTTCAACCATCATCGGCTGATAATTGCCCTGAATCAGAGGACGGACATAGTCAAGGAATTCCTCGGTGACGTAGTTGCCTTCCTTGTTGATCCACTCGCGCGGAACGACCTTCTCGCCGTTCGCGATGCGATGTACGTCATAAACGCCTGTCGTGGACATGTAAGGATCGTCGGAAATACGCTCGATAACAGCCATCACGCCGGAGCTGCCCTCGTCAGCAGCCTTAACGGTCGCGCCGCCTACGTTGAACGCTTCGTCGACGTCGATCTTACTTGCCAGATGCGCGGCTGCGCGCTGCAGCGTGGAAAGCTCAACGGCACGGGTCTTGCAGCCGATTTCCTGGTAAATAACCTGTGCAAGATAAGAAGCGGTTCCGGTCAGCATGATGTGTCCGAAAGCGTCCTTGGTCTCGGAGCCGGCGGTCAGTTCGCAGATATACTTGCCGTCCTTGGTACGGATACCCTCGGAAACAACGGCGACTACGACATCCTTTTCCTCCAGAAGCGCTTTGACGCTGCTGACGAATTTGTCGATGTCAAAAGGAATCTCCGGGAGGTAGATCAGGTCCGGACCCTCGCAGTCCTCGCCCTTGCTCAGAGCAGCGGCGCCGGTCAGCCAGCCTGCGTTTCTGCCCATGATCTCTTCAATGATGACGTTCTTTTTCTTATAAGAGAAGCCCAGTGCGTCGCAGATAACCTCTTTTGTGGAGGTCGCGATGTATTTTGCCGCGCTGCCGAAGCCGGGCGTATGGTCGGTAATCGCAAGATCGTTGTCGATCGTCTTGGGGCATCCGACAAACTTCTGTCTTGCGCCGGTCAGAAGCGAATAGTCATAGAGCTTGCGGATGGTATCCATCGAATCATTGCCGCCGATGTAGATGAAAACTTCGATATCCAGCTTGTTCAGCAGATCGAAGATGCGCTCGTATACTTCACGGTCCTCGTGGATCTCCGGAAGTTTGTAACGGCAGGTGCCGAGAAACGCGGAAGGAGTGCGCTTCAGAAGCTCCAGATCCAGCTCGTTTTTAACATAGTCCGAAAGATCGATGTACTGCTCGTCCAGGAATCCCTGGATGCCGTAACGCATACCGTATACCTTATTGAATCCACGCTCTTTGGCATTCTTGAAAACGCCTGCAAGGCTGGAGTTGATAACCGCGGTCGGTCCGCCGGACTGACCTACAAGAACATTACCCTTTCCCATAATTAGTCATCCTCTTTCTGCATTATTCTTGATGGCTGTGATTGTTTCCACAGATGAAATCATTCTATCACAACAGTCATAGAAATTCAATTACTTTTTCCTTGCGGCAGGCCGCTGCCGGCGAAAAAACAGGCTTGCAGCCGCCGCAGGGGAATCAGCTCATATATTTATCGATGATCTCCGCGATCGCGTCATGATCGCAGTCTGCCTGCGTAATGAAATCAGACTGGGCTTTGACGGCGTCCGTCGCGTTTGCGACAGCGCAGCCCACGCCGCAGGCCAGGATCATCGAGAGATCATTCTCGGAATCCCCGGCAGCGAGCGTGTTTTCTTCCGGAATCTGAAGCAGATCCCGCAGGTAGCGCACAGCGGAACCTTTGGAATTGCCGGTGTGTACGCATTCCAGATAATACGGATTGGAGAAGAAAATCTCGACCTGTCCTTCCGTCCAGGGCCGCTGTGCCTCGCGGAAAGCTTCCAGCTTTGCGTGGTCGTCGAGGTCGAGGATCAGGACTTTGATCGGCTCCTGATCGAGCCCTTTCGGGAGATCCGGCATAACGCGGACCGGCAGAGGGGTGCGCGCCACATAATACTCGGTCTCACGATTCATTTCGCGGACCAGAAGATGCGTATCATCGTAAGTCTGGCAATGAAGCCCCCAGCGGGCCGCCTCTTCAAAGAGCTTGGCTGTCTCAGCCATCGTGACCGGCTGATAGTACAGATTCCGGTGGTTGTACGGATCGTAGATCTGCGCGCCGTTTGCGGAAACGACATAGCAGCCTTCCCGGTCGAGCTGCAGTTCTTCGATATATTTTACATAGCCGCAGAGCGGACGGCCGGAACAAAGGACGACAAGGTTGCCGGCTTCAACGGTCCGCCGGATCGCGTCATGGTTGCCGCGGGTGATTTCTTTTTTGCGGTTCAGAAGAGTGTCGTCGAGATCGACGAAAAGCATTTTGCGTCCAGGCTGCATGTTCAGATTCCTCCTATGATAATGACAGATACGGCCCGGGGACCGTGTGGACCCCCGGGCCGCTTTTTCTACAGTTCAGAGCGGTGACGGTTCACAGACCGGCCGCTTTACAGGACTTAGTCCAGATAATTCTTCAGAGTGCTGCGGATCGCGCCGGGGCCTGCGATTTCTTCCGTAAACATCTTCTCGACCTTCTCGCCGAGACCTACGGAATACAGATCCACACCGAAGATCTCCGCGTTGGAGAGGATCGGCTTCAGAGCACCGGCAGCGGTCTCCGGCTGTCCGACAACGACGTCCTTCAGGTAATCCTGAAGCTGCGCGATCATCGGATCCGGGGAAACTTCCATCTTCTCGCCCTTGTCGTTAACACCGAGCAGGTAACGGCACCATCCGGCAATTGCCAGAGGAATGCAGGTCAGAGTAGAAGGATCGCGGTCCGGATCAGCGGCATAAGCCTTGATGGTCTCGCCGTAGCGGATGCCGACCTTCTGGGAAGTATCGGTAGCGATACGCTGTGGGGTATCCGGAATATACGGATTCGGCAGACGCTCGTCCAGAACTTCGTGGATGAAATCCATCGGGCTCAGGATCTTGGGATCGGTAACAACCGGCATTCCCTCGTCATAGCCAAGGCGGGAAACCAGCTTCGGCAGCTCGGCGTCCTTCATCTCGGAAGCGATCGTGTCATAGCCCAGCAGGCATCCGTAAACAGCAAGTGCGGTATGCAGCGGGTTCAGGCAGGTCGTAACCTTCATGCGCTCGGACTGATTGACGGTGTCACGGTCGGTCAGGAAAATACCGGAAGCCTCATCCAGCTGCGGACGGCCGTTCGGGAAACGGTCCTCGATAACCAGATAATGCGGTACTTCGGCATTAACGAACGGAGCGATGTAGGTGTGCTTGGAGGTGATAACGGGAGCCATATCCTCGAATCCGAGAGCTTCCAGATCCTTCTGGACACTGTCAGCCGGACGCGGGGTGATGCGGTCGATCATGGACCACGGGAAGGTAACTTCCTTCTCGCCGTCGATGTACTCGATGAAGTCCTCGCCTACGAAGCCGCGCTTGCACCATTCTTTAGCCATGGTGACGACACCGGCTTTCAGCTTTTCGCCATTGTGAGAGCAGTTATCCATGGAAACGACAGCCAGCGGATAGCGGCCTGCCTGGAAACGCTCATACAGCATAGCGGCGACAACGCTCATCGCGTGATGCGGAGCGGAGGGGCCTGCTTCGATGTCGGCCAGAGCCAGGCGGCTGAAATTGCCGTCAAGGCCGGTCAGGGAATAACCCTTCTCCGTGATCGTGAAGCTGATCATCTGCAGGGAAGGATTGCGGAAGATGGCCTTAAGCTTGCCGTACTGCTCAGCGTCGGTGCAGTCAGCCTTAACGCCGTCAGTGATGGAAGCGATGACGCTCTTGTCAAGGGTTCCGTCCGGATGCATCTCGACCAGAAGGGTCAGATTGTCAAACGGTCTGTAGATTTTGTCGATAACTTCGAAATCGAAAGTCTCGGCGGCGACGATACCGGACTTCTGCTTGCCGGCATCCAGCAGCTGCTGCTGGATCTGCGCAATGAATCCGCGGAAAATATTGCCTGCGCCGAAATGTACCCATACGGGGTTCTTCTCGGTCTCGGCCTTGACAGCCTCAATATCAAACTTCGGCAGAACAACGCCGGCCTTCTCCCACTCAGCGGTGTTCTTGATGGAACTCAGGGATAATTTCATATTATCAGTCTCCTGTCTTATTCTTGGAATTTCTCACGATTGATCCACAGGCCGAGAGCCGGATTCGGGATATAGTAGATCTCTTCGCCGTCCGGAAGGGTGTTGTAGCCGTATGTCAGCTTTTCGGGATCATAACGCTTGATCATTTCGTCATAGCTTGCCGGGTTGAATCCGACGCCTGCGATCTCTTCCTGCGTGATGTCGCGGACCGCGTAGGTGATCGTGAAACGTCCGTCGGAAGATCCGTGGATCATGTGCGCCGCAGCGCCCATGTTGTCGCGGAGGTCCTGATTCTCGGGCTTGCGGAACTCCTCCAGGGTCTTAAGACGTCCGCGGTAGCCGTACTTGCGGATCAGTCCGTCGACGGTCATATCTTCGCCGAAACGCTCAACGCCGGGCGCAAGGATGACCAGCTCGCCGTCATCGGCCATCGCCATACGGGTACGGTAGACAGCCTTGTTGCCGAGCCATGTGCTGTGGAATTCCTTCGGAGTCAGATAGACGACGCACTTCTTGATGCCGTGCTCGACGAAATCGATATTCTTCTCCTGAGCGAGCTCGACAGCCTTTTCCAGACCTTCGCGCTCCTCGGAGATGAACAGACCGTGCATACGGATCTCATCGTCGGGGGCCGTCGTAACGGTCAGCGCGAAGAGGATCGGACGGTCAGCCAGGCAATGGGTCAGACCATAGTCGAAGATCTTGCGGACCGGCGTGTAATCCTTGCCCATCATGCGCTCCATGCCGTAAACGGCACCGACCATGTGAGAGGAATTGATCATGCTGGAACCGCCGCAGCCTACGAAGAGGTTCTTGGCGTGATTGGCCATACCGACGACTTCGTGCGGTACGACCTGGCCGATCGAGATGATCAGGTCATATTTGGGATCCAGCAGGCGGCGGTCGATCTCGACGTCGATCGGATCGGTCCAAAGGCCTTCCGTGATCTCGGAGATGTAGTCAGCCGGTACAACGCCGACTTTCTCGACATCCGTACGCCAGTTGTGTACGAAGAAACGGTCCAGAGGAATGTCTCCGTACATGGATTTGATCTCCGCCTCTGTCATCGCGACGTGTGTGCCGAGTGCCGGCAGAACGTCAGCCTCAACGCCCATATCCTCAAGCAGATGATAGTAGACGTTGGTGATCAGACCGGATCCGGAATAGAAACGGGTGTAATCCGGAGGGATCAGCAGTACGCGGTTCAGCTTCTCCCCGTGCAGGGCAGATCCCTTAAAGATCTGCCCGTTCAGGGACTCCGCCAGCGCCGCCCGTACTTCCTGATCGGTCAGTCCGGTTTCGGTGGAAGCGTATTTATAAATCTTCATAACTTATCTCTCAGCGTGATTATCTCTTAACGCGCGCGTTGCCGTTATAGATATTCCAGACCTGATCTTCAGAGGAAGGTGAGCCGTAGTCGTTGAGCGTGGTCGGAACCAGAGCACCGGTAGCCCATCCGAACTGCATGCACTTCTCAGGCTCCCATCCCTTCAGAACGCCGTAAAGCAGTCCACCGGAGAATCCGTCGCCGCCGCCGATACGGTCCATGATCGGAATGCTGCGCTGATCTTCTACGTAGAACTTGCCGTCAGCCTCGAGGATCGAACCCCACAGGTTGTCGTTTGCGTTGGTAACGGTACGGAGCGTGGTCGCGAACATCTGGGTGTTCGGGAATTTCTCCTTGGCTGCCAGGATCATGCCCTTGAAGCCCTCGATCTTGGACTGGATGTCCTTGCCGCCGGCTTCCGGTCCCTGCAGGCCCAGGCAAAGCTGGAAATCTTCCTCATTGCCGATCAGAATGTCGGAGATGGAAGCGATCTCGGTGAAGATCTGGCGAAGCTCTTCCTCTCTGCCCTTCCAGAAGGTCGCGCGGAAGTTCAGGTCGAAGGAGACCAGAGTGCCGTACTGCTTGGCAGCCTTAGCAAGATCCAGGCAGAATCTGCTGGTGTCTTCAGACAGAGCAGCAATCAGGCCGGAAAGGTGAAGGATCGCAACGCCTTCCTGTCCGAAAATGCGCTCGATATCGAATTCTTTGATGTTAAGGGTACGTCCGACTTCACCGGCACGGTCATTGGTAACAACCGCTCCGCGTACGCCGAAACCGGAATCAGCGATGTTGAACTGATGACGGAATCCCCAGGGGCCGCCGGTCGGAACTTCCGCTCCCTCGAAGTCAATGTTGCGGCTGCGAAGCTCATTCTTGATAAAGGTCGCGATGGCGTTGTCCTTGACGAACTTGGTCAGAACGAGACCCTTGTATCCAAGAGAAGAGGAAATGTTGACAACATTGCTCTCTGCGGAGGTCGCCTGCATGTAGAACAGATGGCTGTTCTCAACGGGCATGCGGTTCAGAGGGGTGATGCGTACGCCCATGGAAGTCGGGCATGCAATGCCGTACTTGAAGTTCTCTTTTACTTTCAGACTCATTGTAATTCTCCTTTATGTCAGATATTTGAGTTGCTAACATGACTGCAGAGCCGGACACAGCTGGCCGGCCCTGCAGTAGATGCATACTTAAGCGATATAGGTCTCGGAATGTGTGTCTCCGCCGCGGCCGGTCCAGTTGGTGTGGAAGAACTCACCGCGCGGGGTGTCCAGACGCTCGTAGGTATGCGCTCCGAAGTAGTCGCGCTGAGCCTGCAGCAGGTTAGCGGGCAGTCTCTCGGAGGTATATCCGTCGAAGTAGGACAGAGCGGAAGACAGAGCCGGGATCGGAATGCCTGCCAGCGTAGCGGTAGCGACGACCTGTCTCCAGGACTCAACGCAGTTCTTGATCGTCTCTTTGAAGAACGGGTCAAGCAGCAGGTTGGAAAGCTCCGGATTGTTGTCGTAAGCTTCTTTGATCTTGCCAAGGAACGTGCTGCGGATGATGCAGCCGCCTCTCCACATCAGCGCGATTCCGCCGTAGTTGAGGTTCCAGTTGTAGGTCTTGGCAGCCGTGCGCATCAGAGTATAGCCCTGAGCGTAGGAGATGATCTTGGAAGCGAACAGAGCCTTGCGCATCTGTTCGATGAATTCTTCCTTGTTGCCCTGGAAAGCAGGGATCTCTCTCGGATAAGCCTTGGCAGCCTCAACACGGTCGTCCTTCATAGCGGACAGGCAGCGTGCGAAAACAGCCTCGCCGATCAGTGTCAGCGGAACGCCCTCTTCCAGAGCGGAGATGCCGGTCCACTTACCGGTACCCTTCTGTCCGGCGGTGTCCAGAATCTTTTCTACCAGAGCGGAACCGTCCTCATCCTTGTAAGCAAGGATGTCGCCGGTGATCTCGATCAGATAGCTGTCAAGCTCGGTCTTGTTCCACGCCTTGAAGATCTCGCTCATCTCGTCGTCGGACAGACCCAGCAGATAACGCATCATCTGATAGCATTCGCAGATCAGCTCCATGTCGCCGTACTCGATGCCGTTGTGAACCATCTTTACAAAATGTCCTGCGCCGTTCTCGCCGACCCAGTCGCAGCAGGGCTCGCCGGACTCAACGTGTGCGCAGATCTTCTGGAAGATCGGCTTAACAGCTTCCCAGGCCGCCGGAGATCCGCCGGGCATCAGAGAAGGTCCGTTCAGCGCGCCTTCCTCACCGCCGGAAACGCCCGTACCGATGTAAAGCTTGCCGGCTTCCTCGACATAAGCGGTGCGGCGGATCGTGTCGCCATAGTTGGAGTTTCCGCCGTCGATGATGATATCGCCATCTTCAAGCAGCGGAAGCAGAGTATCGATCATGCTGTCGACAGCAGCGCCGGCCTTGACCATCATCATGACCTTACGCGGCTTAGCCAGATTGTCGACCAGTTCTTCCAGAGAATGGGTTCCGATAATGTTTTTGCCTTTTGCACGGCCTTCCACGAATTTGTCGACCTTGGATGTGGTACGGTTGTAGACCGCTACCGTGAAGCCCTTGGACTCCATGTTCATGACAAGGTTCTCGCCCATAACGGCTAATCCGATAAGACCGATGTCAGCTTTGCCCATAATGATAAATCCCCCTTGATGTTTTTTATTACAGACTCTCAGTTCTGAAAGCCCTTGTAAACTTCCTGCAGATGACGTCCGATATGCTCGTCCAGACGGACCGCGTATTCCTCAGCGTACTTGCGCCATGCCGCGAACAGGCGGTCACGGAACGCGAAGGTGCCGTCAGCCTTCTTCTGAGTCAGGATCAGGCCGTAGGTGATGTGGATCAGCTGTCTGGCATCGTTCAGCTTGAACAGGCCGGGCAGCTCCTCATCGGAGAGCGTGTCGAGCGCCGGGATCTTGGTCAGATCCGTTGTGACATGATAGTACTTGCTCGCTTCGGTGAAAGCTTCTTCCAAAGCGTACTTGTGAACCTCGCGGTAGAGCTCCGGATCATGCTCCGCAATGATCTGCATGGCGACCAGCCAGTTGGTGCCCGCGGTCTTCAGATGGAAGTGTCCGCCGGTCAGACGGCCGATGCTCGGGAATACGGAGAACTTGTCGGAACCGGAGTGAACGGAGATCTTGTATCCCAGCTCATCCGCGATCGCGGCATGTACGGCGAAGTCGGCGTCGAAAGACTCGACCGTGCCGATGTAATCGATACCCTTCTGGAACTCGCCGACAAAACGGGGAGCCAGAGTCGTGATCTTAACACCGCGGCGCAGCAGCTCGGAAGCTACGAAATAGTGCTGATAAGGCTCGGTAACGGACTCGGTCTCGTCGATGGACATCTCGAGCTCAGGACCGTTCTCCTTGCCCTCAAAATACTTGTTCCAGACAGCTACGGTATAATCGACCGCTTCGCTGTAGATCAGGACCGTGCGCTTGAAATCGGCCTCGGAGAAGACGATCTTGTGACCGCCCACGTCGAAAGTCTTGCCCATGTACAGGGCTTCAAGCTCCGGATTTGGAGTATAGCGGGCAGCGACCTCTTCGTCGGAGATCTTGGCCGCATCGTTGTGAATGTGCTCACTGCAGTCCAGCGTGATCATGGTGTAGCCGTACTTCAGCGCGTATTCGATCTCGTCGAAAGTCTTCAGATGGTCGCCGTCAGCGCCCCACGGACGGGTGAATCCCTCGCGGAAAACGCCCCATGTGGCCGCGTCCATGACATCGCCGAACGTGCGGTTTGTCAGGTTCAGCTCACGGATACTCTGCTGCGCAAAGATCGGGAAAGCATCGTAGCGGTTGAACACACGGATGTGTCCGGGAGCCGCAAGTCCAAGACGGTCACCGACACCGACGGTCCTCTTCTCATGCAGGACCTTTGACGGCGCGGCAAACGGGAAAAGCTTGCGGAGTGCGTCTGCATTCTCATGTACAAGCTCGCAGCAGACATAAGGAACATCACCGGCTGTCAGGGCAGTTCCTGTAAAGCAGGCTGCAGCAGGACCTGCGGCGACGAGAACGTCTCTGTCACCGATATCGGCGATGAATACACAACTGTCGTTTTCTTCGTGAAGAGAGGCCGGGTAGATCTTAAATGCGCTCTTCACGGGGCTGAAATCACTCATTGTTAGCATCAATCCTCCTTTGCGCATAGAAAAAATACTGATTGTAAAGCTGGTATGGCTGACTACCTTTATTATATCGGATAAAGCACAGAAAATCAACCGGAAACCGCAAAAAATTACCTATATGTAATATTGACAGGGCGGCTGCCGGCGGCATATAATACCACATATTTTTATTGAAAAAGGAGGTGCCGGCATTCGTGGAGAATGAGAAGATCCTGGTCCTTGATTTCGGAGGCCAGTACAACCAGCTGATCGCGCGGCGGGTCCGCGACGAACACGTCTATGCTGAGGTCCTGCCGTACACGACACCGCTTGACGAGATCAAAGCGGGCCGCTACAAAGGGATCATTTTCACCGGCGGGCCCAACAGTGTATATGAAGAGGCTTCGCCGCATTATACACCGGAGATTCTGGATCTCGGCATCCCGGTTCTGGGGATCTGCTACGGTGCGCAGCTCATGGCCTGGATGCTCGGAGGGACGATCGAGCACGCGCCCGGCCGCGAATACGGCCGCACACAGGTCACAGCAGACAGGGACAGCCTTCTTTTCCGCAATATTCCGGCTGTGAGCACGGTCTGGATGAGTCATACGGACTATGTGAAAGAGGTGCCGGCGGGTTTTACCGTGACGGCTTCTTCCGACAGCTGTCCCGCGGCTGCGATGGAGAACCGCGCGCACAGGCTGTATGCCGTGCAGTTCCATCCGGAAGTGACGCATTCGGTCTACGGACAGCAGATTCTCTCGAATTTCCTGTTTGAGGTCTGTGGATGCTCGCGCGACTGGGTCATGGACGACTTTATCGAGAGTACTGTTGCCGCGCTGCGGGAAGAGATCGGGACGGACGGAGTGGTCCTGGGCCTCTCCGGCGGAGTGGATTCGTCGGTCGCGGCAGCGCTTCTGTCCCGCGCGGTCGGCAAACAGCTGACCTGTGTTTTTGTCGATCAGGGACTCATGCGCAAGGACGAAGGCGACATGGTCGAAGCGGCTTTCAAAGGCCTGTTTGATATGAATTTTGTCCGGGTGAACTGCCAGGAGCAATTCCTGTCGCACCTGGCGGGCGTGACGGATCCGGAGAAAAAACGCGAGATTATCGGGACACAGTTCTACGGCGTTTTCTGGGACGTGATCCGGGAACGCTATGCGGATGGTTATTTTGCTCAAGGGACGATCTATCCGGATCGGATCGAGAGCGGCAAAGGCGACGCGGCCAAGATCAAGACGCACCACAATCAGGTGAAGATGCCGGAAGATATCCGTTTCAAGGGCGTGATCGAGCCGCTTAAGGACCTGTTTAAGGATGAAGTCCGCCAGGTCGGAGAGAAGCTCGGCCTGCCTCACGATCTTGTATGGCGGCAGCCTTTCCCAGGCCCGGGCCTCGGTGTCCGCGTGATCGGAGAGGTCACGGCGGAGCGGGTCCGGATCCTGCAGGACGCGGACGCGGTTCTGCGTGACGAGATGCACCGGAACGGCTATGAAGAAAGCATGGCGCAGTTCTTTGCGGTCCTGCCGGGTGTCCGTACGGTCGGCGTCATGGGCGATGCCCGTACCTACGAAGAAGTCGTTGCGCTGCGAGCCGTGACGACGGACGATTTCATGACGGCGGATTGGGCGCGGATTCCCTATGATATCCTTGCAAGAGTGTCAAACCGGATCATCAACGAAGTCGAACACGTTAACCGCGTTGTTTACGACATCACGAGTAAACCGCCCGGAACGGTCGAGTGGGAGTAATTGCCAGCGGTTTGTGCAGTACACCAAAAACCAAGCATTTATGCGGGTTTGAGGTGCCTGTGAGTAATGAAATATTTACCCACAAACCGCGAACAGTACACCTGCAGTACACATCGCAGAACTGAATGAGTAAATTTTCTGTGGCTTTAGGGCCCCGTTTTTCCCTCTTAAGAGGTGAGAAAACGGGGCCTTTTTTG
>JAEEGL012566966.1_pt1 | contig 13040 bp, 11 predicted proteins | sample 9134231 | NCBI WGS metagenome assembly JAEEGL01 (sample SAMN16246548, study PRJNA631951) | gut metagenome | biome: gut microbiome; feature: rumen; material: fiber-attached | host: Bos | place: Iran: Karaj | collected 2018-10 | reverse complement strand
TATATACAGCTTTGAGTCCTGTGAGAAGGGTGAGTGGCAGTATCAGATCGATATCGGCAAGGGCTTCTTTTCGGTGAACAGCGGATATGCGCAGTTTATGGAGGAAATGGGTGTGGAGATCGTCCAGGCCTGGGGCCCCTGGGTGATACTGCGCAGGCAGCGTACGGAAGGTGAGTTTCAGCTTTATTCGGATGTTGACAGCCGTATAGAACACTATAAAAAGATACTCCTGATGTTTAAGCTGGTCACTTTTATCGAGTTCCTGTGTCTGCTTTTTGAGGTATACGCTGCGGTGCGCGATGCTTCGGTCTGGCCGCTGGTATTTCTTATGGCCGCTGTAGTATGTGCTTTCATGAATATGATAGTCAGGACAAAGAGGGTGCTCAATAGGCTGTATGAGCAGAAAGGCGAGAGGCCGCCCGACAATATGGGGCGCAGGGTATCGCTCCTTGTCCCGGCAGGATTTCTGATAAATGCAGTAAATCTGCTGCTGCAGGACAGGCTGCCTGCAGCTGTAAGATGGGTGATGCTGGTCGCAGCCCTGCTCCTTATCGGAGGCGGTGTGATCAATACCGCAGCAGGCAGGGAGTGACTGTCACTGAGTCATAAAAATATCAGTTTACATTAAAAGAGGGAGGATCATAAAAAGATGGGTTTGGAAGTAAAGGATCTGTCAAAAAAGTACAGCGGAAAAACGGTGGTGGATCACGTGAGTTTTTCCATGGATAAGCCGGGAGTCTATGCGTTACTGGGGACGAACGGCGCCGGAAAGACCACGACGATCCGCATGATGCTGGACATGCTGGACAAGGACAGCGGTGAGGTACTGTGGAACGGGCAGCCTTTGAGCTTTGACAACTGCAATATCGGCTACCTCGCGGAGGAGCGTGGTCTGTACCAGAAATATCCGCTGATGGACCAGATCATCTATTTCGGGCGTCTGAGGGGCGTATCCGATGATGAGCTGAAGAAAAAGATACGTTACTGGTCGGGGAGACTGAAGCTGGACGAGTATCTCTATCCCGTGGAGACCAAAGATGCAAGGGGACGCGTAAAAAAGCAGAAGCCCAAGAGCCCGGACCAGCTCTCCAAGGGTAACCAGCAGAAGATCCAGTTCCTGATCGCCATGCTTTCCGATCCGGAGCTCCTGGTACTGGACGAGCCGTTTTCCGGCCTGGATCCCGTCAATACCGATATCCTCAAGGATGTGGTACGGGAGCAGATCGATGCCGGAAAATATATCATCATGAGCAGCCATCAGATGCCCGTGGTCGAGGAATTCTGTACCGATATCACCATCATGTCGCGTTCTAAAGCGCTGGTACAGGGAAACTTAAACGAGATCAAAAAGAGCTACGGAAGAGTGAACCTTACCCTGAAGTGCGAGACGGATGTAAAGGATTATATCGAAAAGCAGGGGATCGAGATCCTGTCTTCCAAGGAGTTCGAATATGAACTGCGCGTGAAGGGAGACGAGCAGGCCAATGCGCTGCTTAAGGATCTTGTCAATTCCGGTATCACGGTGGTGCGTTTTGATCTTTCGGAGCTTTCGCTTCATGAGATCTTTGTAAAAGAGGTAGGTGCAAATGAAGAGCAGCAATAATATATATACGATGGAGGGTGTGGGGAAGGTCTTTCGTTTCACCCTGACCCAGACCTTCAAAAATAAGGCCTATCGTATGAGTCTTATCGTTTTCGTCGTCATGATGATGGTGATGGGGCCGCTCCAGTATCTGGGAGCCAGTGCCGGCATGAACGCCGCCAAGGATTCCAATGAACTGTACGGAGACGGAGAGGGTGCGGAGCACATCTATTTAAAGAACGATACGGCCATTTCTTTCGGCAGGGAAGAAATGCAGCTTGCCGAAACCGTTTTCGGGAAGGCGGAGATCATCGATACGGATGAGATCCCCTCGCTTTCAAAGAAAGACATAGCCGTCGTCATTGACCGGCAGACGGAAGAGGGGGCGGAGAATTATGTGATCAGCGGTATCATTGCGGATGAATCCGAACTCACACCCAATCAGCTGGACGAGCTGTGTTCCTATCTGCAGGACCGATTCTCGGAAAGCCGGATGAATCAGGCTCAGCTTGCCGACGAGCAGCTCAGCCTCCTGAACATGGATATCTCCACCGGCGATGCGATGACGCAGGCCGACTATGAGCGCAAGCTGGAGAGCGGTTATACCACTTCGCAGGTCAGCTCTTATATGGGTTCCTTTTCGATCATCATGCTGATCCTGATCATGCTCTCCACCACCTATGTGGTCTCGACGGTCATGGAGGAAAAGACCTCGAAGCTTGTGGAAAACCTGCTGGTCAGCGTCCGTCCCATGGCCCTGGTCATGGGTAAGATCCTGGCGATGATGTGTTACGTTTTTATACTGATCGTGCTCGGCGTTGTGGGATCAAAGATCTCCAACGGGATCATGCAGAGTTTTTCCGACGGAGGGGTTCCGGAACAGCTCGGAAATATGATGAACTTCTCTGCGGCGTTCAGTATCGGAGGCATCAAAGGGCTGATACTCATCCCCTGCATGCTCCTTACCTATCTGATCTTTTCGGTGCTGGCGGGTCTGCTGGGAAGCGCATGTACGAAACCCGAGGATGCTTCGTCCGCTACCGGCACGGTGGTGATGCTGAATTTTGCGTCTTATCTGGCTGCATTCATTGTTCCGGCGATGGAAAACGCCAAGCTGGACATCGCTATGTCGCTGATCCCGCCGTTCTCCTGCTTTATGGCGCCGGTTTACGCGCTCTGCGGACGTATCCCCGTATGGGTATTTCTGCTGAGCCTGCTGATCCAGTGCGGCCTGGTCGTTTTCCTGATCCGTACTACGGCGCATGTATACAGAAAGCTGATCGTTCATGATCAGAAACGTCTGGGCCTTCTGGCGATCTTACGTCTGGCCGGAAAGGGGGAGGCATAATGTTTCACAATTTCGGAAAGGTTTTTGCGTTTTCTTTTCATAATCAGGCGGGCAATAAAGGCTACCGCCTTCTCACGGGGGTGCTCGGCCTGATCCTTCTTGCGGCGCCCATCGCGGTCATGCTGCTGATCGCCTTCTTTTCCACCGGAGGAAAGGAAGAAGAAAAAGCAATCGAGGCTTGCGGGGCAAAGAATATCCGCATCGTCAGCGAGTACGGCACAAAGCCCGGGGATCCTTCGATCCTGAATACGCTGCCGGAGGAAAATTATGCATCGATCAATTATTCCGTTTCCCCGGACCTTGATACGGCTTTAAAGGCAGCGGCTTCGGATGAGGCGGGCATGGTGCTGCGTTTTTATCCGGAAGAGGAATATGTGCGCGCCGATCTGCTGATCCCGGAAGGGAGCAGTGTGCAGAAGAAGGAGGCGGCAAATTACTTCGATCTGATCTCCAACTATCAGGGGATATATAATATGCTGCTTTCCGGTATTTCGGAAAGCACGCTGGCGGAGCTGATGCCCGGAAATGTATATGAAACCTATACGGAAGGCGGTTATCAGAAGGGTGTCACGATCGATGAGGATGTCAGCGGCAGAGACGTGCTGGTCCGTGACCAGGTGAAGGGCGTACTGCAGATGGTGATCCCGTATCTTACGATCATGCTCTTTTATTTCATGATCCTGACTTACGGAAATTCCATCGCATTGTCGCTGGTGATGGAAAAAGAGTCCAAGCTGATGGATACGATGCTGGTCAGCGTCCATCCGGAAGCGCTTGTCTTCGGAAAACTCCTGGCAGCGATCCTCGCGGGACTCATACAGCTCTTTGTCTGGCTGGCAGCGCTGATCGCAGGGCTCGGGATCGGCGTGAAGCTGACGGAGAGCCTGTTCCCGGATTATGTTTCTTCCCTGGGAATCTTTCTGAAATATATCGGAGATCTCGGGATCTTCCAGCCGGTTAATATCATCCTTGCCGTATTGTTCATGTGCTTCGGTTTTGTGATGTACGCCAGCATCGCTGCTGTCGTCGGCGCCATGTGTGCGAACCGTGAGGAAGTGGCAAGCCAGAGCATGATCTATGTATTGCCGCTGGTGGCTTCGTTCATGCTTCTGATGATGGGCGGCGGCCTGTCTGCGGGCGGCGCTCCGGCATGGATGAAATTCGTACCTTTTACCGCAGCACTCTATATGCCGGGGGAAATGGCGCTTGGCACCTCAGGACTGCTGATGTCGGTGATATCGCTGGCCCTGCTCGTGGTTCTTACGCTGGTCGTTGTGATCCTGGCAGGAAAGACCTACAAGATGATGTCTCTGTATAAAGGAAATAAGCCGAACCTTATGAAGGTGCTGAAGGATCTTGGCAGGAAATAAAGACTGCGGCTTTATGGAGGTGACAGGATGTATTGTGTAAAATGCGGAAAGGAACTCAGGGACGGCGCGCAGTTCTGTACGGGCTGCGGGGCGGAACAGAGAAAAAAGGCTCCGGCCGGAGACATCCCGACCATGACACTGAAAGATAAACCCGTTGAGGTCTTTCGCCCTGAGCCGTTGAAGAAAAAGGGGAATATGCCTCTGATCGCGGCGATCGTTGCACTCACGCTGGTTCTGACAGCGATCGTGATACTGATTTTTTTGCTTCCTGCCTCCGGAGGAAAAGGAGGCGGGGACGATCAGGACGAGCTGATCGCAGATTCCGATGATCAGGATGACTCCGGAACAGACAAGAGGGATAAACCGACGCCTACAGAGGCAGAGCCTACGGAGGAGCCCACCCCTACGGAGGAGCCGAAGCCGCAGGGAATCGAATTTACGGTCTGCGTACATGCGGCAAACGAGGGAAGGGGACTGCCCGGAGCGCTCGTTGAACTGATGTACAGCAATCAGGTGTTAAAGACCGATGCCAGCGGAAAAGCGGATTTTCTGCTGCCTGCAGCCGGAGAGTATACGTTCCGTGTTACGGCAGACGGTTATACGGCACGGGAAGACAGTTATATGATCGAAGAGAAGGACCGCGGTATCGTTTTTCCGATCGTGCCCGTTATCTCAAACGAAGATGCCTATGTGATGGTGGTGTGGAAGGGAGAGCAGGATCTGGATCTGTGCATCTTCGATACCAAGCCTCAGGAATATGTGAACAAAGCACAGCCGGAGGACAGCAAGCACAATTTCTTTTTTGCGGATCATGATGCGGAATTCGGTTATGAACTTGCCTATCTCAGAAATGTGAGGAATGATGAGGTAAGGACCGTTTATGTGGTGGATACGGAAAGGGCACAGGCACGCCAGCCTTCCACCATGGAGGCGGACGGTGCGGAAATATATCTTTACGGCGCAGGCGGACAGTGGTATTATAGCGTTGCCAAGACTAACCAGAATGCGCCTTTGTGGTCCCCGTTTTATACCTATCTCGGTGATGCAATTCCGCAGAATGAAGCAGAGTACATATCGAGCCTCGGCCCGCACAAGTGGATCAGCTTCCGGCCGGAGGATCAGTATATACCGCATTGACGGGGGATGAAGATGACAGTCCGCAGTATGACGGCAGATGATTATGATCGTGTAAAGGCGTTATGGATGACGATCCACGGCTTCGGGATCCGCAGTGTCGATGATTCCAGAGAGGGCGTGGAGCGTTTTCTTGCACGTAATCCCGGCTGCAGTGTAGTAGCCGAGGAGAACGGGCGTATCGTTGGGGCGATCCTCTGCGGTCATGACGGCCGGCGGGGCTGCCTGTATCATGTGTGTGTGGCGGAAGACTGCCGGCGGCGCGGGATCGGTAAGGAAATGGTCGTCCATTGCATGAATGCATTGAAGGAAGAAAAGATCAATAAGGTATCGCTGATCGCATTTACGCGGAATGATATCGGAAACGCGTTCTGGAAGCACATCGGCTGGACAAAACGCGAAGATCTGAATTATTATGATTTTACATTAAACGAGGCGAATATCACTGCATTTAACAGCTGACAAGCGCTGAGGAATTGAGCTATGAAGATAATGAGCAAAGCGGCGGAAAGCCATTCGACAAAACAGATCCTGATCATAGATGATAATCAGAACAATCTGGACAGTGCACAGATGGCCATAGGCGGTCTCTATGCTGTGGTTGGTCTGCGTTCGGCCTCCCAGGCGCTGCAGTTTCTGAAAAAGTATACGCCGGATCTGATCCTGGTGGATATGCAGATGCCTTTGATGAACGGCAGGGAGCTGATGGCAAAGCTGAAGGAAAATCCGCGCACGGCATCGATCCCCGTGGTCTTCCTTTCTACAAAGAAGGACGCGGTGACGGAAGCGGAGTGCCTGGAACTCGGGGCACTGGATTTTATCCCGAAGCCTTTTGTACCTTCGATCCTGCAGTCCCGTATCGAAAAGATCCTGGGGGTCATCGAACAGCAGAAGCGTCTTTCCCATGAACTCAATACCATACGTGACCAGGCGCAGAGAGATGCGCTTACCGGCCTTTTTAACCGTATCTATGCCAATGAGGTGGTGGACCGGAAGCTGCGGAGCGGCAGGACCGGCGCGCTTTTCATGATCGACATGGATAATTTCAAGGCCATCAACGACAATTACGGCCATGACGCCGGGGACCGGACGCTTAAAATGTTTGCGGATACCCTTCGCAGCTATACGGGAGAGAATGATGTGGCCTGCCGTATCGGCGGCGACGAATTCGTGGTCTTTATCGACGGCGTGACCGACAAGATGGAGCTGGCAGACCGGGCAGCGGGTATCATCACGGATCTTTGCGAGAAGCTTGAGGAATGCAAATTCGATACCAATTCCTCAGTTTCCCTGGGGATCGCACTGGCCCCTGTCGACGGTCAGGATTTTACACAGCTTTACAATAACGCCGATAAAGCACTGTATTTTGTAAAGATGAACGGAAAGAACTCCTTCCGTTTCTTCAGTGAAGATTATGTTTCGGAAGAAAAGAAAGGCGCGAAGCTCCTGGATATCCGTACCGCAGGAGAGACGCTGATCCGTTCCGATCATGAGAAACGTTTTGCCTTTGCACCGGGAATGACCGGTTTTACGACGATATATCAGTATCTGCACCGCAGAGGCGGTATGGATATGCGTCTGCTGCTGGTGGATCTGCAGCCGGATGAAGGCGTGGAGCCTTCGGAGGATGCGGTGAAGACTTCGGCGGACACTCTGGAAGCCGTACTGAAGCGGCAGCTGATCGTCAGCGATACTTATGTACGCTATTCCGACTGTCAGTTCCTGATCCTGCTTCTGGATGAGGGAGAAGAGGCGGCCGCGAATATGGTGGGTTCGCTTGCGGCGGAATACAATTCACTCCTGCCCAACAGCCGTATCCATGTTTTTTATGAGACGGCCGTGGTCGGGAAAGGAGAAAAGAAATGACGGACTATATGAAAGAGATCGAAGGCGGCATCGCCGCGGCAAAAGGTTTTTATGCGGCGGCGCACGCGGCCGGCATCAAATATCAGGGACGTACGGATATGGCGCTCATCTACAGTGAAGCCCCCTGCGTTACGGCAGGAACCTTTACGACCAATGTGGTGAAAGCGGCTCCCGTACAGTGGGATATGCGTATCGTGCACGGAGACGGGGCGGTACGTGCCGTGGTCATCAATTCCGGTATCGCCAATGCGGCCACCGGGAGCGAAGGCATGGCGATCTGTGAAAAGACCGCAGAGGCGATGAGTGCCTGTTACGGCGGTGAAAAGGACGAGGTGCTGGTGGCCAGCACCGGCGTGATCGGCATGCAGATCGATGCGGGACGCATCACGGCAGGCTGTCCGGTCCTTTTTGAGAAAAAAGATCATTCGGCAGAGGCGGCGACTTCGGCGGCACAGGCCATCATGACCACGGATACCCATAAAAAGGAGATCTCCGTGGAAGTGACGCTGGGCGATGGGAGCACTTTCCGGATCGGTGCCATGACCAAGGGTTCGGGCATGATCCATCCCAATATGTGCACGATGCTCGGCTTTGTGACGACGGATGCCGCGATCGATAAAAAGCTTCTGCAGAAAGCACTGTCCGCCATCGTGGAGGACAGCTTCAATATGATCAGCGTGGACGGTGATACCTCCACCAACGATACCTATGTGGTTCTGGCCAACGGACTGGCAGGCAATAAACTTATCGACAGCGAGAATGAAGATTATGCGCGGTTCTGCGGGGCGCTCCGTTATGTGAGCATTTATCTGGCAAAGCAGATGGCCGGCGACGGCGAAGGAGCTACGGCGCTCTTCGAATGCCGGGTGAGCGGAGCGGAAAGCGTTCCGGAAGCAAAGAAGCTGGCGAAGTCCGTTATCGGTTCTTCTCTCTGCAAGGCTGCGATCTACGGACATGATTCCAATTTCGGACGTTTCCTCTGCGCCCTGGGCTATGCGGGTGTGGATTTCGATCCCGAAAAGGTGGATATCAGCTACGAGAGTGCGGCCGGAAAGATCTCGATCGTGAAGAACGGCATGGGTACCGGCTATGATGAAGAAGAGGCGACGAAGATCCTTTCCGAGGATGCGGTGAGCGTACTCGTCGACATGCATCGCGGTGATGCCGAAGCGACGGCCTGGGGCTGCGACTTAAGCTATGACTACGTAAAGATCAACGCCGATTACCGTTCGTGAGCACAAAAGAAGCCGGACAGAAAGGAAAGCATAATGCTTATCCGCTGGCCCTTTTCGGGGCGGCATTTTTCTGGGGAACCACTTTTGTGGCACAGAATCTGGGCGCGGGACATGTAGGGACCTTTACCTTCCTGACCCTGCGCAGTTTTATGGGCAGTATCCTGCTTGTACCTGTGATCCTGATAGCGAAGCATATAAAGAAAGACAGGGAGCCTGCCAAGCTGCGGGCTCTTTTGCTTGCCGGCGCCGCCTGCGGGACTTTTCTTTTCCTGGCAAGCGCGCTGCAGCAGTACGGGATCGAGCTCTATGTGAAGGACGCCGATCAGAGCGGGACGGCCAAGGCCAGCTTCATTACGGCGCTTTATGTGGTACTGGTGCCCATCCTTTCCGTATTTTTCGGGAAAAAGCCCGGAAAGCGGATCTGGCCGGCTGTGGCGCTCTGCGTTGCCGGACTTTATCTTCTGTGTATCGGTGAAAAACTGCGTTTTACCCGCGGAGATATTTTCGTACTCCTCTGCGCGCTGGCATTCTCACTGCAGATCATGTGCGTGGATCATTTTTCGCCGAAGCTTCCGGGAGTTGCGCTTTCTTCGGTCCAGTTCTTAAGCTGCGGCATCCTCGCGCTGATCGCGATGCTTTTGTTTGAAAAGCCCGAGCTTCCGCAGATAAAGGCGGCCATGCCGTCCCTGCTTTATACAGCGGTATTTTCCAACGGGGTAGCCTATACGCTGCAGATCATCGGACAGAAAAGAGTGCAGCCGACACTGGCCTCCCTCATCATGTGCACGGAGGGGATCTTCGGCGTGCTCGCGGGCTGGGTTGTTTTGCATGAAGAGCTGGGGCTGCGGCAGCTGGGGGGCTGCGGATTGATCCTCGCGGCTTTGCTGATCGTGAGTGTGCCGGGGAAGAAGACCTGACAGATATGCGGTATGAGTCTGATCTGCGGGTGGCTTCCGAAAGCAGCGGATCGAGAATGGGTGAGGACGTGTGCAGGACCGGAAAGCAGGCGGATAACAAAGAACGTCCGGAAGAAGACGGATGAACGGAGATGAATATGAAGTGGTATCAGATCACAGGTCCTAAACTCCTGATCATTCTTGGAATCTCCCTTTTGTGGATGATCCTGGGGCGTGTATTGTATATCGTGATCGGACAGAAGCGTGGACCGAAGGGCGGGCTGGACAGTCTGGCCGATGCGGTGGTTTATGTCTTTATCTGGAGGATCTTCATCACCGGTCTTCCCCTTTTGCTGAGCCTGACCGGGGGTTTCACCTGGCTATGGCAGAACCACCGGCCGGCGGTAAAGTGGGTGATGGCCGGCATCGTCCTGCTGATCCTGGGCATGGTGATCTATGATAAATGCATCAAGAAGCATGTGCTTACGCCGGAACGTGTCGCGGCGAATACGGCAGCCTTTGATGCCTGGGCCGAAAAAGAGAAGAAAAGGGGAAACTATGAAAACCGGACCTTCCATGATCAGATATGTGAATATGTGGGGGATATCGTTTCCGATGTGCTTGCGGAATATCGTGGCCTGTATCCGGAAGACCGTGCCGATCTGAAGAGGTCATACATAGATGCTGCAATGGAAGCGCATTACCGGGAGCTTACGGGAGTCACAGGCTGGGAATATATCCCGGATGTACGGACTCTGCTTCCGAAACACGATGACGGAGATAATAAATTCCTTCTCAATAACCGGGAAATGCGCATGATCGCGGAGCATTATGAAAAGACGCTGCAGCGGGATCACTGGTATGACCGCTACTGTTTTGAAGATACGGTGATCGCCGAATGGTATTCCTGGCTGCCCGTGCTGGCTGTCTTTTACGAGGACGGTACCATGGACCTGGTGCATGCGGCGGGGTGAATCCGGAATTATGCAAAAAAAAAAACAGGGCGGCCCGTAAAAAAGGCCGCCTTTACCTTTTTGATCTTATATGATACAATATCGAAAGTTATGTGAATCGGAAGGAGCCGGAGCGCATGTAAATACAGGGCTTTGACCGGCTGGGACGCTTTTCGACGAGAATGTCCGAAAACAGCTGCTGCCCGGTATTTCAGACCGCGCAGACGAAAAAAATAAATCATACAGGGGAGAAAATGATGGAAAGCAAGGATATCAACAGACTCATAGAGAAGGCGGAGGTGCTGATCGAGGCGCTTCCCTATATACAGAAGTTCAACCGGCGCATCATCGTCGTGAAGTACGGCGGCAGCGCCATGGCGGATCCCGAGCTGCAGCGTAATGTGATCAAGGATGTGACGCTCCTTAAGCTGGTAGGCTTTAAGCCCGTCATCGTTCACGGAGGCGGCAAGGAGATCAGCGCGTGGCTGAAAAAGATCGGCAAGGAGTCGGAGTTTGTGAACGGCCTCCGGGTGACGGACGCCGAGACCATGGAAGTGGCCGAGATGGTGCTGAATAAGGTGAACAAGCGTCTGGTGTCCATGGTGGAGGAACTGGGCGTTCATGCGGCCGGCATCTCCGGTAAGGACGGAGGCCTGCTCACGGTACAGAAGCGTCTTTCCGACGGGAAGGATATCGGTTATGTGGGGCAGATCACCAAGGTGAATCCCAAGATCCTCTTTGACCTGATCGAGCAGGATTTCCTGCCCATCGTTTCGCCCATCGGCATGGACGATAAGTTTGAAAGCTACAATATCAATGCGGATGACGCGGCCTGCGCCGTGGCCAGGGCCGTGGGGGCGGAAAAGCTGGCCTTCCTTACGGATATCGAGGGCCTGTACCGCGATATCAACGATAAGAGCAGCTTTATCTCGCATATCCAGCTGAGCGAGGCAAGAAAGCTGATCGAAAGCGGGATCATCGGCGGCGGCATGCTGCCGAAGCTGGGCAACTGCATCGACGCCATCGAGAGCGGCGTGCAGCGCGTCCATATCCTGGACGGAAGACTGGCCCACTGCCTGCTCCTCGAGATCTTTACGAGAAGCGGTATCGGGACCATGATCGCGCCGGACGGCAGCGAAGAAGAAGCGTAGGGATCCCATAGCTGTCCCGGAAGCTGTGCATTGTACGGGCCGGCTGCGGATACCGCTTTTGCAGTGGTACGGACACGAGCGAAATATAGGCTTAAACGAACGGAGGAAATATGCAATGTCTATGATGCAGGATTATATCAATGAAGCGGAAGCGGCGCTTCTGCATACCTATAACCGTTACCAGGTGGTCTTTGACCATGGCGAGGACGTTTATCTTTATGATATCGAAGGAAAGAAATATCTGGATTTCGTATCCGGGATCGCCGTCTTTGCCCTGGGCTATGGAGTGAAGGAATACAACGACGCCGTGAAGGCGCAGGTGGACAAGCTGCTCCACACCTCAAATTATTACTACAATGTGCCGGCCATCGAGGCGGCGAAAGCGATCAAGAAGGCCAGCGGGATGGACCGCGTGTTCTTTACCAACAGCGGTGCCGAAGCCATTGAAGGCGCCATCAAGACGGCTCGTAAGTACGGCTTCCTGAAGGACGGGCGTACGGATCACGAGATCATTGCCATGGAGCATTCTTTCCACGGCAGGACCATGGGCGCGCTTTCCGTGACCGGTACGAAGAAATACCGCGATCCCTTTGAGCCCATGATCGGCAATATCCGCTTTGCACAGCTCAATGATATCGAAAGCGTAAAGGCTCAGCTTACGGACAAGACCATCGCGATCCTCATGGAGACGGTGCAGGGAGAAGGCGGAATACGCCCTGCCACAGAGGAGTTTTTGAAGGAAGTGCGCGCCATCTGCGACGAGCGCGACATCCTGCTCATCCTGGACGAGATCCAGTGCGGTATGGGCCGCAGCGGGAAATTCTTTGCCTGGCAGCGTTACGGCGTAAAGCCGGATGTGATGACGGTGGCCAAAGCCCTGGGCTGCGGCGTGCCGGTAGGCGCTTTCCTCATGACGGAAAAGGTCGGGCAGGCCTCCCTCGTTGCCGGAGACCACGGTACTACCTACGGCGGCAATCCGCTGGGCGGCGCGGCGATCTGTGAAGTCTTCCGCGAGTTTGAGGAGAAGAAGATCCCGGAGAATGCGGCAAAGGTAGGCGCTTATCTCTGGGATAAGCTGGAAGAAGTGAAAAAGGATCATGCGGATATCAAAGACCACCGTGGCGTCGGTCTGATGCAGGGACTGGAATTTGATCATCCCGTTGCGGATATCATCAATAAAGCGCTGGAAAAAGGTCTGGTGCTCATCAACGCCGGGACGGACATCATCCGTTTCCTGCCCCCGCTTGTCATCAGCGAGGCGCATGTGGATGATATGCTTTCGATCCTGAAGGAGTGTCTGTAAGGAATGAGGGCAAAGACCTGGATCTTCATACTGATCTTTGGCGGCTTTTTTGCCGCCCTCTATTTTGTTCTGCGTCCGGAAGGCTCGAAGCTTTTCGCTCCCAAAACGGAGGAGAAGCCCACGCTGATCCTCTGGTATACGGATGAGAGCCTGACGGATTATCTGAACAGCTCGGCGATCGCCTGTCTTGATGCGGAAGGCG